>JAEEGG010005385.1_pt1 | contig 30466 bp, 19 predicted proteins | sample 9134161 | NCBI WGS metagenome assembly JAEEGG01 (sample SAMN16246543, study PRJNA631951) | gut metagenome | biome: gut microbiome; feature: rumen; material: CR-attached | host: Bos | place: Iran: Karaj | collected 2018-10
AGCTTTGGGTAGCGATGTTCGACTATTTCGCGTCTAAGGGTATCCGCAACCTTATTTGGGTCTGGACCACACAGAACTACAACGGTGACTCCTCCAAATATAACCAGGACAAGGCATGGTATCCCGGCGATGCCTACGTGGATATAGTCGCACGTGACCTTTATGGCAGCACAGCTTCCGCTAATGCCACGGAATTCAAGGAGATCCAGGCCGCCTATCCGACCAAGATGGTGACCTTGGGCGAGTGTGGGACAGATTCCGGGGCCAATCCTCCCAAATCCTTTGCCACAATTCCGTCGGTCTGGTCCGCTGGAGCGAAGTGGTCATGGTTCATGCCATGGTATGGATCGAATATGCCTGACACTTCGTGGTGGAGCGCGGCTTTGTCAAACTCTAATGTGATAACTCGTTCTGATGTCAAGTATTGATAGTATGGTAAATGTATTCAGACATCTGGCTTTGACGGCCATGCTTCTGACATTCCTTGGCTCTTGTGGCAAGGAACAACCGGACCCTACGCCGCAGCCGGATCCGGCCCCGTCATCTATAACGCTGAGTTCCAACTCTTTCCAGGTGGCTCAGCCTGGTGAGAAATTGTCGTTGACCATCAAGGCGCCCGCCCGTCCGACACTCACAGGGCTGCCTTCTTGGATAACTTATGTCGATGGGACATTCAACGCTTATTCAATTACGGTTGGATTGACAGTGGCCGCCAATGACACTTACGATGCCAGGACCGCCACTGTTACGGTAGCCTCTTCTGGAGCCTCCTCAGTAACCTTCACCGTCTCGCAGGCCGCGAAGGAGAAACCGGTCGATCCTCCGACACCTCCTTCAGGTGATAACGATGCGTGGGCTTTGGCCAAGACACTAGGCTTGGGCTGGAATATGGGCAATCATTTTGACGCTTACTACAATTGGCATTATGTCGATGAGAAAGGGTTTGACTGGTACGATTATCCGAACGAGACGGTTTGGGGCGGTGAGCTGGCCACTCCGGCGACATTCAAGGGAGTTAAGGCCGCCGGTTTCACCAGTGTCCGCATCCCCGTGACCTGGCTGAAATTTATCGGCAAAGCTCCTGAGTATAAGATTGACGAGACATGGTTGAATCGTGTGCATGAGGTCGTGGGTTTCGCGCATGCTGAGGGACTGAATGTCATCATCAATACCCATCATGATGAGAACCATGGAGATGACCATTGGCTGGACATCAAGAACGCGTCTGTCAACAGCGCTGTGAATGAGACTATCAAAGCTGAGATAAAGGCGGTTTGGACCCAGATAGCCAACAAGTTCTCCGATTGTGGTGACTGGCTCATCATGGAGGGTTTCAATGAGCTGAACGATGGTGGCTGGGGCTGGAGCGCTGATTTCCAAAGCAATCCTTCCCGTCAGTGCGATATCCTTAACGAGTGGAACCAAGTCTTTGTTGACGCTGTCAGGGCGGCAGGTGGGGAGAATGCCACCCGTTGGCTCGGAGTCCCGACTTATGCCGCCAATCCGGAGTTCACCAAGTACTTGAAGATTCCATCCGACAAAGCCGGCAAGGTGATGGTCTCCGTGCATTTCTATGATCCCTACGATTATACTATTGGAGACGCCCAGTATTCTGATTGGGGCCACACAGGGGCGGTGGACAAGAAGGCCAATGGAGGTGATGAGACGCATGTGAAGGATGTTTTCGGTAAACTGAACACTGAATATGTCTCCAAGAATATTCCATGCTACATAGGTGAGTTCGGATGCTCTATGAGAGCCAAATCCGACACCCGGGCCTGGAAGTTCTATCTCTATTACATGGAGTATATCGTCAAGGCCGCCAAGACTTACGGCCTGCCCTGCTTCCTCTGGGATAATGGGGCTAAAGACACCGGCAAAGAGCAGCACGGATATATCAACCATGGCACCGGGGCCTACATTGGCAACAGCAAGGAAGTCGTCAATGTGATAAAGAAGGCTTGGTTTACCGAGAGTGATGGCTACACCCTCCAACATGTCTATGATTCCGCACCAAAATTCTGATAAGTCATGAGAAATCTGTTATTTCTGGTTATGATACCACTGTTCATCTTCGGATGTGGCAGGCGCCCGAAGCCTGTCGATGAAGATATCCCTGGCGACCATGTCCTGGCTAGTCAGTTGTTTTCGGTGGCCGATGCCGGAAAGGTCATGTACGGTCATCAAGACGACTTGTCCTACGGTCATGCTTGGAAAGTCACAGACTGGAAGAACGACGATTTGGAGCGCTCTGACGTTAAGGATGTCTCCGGAAAGTATCCGGCTGTCCTGGGATTCGATCTCGGTGGCATCGAGGTGGGTGACACCTGCAACCTGGATGGTGTACCCTTCGGTCTTATCCGCAAGGCTGCCCTGACCCATAGGAGCAGGGGAGGAGTCGTGACATTCTCATGGCATCTGCGTAATCCGTTGACCGGAGGAGACTCATGGGATATTTCCTCAGACCAGGTCGTCGCCTCTGTCTTGGATGGAGGAGAAAAACACGAGGAATTCCTCGTCTGGCTCGACCGTCTGGCTGATTTCCTGAACAGCCTCGGTAAGGCTCCTGTCATATTCCGCCCCTGGCATGAAAATATCGGAAGCTGGTTCTGGTGGGGAGGCAATTTATGCTCCGCTGAGCAGTATAAAGCCTTATTCCGCCTGACACGGGAGAGGCTTGAAGAGAAGGGTGTCGAGAATTTACTTTGGTGTTATTCCCCTAACGGGCCGATTTCCAAAGAGGATTACCTGTCCCGTTACCCTGGAGATGACATTGTGGACATTTTAGGCACTGATATTTATGAATATAACAACGGTGACCTCGATGCCGCCGGTGCCGCGTATATGGCGAATCTGAAACAGATGCTCACCACTCTTACCGAGATCTCGAAAGAGCACACGAAGCTCATGTGCCTTTCCGAGACCGGCCTTGAGGGGATTCCTGACCCCCATTGGTGGACAGAGAGGCTTTATCCCGCCATTCAAGGTTTCCCCATCTGCTATGTGCTTACGTGGCGTAATGCCCACGACCGCCCCGGCCATTTCTATGGCCCTTGGAAAGGCTTTGAGAATGCGGAAGATTTCAGACTGTTCAGTGAGAAGAAAGAAATTGTGTTGTTATGACGTACGAAGAGAGATTGGAGCGGCTTAAGAAGTCGCATGAGGAACTTATTTCCAAAAAGAATGTCCCGATTGAGGGAAATGGTGTTTACGAGCGCTATGTGAATCCGGTGCTTACCGCGGCTCATGCTCCGTTGGAATGGCGTTACGATCTCCATAAGGAGTCCAACCCTTATCTGATGGAAAGGTTCGGCATCCACGCCGTCATGAATTCCGGTGCCATCAAGTTCGGCGGGAAGTATATCCTTGTCGCCAGGGTTGAGAGCGCTGACCGCAAGTCTTTCTTCGCTGTGGCTGAGAGCCCCAATGGTGTGGATAACTTCCGCTTCTGGCCGAATCCTGTCACGATGCCGGAATATGGAGAGCCTGCCACGAATGTCTATGACATGCGTCTCACGGCCCATGAGGACGGATGGATTTACGGAATATTCTGCGTGGAAAGAAAGGATAAGGAGCATCCGGATGACCTCTCAGCGGCAGTCGCGAGCGCCGGTGTCGCTCGTACAAAGGACTTGATTACTTGGGAGAGGCTTCCTGACATTGTCTCATCCCACCAGCAGCGCAATGTCGTCCTCCATCCTGAGTTCGTGGATGGGAAATATGCCTTGTATACCCGCCCGCAGGACGGATTTATCGACGCTGGAAGTGGTCCTGGAATCGGCTGGGCACTGGTTGACAGCATGGAGCATGCGGTAATCACTGAAGAGAAGGTTTTGAGCCGCAGGAGCTACCACACTATCAAAGAATGCAAGAACGGTGAAGGGCCTCATCCTATTAAGACTCCTCAGGGATGGCTTCATCTGGCGCATGGAGTTAGAGGTTGCGCCTCCGGCTTGCGTTACGTCCTTTATATGTACATGACCGCTTTGGACGATCCCTCTGAGGTGATCGCCGAGCCGGCTGGCTTCTTCATGGCTCCCGAGGGTGGCGAATATATAGGAGATGTTATGAATGTCCTCTTTACCAACGGGTGGATATGTGACCCGGACGGGAAGGTTTTCATTTACTACGCCTCTTCAGACACTCGTATGCATGTCGCCACATCGACAGTTGACCGTCTTGTCGACTATTGCCTCCACACGGCCCCTGACGGCTTGAGGACAGGAGCCTCTGTTGACACGCTTAAGAAACTTATCGTCAGAAATCAGGATATAGCTATATAATCCTTTGAAGATGAAGAGGTTCCTTTGCTTTTTTGTTCTTTCCGCACTGCTTGTTTCCGCTTGCTCTGAAGGTGATGTTAGAGTAAAGGGGAATTCGGTCACAGTCTGTCGGAACGGGAACACCATACGCCTTCAGGTGATCTCTCCGGATATCATCCGAGTGTCCGCGGTCCCTGGTGAGAGTATCACCGACAGAAACAGTCTTGTGGTTGTTCCCCAGAGAGGTGTGACGGACTTCGACGTGGCTTTGAACGGTGACAGCTTGATTGTCACCACACCGGAACTTAAGGCTTTGCTATGCCCTGACGGGTCGTTGAGTTTCTTCGACAAGTATGGAAAACTCCTCGCCGGGGGCGGACGTATGTCGTTCGAGCCGACATCAGTTGAAGGGAAGGATGCTTTCTCTGTCAGGACAATGTTCGCCTCTTCGGATGACGAGTCATTTTACGGGCTGGGCCAGCAGCAGTCTGGGGAGTTCGACCACAAGGGAAGGAGCGAGGAACTATACCAGTACAACACCAAAGTAAGCGTCCCTTTCGTAGTCTCAACAAAGGGTTACGGCATCCTGTTCGACGCTTATTCCCTTTCCCGCTGGGGAAACCCGGAGCCTTACAAGCAGCTCGGAGAGATATTCACTCTGTTTGACAAAGATGGAGTGGAAGGTGCCTTGACCGGGACTTATAAGACAAAGGATGGGAATGTCCTGTCCCGTAGGGAAGATTCCCTTTATTTCGAGAATGAGTTTGTCATAAAGAATTTGCCTCAGATTCCTTTGAGTGGTTCCGATGTGGTATATGAAGGCTATATTCAGGCTCCGGAAACAGCTGATTATCATTTCATTCAGTATTATGCCGGCTTCCAGGAGACGTTTATTGGCGGAGAGGAAGTCATGTCCCGCCTCTGGCGTCCGGCATGGAATCCGAACAGCAAGAAGTTTACGGTCCATCTCACGAAAGGGGAGAAAACTCCTGTAAGGATACTTTGGAATCCCGATGGTGATGTATCTTACATGGGACTCAGGGTCGCCACTCTCCAGCCTGCTGAGGAAGAGCGAGCGCTCTCTTTCTGGTCCGAGTTTGAGCCGGGAGCGGATTTCTATTTCATCGCTGGAGAGAATTATGACGGGGTGATAAGGGGATACCGTACCCTCACCGGGAAGGCCCAGGTTATGCCTAAATGGGCTTTGGGCTTCTGGCAGAGCCGTGAGCGCTATTCCACCCAAGACGAGCTTGTCGGAACACTGGCCGAGATGAGACGCAGGCATATTCCTGTAGACAACATTGTCCAGGACTGGCAATACTGGAAAGAGGATCAGTGGGGGAGCCATCAGTTCGATCCCGAACGCTATCCTGATCCTGAGAAGATGCTTGATGATGTTCATGGCATGAACGCCAGGTTCATGATCAGCGTCTGGCCGAAGTTCTACACCAATACTGACAATTATCAGGAACTTAAGGCGTCTGGTTACGCGTATACCCATGCCGAAGATGCCGGCCTTGTGGACTGGCTCGGCCACAAGCAGACTTTTTATGACGCCTATTCGGAAGGCGGCCGGCAGATGTTCTGGAGGCAGATGGACAAGAACCTTTACTCAAAGTACGGCCGGAAAATTGACGCCTGGTGGATGGACGCCAGCGAGCCTAACCTTAGGGACTGCCTCCCTATGGATTATTTCAAATGGCTCCTGACTCCCAATGCCTTAGGCTCTTCCACCGAATATTTGAATGCCTACGCCCTTGTCAATGCGGACGCCATTTATAACGGCCAGAGGAAAGTAGATCCTGACAAGAGGGTATTCCTGCTGACACGCAATGGTTTCTCTGGTTTGCAGAGATATTCCACAGCCACTTGGAGCGGAGACATTGGCACTTCCTGGATTGACATGAGGATGCAGATGCCCGCCGGACTGAATTACTCGATGAGCGGTATCCCGTTCTGGGGTATGGACATAGGAGGCTTCTCGGTCATGGGCAAGTTCTACGACGAGGCTAACCAAGAGGAATGGCGCGAGCTGCAGACCCGTTGGCACCAGTTCGGGACCTTCGTTCCCTTGTTCCGCACACATGGCCAATGGCCCCAAAGAGAGCTTTGGAATATTGCTCCAGAAGGTTCTCCCGCTTATGAGAGTATCCTATGGTACATGCGTTTGCGTTACAGGCTGATGCCGTATCTGTATTCCTTGGCCGGAGCTGTCCATTTCGGTGATTACACCCTGATGCGCGGCCTCCCTATGGATTTCCCGGACGATCCCAAGGTCAGAGACCTTTCCGACCAATGGATGTTCGGCCCGGCTTTGATGCCTTGTCCCGTCTATGAATATCAAGCCAGGAGCAGGGAGGTATATTTCCCCGAAGGCGGATGGTATGACATTTACACTGGAGAATATATTCAAGGATCTCAAACACAGGTGGTTCCGGCTCCTTATGAGAGGATTCCGCTCTTCGCGCGTGCCGGCTCTATTATCCCGTTTGGCCCGGAGATCGAATGGTCAGGAGAGAAGCCCGCTGACGACATTTGTCTTTATGTCTACTCCGGTGCTGACGTTGATTTCACCCTTTATGAGGATGACGGCTTGACATATGGTTATGAGAAAGGCAAGTTCTCCACCATTCCTATTAGTTGGGACGAGGCTTCCGGAACCTTGACAATCGGCGCCCGCCAAGGAACCTTCCCGGGGGCGCTTGAGAAGCGTTCTTTCCGTGTTGTCCTGGTGGATCCTTCGCATCCTGTGCCTTATGATCCGGACGCTTCCGGCCAGCCCGTGTCTTATGAAGGATCCTCTATATCATTGAGATTAAAATAATTATATAAAATGCGAACCCTTAAAAATTGTGTTATCGCGATGGCTGTTTTGATGGTGGCTTCGTGCGCCCCTAAGAATCAGGTCGCTCCTGCGATCGCCCCTGACAAAGATGTTGAGGCAAAGGTAGAGTCTGTGTTGAAGAAAATGTCTCTTAAGGAAAAGGCCGGACAAATGGTCCAGCTTTCGATCGACACCATCACAGATGAGAATACCAAAGAGATTGATCCCGCGAAACTTGATAGGATCATTGGAGAGTATAAAGTAGGCTCGATCCTTAATCTCTTGAATGGTGTTTCCCGTTCGAGGGAAGGAACCGCCGCTTTTGTCCGCATGATTCAGGAAAAGTCTATGGAAACCATCGGGATTCCCTGCATCTACGGCCTTGATATGATCCATGGAGCCAACTATCTCACTGACGGGTCATTATATCCTCAAGAGATAAACCTCGGCGCCACTTTCAACCGGGAATATGCCGGCATGATGGGCAAGGCTCTCGCTTATGAGACCAGGGCCGCCCAGGTGGCATGGGTTTTCTCACCGGTGATGGACCTGGGACGTGACCCTCGTTGGCCAAGACATTGGGAGAGCTGGGGAGAGGATCCCTATCTCCAGGCCGAGATGGCCAGGACTGAGACAATGGCTATCCAGGGCGAGGATCCTAATCACATTGATCTTGAGCATGCCGCTGTCAGTGTCAAGCATTTCATTGGTTACGGCGTTCCTGTCACAGGTAAGGATCGCACTCCTGCTTACATCGCTGAGAATGACCTCAGGGAGAAGTTCTTCCGTCCTTTCAAAGAGTGCTTCCAGGCTGGTGCGCTTACAGCTATGATCAATTCGGCTGCCATCAACGGTGTCCCTACCCACGCCAACAAGACTCTCCTCACCGGTTGGGTCAAGGACGGTCTCAACTGGGACGGCATGATCGTGACCGACTGGGCTGATATCGACAACCTTTTCAACCGTGACCATGTGGCCGCTGACAAGAAGGAAGCCGTGGCGATGGGAATCAACGCCGGTATCGATATGATAATGGATCCTTACGATCCCGAGTGTGTCAATGTCATCGTTGACCTCGCTGAGTCCGGTGAGATCCCTATGGCGAGGATTGATGACGCTGTCCGCCGCATTCTTCGCCTGAAGGTCAGGCTTGGCCTCTTCGATAATCCTTCCTGGGAATATGACTACAAGGATTTCGGTTGCGAGAAGTTCGCGAAGGAGTCTTACGCCGCTGCCCTTGAGTCTGAGGTACTTCTGAAGAATGAGGGTGGGATTCTGCCACTGAAGGGGAACGAGCGGATCCTGGTCACCGGCCCCAACGCCAATTCTATGAGAACTCTTAACGGCGGGTGGAGCTACACTTGGCAGGGAGACGCCGACACATTCGCGTCAGATCATAACACAATTCTCGAGGCTATCCGGAACCGTTTCCCTAATGTGAAATATGTTCCCGCCATTGAATATGCCCAAGGTTGGGGCGAGTGGGAGAAAGAGATTGTTACAGGTATCGCTGAGGCTGTCTCGGCCGCCAGGACCTGCGATGTGGTTATCGCCTGTGTGGGCGAGAACTCATATTGCGAGACTCCCGGAAATATGGATGACCTTAATCTGTCCGCCAACCAGAAAGAGCTTGTCAAGGCTCTCGCGGCTACCGGGAAACCGGTCATCCTTGTTTTGAACGAGGGTCGCCCGAGAATCATCGGTGACATCGAGCCTCTCGTGAAAGCTGTTGTGGATGTGATGCTTCCGTCCAATTATGGAGGTGACGCTTTGGCCGCGCTGATCTCAGGTGACGAGAACTTCTCCGGCAAGCTTCCTTTCACTTATGCCAAGCACATCAACTCACTTCACACCTACGACTACAAGGTCTCCGAGCATCGTGAGGTGATGACCGGCTCTTACAATTACGACGCCATCATGGATGTCCAGTGGCCTTTCGGTTTCGGACTCAGCTATACGGAATACGAATATTCAAACTTGAAGGTTGACCGGGATTCTTTCAAAGCAGGAGACATGATCAAGGTCTCTGTCGATGTCAAAAACACCGGCTCACGCACCGGAAAGGAAGCTGTTCTTCTCTACAGCTCCGACCTTGTCGCTTCGATTATTCCCGATGTCAAACGTCTTCGCGGATTCGAGAAGATTTCTCTGGAACCAGGTGAGACTAAGACAGTTACCTTTGAACTCCCCGCCAAGGAACTCGCTTTCGTCGGCGCGGACGGAAAGTGGCGCCTCGAGAAGGGTGATTTCCGTCTCGCTTGCGGTGGCCTCGGCGTCATGGTCAATTGTGTTGAGACGAAAGTCTGGGACAGCCCGAACATCTAGGCCATGGATCTTGTCAGATTCCGTGAGGAAATAAAAGACGAGCTGGAAGGTGATATCCTGCCCTTCTGGCTCGCTCTTCGTGATCCCGAAGGTGGTTTTTACGGGGAGGTGACTTCTGATGGTGCCGTCCTCAAAGACGCTCCAAGAGGGGAGATCCTTAACGCCAGGATCATCTGGACTTTTGCCGCCGCTTATAAGGCTCTCGGAAAACAGGAATACCTTTCCGCCGCTCTGCATGCCCGGGACTGGTTTGTCTCAAATCTTATCGACAAGGAGAATGGGGGAGTGTTCTGGAGTGTGTCATCTGATGGCTCTCCTATAGACACAAAGAAACAGCTTTATTCCCAAGCTTTCGCCATCTACGCTTTCAGTGAGCTTTATAAGGTCACATCTGACGAGGCCGATCTGGAAGTGGCTGAGAATCTGTTCAATATCATAGAATCAAGATTCGCTGACCATGATAATGGAGGCTATGGCGAAGCTTTGGCCAGAGACTTCTCTCCGCTAGAGGATATGTCTCTCTCTGCCCATGACATCAACGCTGACAAGACGATGAATTCCCACCTTCATCTGCTGGAAGCTTACGCCAACCTTTACCAGGTTTGGCATGATCCGTCTCTCAAGGTGGCGTTGATCAGCCTCGTCAATCTGATGTGTGAGAAGATCATGTCTCCGGAGGGGCATCTTCATTTGTATTTCACAAGGGACTGGACTGTTATTCCCGGAGCTGTCTCTTATGGCCATGACATCGAGACTTCATGGCTTTTGTTGGAATGCGCTTTTGCCACAGGTGATCCTTCTCTCATTGAATATGTGAGGCCGTATTGCCGGAAACTCGGTATCGCCGGAAACGAGGGACTCCTTCCTGATGGATCTATGATGTATGAGTCGCTCCTTGATGGCTCAAAGGACCTTTCCCGTCAGTGGTGGGTCCAGGCTGAGACAGTAGTAGGAAACCTTTGGCTTAATAAGTATCATTCTGATCCTGACGGACTTCCAAGAGCCCTCTCCTGCTGGAACTGGGTCAAGACACATTTGATATCTCGTTGTGGCGAATGGTATTGGGGTACATTGGCGGACGGAGTGACTCCGGATTTGGACAACCCTAAAGCCGGCTTCTGGAAATGCCCCTACCACAACGCCCGCATGTGCCTGGAAGCGTTGAAACTATTGTCTGACTAATCTGGCCATGCCCAGGACTGCAGGTCGTCGCTCCAGGCTATTCCGATAGAGCTGTTTTTATCGAAATCGCCCTCGGTCTCGGTCAACGGGCCGGAGCCATGGAAAAACATTATGTATTTCCCTACGGAAGGTATTGACCTGCAATCTAGTACGAATCCAGCGGTGATCCGGCCAGCCGCCCATTCCCATCCGCTTTGGCCAAGCGTGATTAAAGATCCTTCGTCTTTCCAATTCCTTAAATCAGACGAACGCTTGACGCCGATCCCGTTCTCGGGGGAATGGAACATGATGTATTCATCACCATCCTTCAGGATGCAGACGTTTTCTCCTCCCTGGATGTGTTTGTCAAATGTCCAGTTAACAAGGTCATGGGACCATGAACTGCTGACGCCATTCTGCTTGTAGAAACACCACCATTTCCCCGGCTCATCTTTGTCCTCGATGAGATATGGGTCAATCATCCTGCCCATATCTTCCTCCGGGATATCTCCCTTAACCTTAATTAGTTCCGGTCCAGTCCAGGTCTCAAGATCCTTGCTTCGCATGATGTATAGCCTCGCATCCTCGCTCCCGTATCTCGGCATCTCGGATTTGACATATCCCGGTCTCGGATAGGTCTGCATACATAGGATCCATTCATCTCCGAAGCGTATCACGTTTCCTGGGCTTGAATAATCCAGGTTCTGGTCTCTCCCGGTCAATATCCTGGGCTCCGTCCAATCCTTCAGGTTCATGCTGGTGGAAGTGGCCACATAACTGAAGACACTGTCATTCTCGATCCGAACCAGTGAGAAATACAGATGGAATACCCCGTTTTCGTAAATGGCGGCGGGATCCCTAAACGCCAGGGTGTCGTTGCCGGAGAACAGCCGTGGATTATCGATAGCGGAAAGAAATGGCCCACCCGTCTTTGAGCAGGCCATCAGCATTACCGCCAACGTTATTTGCAATAGTCTCTTTATCAATTATTTCTTGATAGGATAAAGCTTCAGCAACAGGACGATCAGCAAGGCTATAGCGGCGGGGAAGAGCGAGAACAGAGCCCAAATCATTTGCTGGACCGAAGCCTCGTTCGTGATGGTGACAACCGTCTGTCCGGTGGCTGGATCGGAGCCTGAAATGAAACCTGACAAGCCGAGAAGCATCGCCACAAGCGCGCCGGAAATAGCTGAGCCGAACTTTTGAGCCATTGTACCTGAGGAAAATATAAGACCAGTGGATGATGTCCCGTTCTTCTCAGTGGCATAATCCGCCACGTCAGCGTACATGGACCACAGCAGTGGAGAGTAAATGCCGATACCGATTGAGGTTAAGATGACCATCGCCACCATCAACCAGATGTATTTCGGATCCATCGGGATGAAGAAGAAAGCGATCGAAGTCACCACACAGATGATAGCGGCCCAATTGAAGGCCTTGCGCTTGGATCCTACCCATTTCGTGAACTTAGGGGACAGACCTCCGAATATCATACAAGTCACCTCGCCGAAGGTCATGAACACCGTGTAGTTGATGATGAGCCCCGAGACAGTGACATCTCCGTGGAGGCAATATTCAAGGAGATAGCCGGCCACGGCATAGCGGAATCCGTTGAAGAAGTTGGTGCAGATGCCGATAAGCGTCAGGTATATCCAAGGCTTGTTGCGGAACAGGTCCCCGAAAGGCTTGAAGGAGAATTTCTCCGCCCTGATGGGCTTCAGGCGCTCTTTTGTGAGAAGGCCGCAAGCCAGGGTGCCTAATGCTGCGACACCTCCCAGGATGGCTCCCAGGACAGCATACTGGTGGGCCGGAGTACCGCCCACCATTTTCTGCAGGTAGGGGAATGAGAGCAGGGTGACGAAGCCCATCGCGTAGGCTCCCACCATCCTGTAGGACGAAAACTCGTTCTTCTCGTTGTCGTCAGCGGTCATTACGCCGAGGAGCGAGCCATACGGCACGTTCACGGCGGTGTAGACGGCCATCATCAGCAGATACATCGAATATGCGTAAATACGTTTGCCCACAGGGCCGAAATCCGGCGTGTAGAGCAGCAGGGCGAAGATCACGCCGAGCGGTATCGCTCCGAATATGAGCCATGGGCGGTAGGTGCCCCAGCGGGACTGTGTCCGGTCGGCCAGCGCGCCCATCATCGGGTCTGTCACGACATCGAACAGGCGGGCTATAAGCATAAGGGTGGCTGTGTCGGCCACAGTGAGCCCGAAAATATTGGTGAAAAACAAGGGGAACGCGATCGACATCACCTTCCAGGTGATTCCGCCAGCGGCGGCATCCCCAAGAGCATATCCGATTTTCTCTGAAAGCTTGGCCATAATTGTTCCGGTAAAAAACGCTACTTGCCGGCCACGGTCTCAAGCTCTTTGGCCAGCTTGTCGATCATCACGGTGCCTAAGACAACCTTGCCCTCCGGGTCGATTATGTACATCGACGGAATCCAGTTGACCTTGTAATCCTGCGAGACCTGGGTCTCTTTCCATTTGGCGAGAGGACTCACGTGGCACCAACCCAATCCGTTCTCATTGATGTAATCGGCCCATTTCTCCTTCTCGGTGTCGAATGACACCCCGACGAAAGCGACCTTGTCACCGTATTTTTCCCATAAAGATTTAACTTCAGGAGCGTCCTTCCGGCAGTCCGGGCACCATGAGGCCCAGAAGTCCAGGACCACATATTTTCCTTGGAAGTCCTTGAGAGACACGTCCTTGCCATCAGGAGTCTTAAGAGTGAAGTCTGGAGCTGCCGTGCCTTTCGCAAGCAGATCCTTCGCATACTGGGCGTCGAGGTCTTCCTCAGCGGCTTGTTCTACCGCAGGCTCTTCAGCGGTCTTTTTAGGGGTTCTCTTGCAAGAACTTAGAACTGGAGTGGCGACGATCAGCAAGGCGCACACGGCAGTGATGATAGTTTGTCTTTTCATTGTTCGTTTTATTTAAATTAATACTCGTCAACAGCAAGCTCTGTCCGGAACTTGTCCAATTGCTTCTGCAGGCGGGCGATACGTCTCTTGTACCGTTTCTCGCCGTACAGGTTCTTCATCTCGGTTGGATCTTTCCTGATGTCGTAGAATTCGGAATAATCTCCTTCAGCCCCGCCGTAGAAGTGGATCAGCTTATACCTCTTGTCGGAGACTCCGTCATGCTTGAGGACATTGTGTTCGGAAGGAAGGTCATAGTAGTGGTAATACATGTATTTCCTCCACTTGCAAGGCTCCTTGCCACCCTTCTTGATAACAGGAAGGAGGGACAGGCCGGACATTTCCTCAGGGGCATTTACTCCAGCCACATCGAGATAGGTGGGAGCGAAATCAATATTCTGAATAAAAGCGTTTGAAACCTTTCCTGCCTGTCCGCCGGGATAGCGGATAATCAGAGGTGTCCTGAAGGATTCCTCGTACATGAATCTCTTGTCGAACCAGCCGTGCTCACCCATGTAGAAGCCTTGGTCGGAGGTGTAGACCACGATTGTGTTGTCGGCAAGTCCGTGCGAGTCAAGGTATTCCAGAATCTCTCCGACCGAATCGTCCACCGAGCGGATGACGCGGAGATAGTCTTTGACATAGCGCTGGAACTTCCATTCCAGGAGCGCCTCGCCCTCAAGTCCGCTCTCTAGGAAGGCCTTGTTTTTAGGACCGTAAGCGGCTTCCCATTTGGCTCTTGTCTCAGGATCCATCCTTGCGAGACCGCTTTCCAACATGCTCTTCGGGTGCCTGGCCCTGGTGGGCTCCACATCGAGTTCCTCGACCTTCAGATCATAGATCATAGTCATGTCTTTGTCGATGGTCATCAGTTGCTCTCTGGCGGCCTCGCCCTTTCCTGAATAATCGTCATGGAAGGTCTCCGGGAGCGGGAATGTCACATCCTCATACAAGTCCAGATACTTGATGTCAGGCATCCAGTTGCGGTGGGGTGCCTTGTGGTGGACATAGAGGCAGAAAGGTTTATCGGGATCCCGCTGTTCGAGGAAATCTATGGCGTGTTTCGTGACCAGATTCGTGGCATAGCCTTCCTCTCGGAGATACTTACCGTCGGAGAGGTGGCTCTTAAGCACAGGGTTGTAATACTCTCCTTGGCCACGGAAAACGTAGAAATAATCGAAACCTTTCGGCTCGCACTGCATATGCCATTTCCCGATCATCGCTGTCTGGTAGCCTCCCTGTTGGAGAAGCTCCGAGACAAAGACTTTCGTAGTATCAATACCCCTCCCGAGGGTCCTCTGACCATTCTGGTGGCTGTAAAGCCCGGTCATCAGGCAGGCGCGGCTAGGAGTGGACAATGAGTTCTCCACATAAGCCCTGTCGAAACGAATTCCTTCCCTGGCGAGCCGGTCCATGTTCGGGGTAGGGGCCTGCTGGCTTAAGGGATGACCATAGGCGCTGATTGCCTGGAACGCATGGTCATCAGTCATTATGTGGATGATATTAAGCCTCTTGGATTCATTTTTTTCCTGGGCGTTGGCTTCCCCGGACAGGAGGCTTCCTGGCAAGGAGGCGAGCAAGAAAGCTCCTGATAGCGCTATAGGTGTCTGTCTCATGGCGCTAATATACAATAAAAAAACGAAAAATCCCGTCAGACGGTTGTCTGGCGGGATTTACCGTGCTCTGTTAGGGACTCGAACCCTAGACCCACTGATTAAGAGTCAGTTGCTCTACCAACTGAGCTAACAAAGCATTTTAAAGAACTTAAAGAACCTAGCCCTTTGTGAACCGTTCGGGGCTCGAACCCGAGACCCCAACATTAAAAGTGTTGTGCTCTACCAACTGAGCTAACGATTCTTCCAATCGTTTCGGAGGGTTTCCGAATCGGGATTGCAAAGTTATATCCTTCCCTGAAAAAAAACAAATTTTTTCGATTTTTTTTGCTGTTATTTCTCCTCAGGGGCGGAATACTCCTTGATTTTCTGCTCCTCACTGAGAGGACAGACCAAAACATTCCCTCCTTTTACAGCTATGATGTAATCTTTCAGTCCGGACACGACTACGGTTTTCGCGTCCTCGGCATGGACGATGCACTCCTCGCAACCAAACATCCTGATGTTCCTGCCGATCACCTTGTTGCCACCCTCAATCGCCTTGGCGGCTCCTCCGTCGGGAACAGGGTCTTCCTCAGGCATGGGGATATGCTCTTTGATTGATGTGAAACTGCCCAGGTCAGACCATCCTAAGTCGCTTGCTATGACATGGATCTTGTCGGATTTCTCCATGACAGCATAGTCGATTGATATCTTCTCACAGGTAGGGAACAACTCTTGAAGCGTCTCCTCCTCCTTCCAGCTGCCGAATGAGGCGGCGATCGAGTCCATTACCGAAGCTATCTGCGGGGCATGCTTGCGAAGCTCGGAAACGATTGTCGCACAGCTCCATACGAATATTCCGGCATTCCAGAAATAATTCCCTGCCGCGACATATTTCTTTGCGGTAGCTTCGTTTGGTTTCTCCTTGAACTCCTTGACCTTGACTATCTCATCTGGCATCCTGTCCTCCGCATGGATATAACCGTAACCGGTCTCTGGACGGGAAGGCTCTATACCGACTGTGACTATCTTGTCAGTCCCGTCGGTGAAGTTTAGGGCCTTGCGGATAGCCGCGGCGAACTTCTGGACATTGATCACCAGGGCGTCAGCCGGAGTCACTATGATGTTGGCGTCACGATAGGAAGCCTTTATCTTCCAGCATGCGTACGCGATGCATGGCGCGGTGTTGCGGGGGACAGGCTCGGCCAGGATGTGGTCGGCTGGTATGCAAGGAAGCTGCTCTTTTACGATATCGACATAAGCCTCGGAAGTGACTACCCAGAAACGTTCCAGGTCGCATACCGGTTTGAAACGGTCTACGGTCATCTGGAGAAGGGTTTTCCCTATTCCGAGAATATCTATGAATTGTTTGGGCATCTCTGGGGTGCTCACTGGCCATAGACGGCTTCCTACCCCTCCTGCCATAATTACAACATGAGTGTTCATATCAGAATCGGTTATTGGTTCCGGATGTAAATTTAGAAAAAATGATGGATTTAATTGGAATATTTCGTAAATTGGCGTTGTTAAACCAAAATCACAACAACCTTCAATAACACTTAATAACAAAGAATCATGAGAAAGTACATCGCTGAATGTATCGGGACATTTGTCCTGACTTTCCTCGGCTGCGCCACGGCAATGTTCGTCGGTTGCGGGACTTCCGCTGGCCTATTCGCCACCGCCGCCGCCTTTGGTCTTTCGGTTATCGCCATGGCTTACACTATCGGTGGCATCTCAGGTTGCCATATCAACCCTGCCATCACCCTCGGTGTCGCCCTCTCGGGCCGCATGAGCTGGAAAGATGCCTGTGGCTACTGGTGCGGCCAGATCATCGGCGCCGTTATCGCTGGAGCCGTCCTTCTGCTCTTCGCGAAAGTCATGACTCCTTCAACCGCTTTCGCTGGCGCCAATCCCGCCGGCCTTGGTTGCAATGGTGTCGCTGGCGCTGGTGGAGTCGGTGGAGCGTTCCTTGTTGAGATTGTGGCTACCTTCCTCTTTGTCCTTGTCGTTCTCGGAACAACTGACAGCAAGGTCGGCGCCGGCAACTTCGCTGGTCTCGCCATTGGTCTCAGCCTCGTCCTGATCCACCTCGTGTGCATCAATCTGACCGGCACATCGGTGAACCCCGCCCGTTCTATCGGTCCCGCCCTCTTCGCTGGCGGACAGGCCCTCAAGGATCTCTGGGTCTTCATCGTCGCCCCTCTTTGCGGTGGTGCCCTCAGCGCCATCGTCTGGTGCGCTCTCGCCCCTAAGGAGGAGAAGTAATCATTCAAGTTGTGATTTAAGGCCGGCTACTGAGCCGGCCTTTTTCGTTTTAATAGAGAATTAATTGTCGAGTTAGGATATAATTTTTTATATTTGAGCATGTTCGAGAAGATTGTATCCACTGTAAACAATGTCATCTGGAGTCCGGCACTAGTTGTCCTGTTGGTCGGGGCTGGCCTGTATTTCTCTACACGCACACGTTTTGTCCAACTCAGGCGCATCGGCCTTATGGCTAGGCTTCTTTTCCGGAAACGGGACAAGAACTCCGAGAAACAAGGCGTCTCATCCTTCGAGGCATTCTGCATCGCTCTGTCTGGCAGGGTAGGTACAGGGAATATTGTCGGAGTTGCCACTGCCATTGCCTTGGGCGGCCCTGGGGCCATATTCTGGATGTGGATAATAGCCTTTTTCGGAGCGTCCACAGCTTACGTGGAGTCCACTCTCGCGCAGATATTCAAGTTCTCTCATCCGACCGGTTATAGAGGCGGTCCGGCTACATATATAGAAAAAGGCCTCAAGGCCCGCTGGATGGCTATCCTTTTCGCTATAGTGACTATTATCGCCACCGGCCTGTTGCTTCCTACAGTCCAGTCTAACGGTTTCTCCGCCGCCGCTCTCAACTCTTTCGGAATCAATCCTTTGATTTCCGGGCTGGTCCTTGCCTTCATTCTTGGGCTTGTGATTGTCGGAGGTGTGAAGAGGATCGCTAAGGCGGCATCTTTAGTCACTCCGTTCATGGCGGTTGTCTATGTGTTGATTTCTATAGTGATCTTGGCGCTTAATTGGAAAGCGATTCCCGGCCTTTTGTCTTTGATAGTCCAGAACGCGTTCGGAGTCAATCCTTTATGTGGAGGTATTCTGGGCTCGACGATCATGATGGGTGTCAAGAGGGGCCTGTTCTCCAATGAGGCGGGACAGGGAACCGGAGCTATTCCCTCCGCATCCGCTGATGTGAAGCATCCCGCGGAGCAAGGCCTTGTCCAGGCTTTCTCGGTCTATGTCGACACCCTCCTGGTCTGTACCGCCACAGCCCTTATGATCCTTTCCGCCGGGACCTTCAACATTCTCGATGCAAAGACAGGTGAGTTGCTCCTCGCGAACGATCCTGGCCTCGGCGCCAACTATGTCGGTTACACCCAGGCCGCGGTCGACTCCGTGATCGGCGGTTTCGGAAGCATATTCGTCAGCATAGCACTGGCTTTCTTCGTGTTCACGACCGTGATGGCCTATTATTTCTACTCGGAATCCAGCGTTATGTACTTATGCAACCTCAAGAAAGGTTTTTCCCCTAAAGTCGAGAAAATCCTTATCAGGATCCTTCAGATCGTTATCCTTGGTTCAGTGGTTTTCGGGGCTGTTAAAGAGGCTAACACGGTCTGGACTCTTGGCGACATCGGCGTCGGTCTCATGGCCTGGGTCAATGTGGTGGCTATAATAATTCTCGCTCCCAAAGCCTTCGCCGCTTTGAAGGAATATGAGAACTCGATAAAATAATGTTCGAGAAGATAGTCTCAGCAATAAACAATGTGATCTGGAGTCCGGCATTGGCTGTCTTGCTGGTCGGTGCCGGATTGTATTTCTCGATTCGTAGCCGTTTCGTCCAGTTAAGGCGTATTGGGTTGATGTTCAAGATATTGACCCGGAAAAGGGAGAGGCGTGCCCAAAGGAGGGGAGTGTCATCATTCGAGGCTTTCTGTATCGCTTTGGCCGGACGTGTCGGTACCGGCAATATAGTGGGAGTCGCGACTGCGATCGCTCTTGGAGGACCTGGATCAATATTCTGGATGTGGATAATAGCCTTTCTCGGAGCCTCGACGGCTTTTGTCGAGTCCACACTCGCGCAGATATACAAATTCTCCCATTCAACCGGTTACCGGGGCGGGCCGGCTTGTTATATCGAGAAAGGTCTCGGGGCGAGATGGATGGCTATCCTTTTCGCCGTGGCCACTATTCTGGCCTGTGGTCTCCTGATGCCTGGTGTGCAGTCCAACGGGATGTCCGCTGCGCTTCAGAACTCGTTCGGTGTCAGCACATTGGTCTCTGGCCTTGTTCTGGTCCTGTTAGTAGGGCTGGTGATTGTAGGTGGAGTTAAGAGGATCGCGAAGGCCGCCTCTTTAGTGGCACCTTTCATGGCTATAGCCTATCTGCTTATAGCGCTGGTTGTGCTGGCTATCAATTGGCGTGGAATCCCCGGGATTCTGGTAATGATAGTCCAGAACGCGTTTGGAATCAATCCGCTTTGTGGAGGCATCCTGGGTGCCACAATAATGTTCGGGGTCAAGCGTGGATTGTACTCCAACGAGGCCGGACAGGGCACGGGGGCGATCCCTTCCGCTTCCGCTGATGTGGATCATCCGGCGGAGCAAGGGCTGGCACAGGCTTTCTCAGTCTATGTCGACACCATATTCGTCTGTACCGCCACAGCCTTGATGATTCTCTCGGCCGGGACATTCAATATCTTTGACTCGAATACAGGGGAGATGCTCATGGCCGGGGCTCCTGATCTTGGGGCTAATTATGTGGGTTATACACAGGCCGCCGTCGATTCGGTTTTCGGTGGCTTTGGAGGCACATTTGTGAGTGTCGCATTGTCTTTCTTCGTATTCACGACCATTATGGCGGATTATTTCTATTCCGAATCAAGCGTGGTGTACCTTTGCAATTCCAAGAAAAACGCCTCACCGAAACTCGAGAAGGCGCTTATCTGGATGTTGAGGATCTTTGTGTTGGGATCAGTGCTATTCGGGTCCCTAAAGGATGCCAACACTGTCTGGACTCTCAGCGACATAGGTCTCGGACTCATGGCTTGGATAAATGTCATTGCCATAATCATCCTGGCTCCCAAGGCCTTCGCTGCCTTGAAGGAATATGAGTGACGCTAAATCTTGACTCCTTGTGAGCGTAATGTCGCCTGGACCTTGGCCGGATCGGTGGCTTGAACCGCTGACCGGTCTAAAAGGGCTCTCGCGGCAGCCGCTCCCGCGGCCTGCCCCGTGACCATGCAGGTGGCTATCTCCCTGGCGTCGTAAGTGATGTCGTGCTCATAGCCGAAACATCTCCCGGCTACAGTCAGATTAGACGTTTTCCGCGGCAGGAGGGCTCGCAACGGGATTTGCCATTGTGGCCGTTCTAAGACAAGATGCTTGTTCCCGTCGATTTCAACGTCGATATCCACTCCGGCAATACCTACCACATCGTCGTAAGTCCTGTTTTCCAGAGCATCGGTCATGGAGACATTCCTTAGGCTGTCCAGCACCCTGGTGACCCGCACTCCTAGCATCGGGGGAGTCTCCAATAGGAACGCTTCCTCGCAACCTCTCTTGGAGCGCAGTTCCTGGGTCTTGTCCCACATATATTGCCTCAGGGAATCATTCAGACGTGACATGTTGAACACATCCAGACCGTCTTGGTCATATTCACCGTTGGTGTGCATCAGGCCGACACCTTTGATAGGAGTCATGCTGCCGTGGGCATTGTCTTCCTGAAGGTTTCCGACTCTCCACATGGCACCGATGTGGTGCTTCACGTATCGGTAGTTCTCCCCGGCCCAGTAGAAGATATCCCCGTCTCCGGTGGTGTCCACGAAATACTTGGCTTTTATCGCGTTACGGCCGCTCTTGCTCTCGATCAAGACGCTCTCGATCCGGTCACCTGATTTTGTGATCTCGCAAGCCTTGGCGTAGTATATTACCCGGATTCCAGCCTCTTTAACCATAAGCCGCATGAGATGCTTTGTCGCTTCCGGATCCACGATGGGGGAGCGTCCAGGCTGAATCGACATGCCCATTTCCTTGAGTCTGACAGCCAGCTCGTCAGCTATACCGTATACCACTTGTTTCCAGCCGGCGCTTGTTCTCGCTTCCATGCAGTTAAGTGGCAAGACGGATCCTCCGGTCCAGAGCCCTCCAAGGAAACCATTCATTTCCAGCAATATGACATCGGCGCCTTCCCTTGCGGCGGATATCGCCGCGGCAAAACCTGCGGGACCGGCTCCGGCGACCAGAATGTCGCAAGAAGCTATCACGGGAATCTTTCTGGAAGGTTCTTTGACATAGCCGTCGACTCCAACGCCTTCGGAGGCCGGTTTGACTTTCTCGGCTCCTTCGGCTGGCACGGCTCCTCCGACCAGCATCGCCCCGGTAGCGGCCGAGCCTATTTTCAAGAAATCTCTACGTTTCATATCGCTATCGTTTGATTGAATCAGAAGGTTTTCGCGCCTGAGTTCCAGCCTTCGAAATAGACCTTGAAGTCACCAGATTGATCACTGGCAGGTTTGATAACAATGGTCTTAGAAGAGTGGGGGAGAAGGGTCACGAAATTGTCGGAATACATGGTCCCATGGACTGGTTCCCCGGACTTGTCACGAAGTTGTAACCTATTGAAGAAAGCTATTTTGCTTGATGTGTTTTTAAGAATTATCTCAATACTTCCATCGGGTAGGTTCCTGCGTGTCAGCTTGACATTCGCAGCCGGCATTTCAGCCAGGCTCTCAAAGCCGGAAGTGCATGGACCGGTAACGGTTTGCGGCCCTTCGTAAGAGTCGGTTGATCTCCAGTAAATATTCTCGGATAGCACTTGCTTGCCGGTCCTGTCTGTAAGCGTGAGACATATGAAGTGAACCGGGGAGATATTTTCAGGGAAGTCGAGAGTCAGCACATCGTCCAAAGCTTTCTCCGCCGGAACGTCCACCGGAATACTCCATGACTTCACTAGTTTGCTCGAAAGGTCGTAAAGTTTTGCGTTCAATTCAATCGCGTGGACAGGCTCCAAACAGTCGTTAATGATACTGACGGTATTCTTGAGGTAATCAAATTGAACATGCAGTGGCTCAAGCGAATGCATCGTGTGGAACAACGATGCCGTAGGTTCCAGGAAGTAGTCCCACATCCTGGCGCAGACCTGGACGTTGGGGCAGTTGTGGTACCAGAAAAGCAGACCGGAACAGAAACGGTCTCCGTCGTCCAGCCGGTTATAATTCCAGACCTCCCAGATGCTCTTGGAGTTCATGGCTCCGACGAGCTGACCTTTACGGGCGTAGTCCTCAATTCCGGAGGGTTCACCGTAACAGCGGACCATGTCATCGTAAAGGGTTGTCATCAGGTGGAACCCATTGCCGTCCAGGTAGTTCCAGGTAGCCTTGTCTATCGGCCACAATTTGTCGGCCGGCATCATCTTCTTTAGACTTTCGATAACCGGAAGAGTGGGTGCGCCGTATTCGGGATTGAATCCGTCGACACGGCTTCCCCGGTCGGAGGCCGTGTTGGTGTAGTGCCTCATCGGATTGACCTGCTTGTAAGGGCTGCCGTCGTGTATTCCGTCGCATTCTGATTGCATCTGGTAGGGCCTGGTGCCGTCCAGGTATTCCAGCAGCTCGGGAGTACCACTAACCTCCGTGCTCTCGTTCGATGCCACATAGAAGATGATCGAGGGGTGGTTGCGGATCCTTTTGACCGTCGATGCCACATTGTTGAAATAAATCGACTTGTCATGCGGATGGCGGGTGTCTCCGGTCATCCAGAACTCCTGCCATACCATAATGCCATATTCGTCGCATAGCTGGTAGAAGAGATCGCTCTCAGCGATTCCGCCTCCCCATAGACGCAGGAAGTTGATACCTGACTGATCGGTGTAGGCCATTTCTGTCCGCATCCTCTCATCGTTGGTCCTGAGCATTGCCTCGGGAATCCAGTTGCTGCCCCTGATGAACATGCGTTTGCCATTGACTATGAACACTTTTGAGCCGTCGGGAGTGTCGGTCGTGACTTGTACATCCCTGATTCCGAAGGTGACCTCCTTTGAGTCGGAGACCTTGCCATCTACTTTGACCGCCAGTTTGAGTTTGTATAGCTCTTGCGGCCCCTTGTTCTTAGGCCACCATAACCGTGGATTCTTGATATTCAGTTGGGGATAATCCTCAGGAGTGAAGGTTACGGTTGGTTCTTCGCCACGTATCAGTGAGACTTCTTTGGAGAACTTGATTCCTGTTCCTTCGATCTCGCCCTCGACTACGCATTTCACCGGCTCGTTGTTCTGGAAGCCGCTCGCTGGATTGACCAGTCCGAGGGTGATGGTCTGTGCAGCGATTGACAGGTCATGATTGTGGAATGAACTCTTGATGAAAGGAGAGTCCAACCTGATAGGCCCGGTCTTGAATACGCTGACTGATTTCCAGATCCCGGTGTTGCGGTCGCGTATTCCGTCGTCGTAGGAGAAATCCCAGCCGACGGTCATCAGTTGAGTGGTGTTCCAGCCGATGTCGCCGTCGCCGCCGTTGCGGTTCTCGCCTGGCGCTCCCCATGGCTTGGGCATCGTGGTTCCGGGAATATCCACTGGCTTGACCAGTACCGCTAGGGTGTTGTGACCGTCCTTGGCGATGAAGTCGGTGATGTCGATCAGGTCGTCGTTGAACATTCCGGCCATGACGCTGACAAGGTGGCCGTTCAGCCACCATTCGGCTCGGTAGTTGATCCCTTCAGGATGGAGCCAAAGTCTCTCCCCTTCAGCTAGTTCCGGAGTGTTGAACCCGGTCCTGAACCAGTAGGTCCAGAAATCCCGTCCCGTGTCGATGATGTCGGGGATCTTCTTCTCGGATATCTTGTTGTTTGTCCCGTAATATGGTTCCGGATACACTCTGTTCTCCACGAGGGATGTCAGGACGGTCCCGGGCACGATAGCTTCCATCCATGTCGTGTCGTCAAAGCCAGGAGATGACAGCTCAGCGGCCGTTGCCCTAGTCTCCGACGCCTTGGCCATCTTCCAGACGAACTCTCCGCCATGGCCTAACCTTGAATCCAGCGTCTGTCCCCAAGACAAGACACCGATTCCCCAAACCAAAACCCCGATAAGAATCCTCTTCATCATAATTATTATTATTAATTGTTTACACTCGTCCGATGGTGCTCCCCTTCGGGGTACCACGTCGACTGGACTACTCGCATCGGCCATGCTCGGCCGCTCGCTAACTCGGGCCTGACGGCCCTCAGACAGACGCTCGCCTTTGGCCGGCCTGGCCTTCGCTCGCTACGTCCATTCTCCTAGGCCCCCTTCGGGGACACCATCGGACTATTGGAGACAATTCCTAGTGGCGAGGAGCCATCCCCTGGAGGACCTGTCCACCCCCGGACAGGGGCAGGGGGAGGGGCCCGACGACAGCAAGTCTGAGCGAAGCGAGGACGACGATGGCGTTGGGAGGGGCCGGAGTGAGCGAAGCGAACGGAGTTCCGACAGGGGATGGCTCCTCGTCACTTAGAAATACTACTTCGTGCCGAAGATGCGGTCACCGGCGTCGCCGAGGCCAGGGACGATGTAAGCGTTCTCGTTGAGGCAATCGTCCACGGCAGCAGTGTAGATGTCGACATCCGGATGCTCGTTCTGCACCTTCTTGATACCCTCCGGCACACTCACCAGACACATCAACCTGATATTCTTGCAACCCCTCTCCTTTAGCATCGAAATCGCGTCACAAGCGCTACCGCCAGTCGCCAGCATCGGATCCGTCACGATCACAAGACGATCCTGGATATCTTCCGGAAGCTTGCAGTAATAGACCACCGGAGTGTGGGTAGTCTCGTCGCGATAGAGGCCGATATGCCCGACTTTGGCGACGGGAACAAGGGTCTGGAGACCCTCCACCATTCCCATTCCAGCCCTCAGGATCGGGACGATAGCCAGCTTGCGGCCGGAGACTTCCTTCGCCGTCATCTTGCAAATAGGAGTCTCGATCTCGACATCCTCCAGAGGAATGTCCCTGGTGACCTCATAGCCCATAAGGAGCGAGATTTCCCTGAGAAGCTCCCTGAAATCCTTGGAACCGGTGTTCTTGTCTCTCATGATGGTCAACTTGTGTTGGACCATCGGGTGGTTGATCACATGCAATAAACTCATGATAGAAATATTTATTAATGAATATTTTAAAGGAATTCCACGTCTGGTGAGGTTTTCTTCCCGAGCTTTCTATGGAAGCCCTGCATGGACTTCCGGCGGCTCTTCTCGATATGGTCCCGGAACTTGGCCTCAGCGGATTGTGACAAGTTCGGGAAGCGCTTGCGCAGCTTGTTGATCTGGTTCATCACAAAGGCATTCATGTGACGCTCCTTCTTTTCGGCGTAGATGTCGTCGAAGCCGATCATTATCCCTGTCTCGATGGCGTCCCCAAGCTCGTCATTTATACACGACCCGAACATCTTCATTGATGCCGAAGTGTTGATGTAAGAGTTGACCAGGGGGGGAATATTCGTACCAAGCCTTCTGACAGCGTCTTTCAGCAGGCGGTAGTCTTTCTTGATGTCCGCCTCCTCAAGGATCAGATCCATCAATCTGGTGTTGTCAGTCACCTTGATCTCATCCTTCGGCCTTACAAGGCCTTCATTGTCATTGAAATGCTTCTTGAGGAAATGTATGATAAGATTCCTAGCTGTCTCATCGTACGAGGGATAAATCGTCATCTTCCCGAGGAAATACAGTGTTCCCGGGTGGTTGAGGATGACGGAAGCGATCCCGTCCCAGAGATTGTCCATGGTGAACAATGACTTGGCTCCGGCCTTCGAGCTTTGATAATCAGGAGCCACGAAAGAACGGCCGAGCTCCATTACGTGGGGAAGATACTTCTGGATGAAACTGTCGGAGAAGCGGTAGAGATGGGATGATGTGATGTTGGGCTGACCATCTTCCTTCAATGTGACATCCTTTCCGAGGATATACCTGTAGCCACCGATGATGGCCTCAGCCTCCGGATCCCAGACAATCAGCTGGGTGTAAGGCTTTTCCATCGTGTCGTACTCATCCAGGTCCATTGACTTTCCGGAGCTGGCTCCAGCCTCTCTGTAGGAGACCTCCCGAAGGCGCCCTATCTCACGGAGAGTGTTGGGGGAGTCCTTCCCCGTCACGGTGTACAACTCGTTTCCACCTTTGTTGGTGTCGCCGAGTTTCCTTTCAGGAGTGAGCTCAGCCTTGATCAGGCTGACATCCACCGGTGCGATGATCTGTTCCATATAGTTAGTCCATCAGTTTCTTGTACTTGAAACGCTTCGGTTCCACATTTCCGAGCCTGGCCTTTTTGTTCTCCTCATACTCGGAGTAGTTGCCATCGAAGAACACCACCTTGCCTTCGCCTTCAAAGGCGAGGATGTGGGTGGCGATACGATCCAGGAACCAACGGTCGTGGCTGACCACTACGGCGCAGCCGGCGAAACTCTCCAGGCCATCCTCAAGGGCTCGTATGGTGTTGACATCCACGTCGTTAGTCGGCTCGTCAAGCAGCAGGACGTTGCCTTCGTCTTTCAAGGTCAGCGCGAGGTGGAGCCTGTTTCGTTCACCTCCGGAGAGAACCCCACACAGTTTCTCCTGGTCGGCTCCGGTGAAATTGAACCTGGATACCCAGGCCCTGGCGTTGATGTCCCTTCCTCCCAGGCGTACCCACTCGGAGTTGCCCGCGATAGTCTCGTAGACGGTCTTGTCGGGGTCGATGCTCTTATGCTGCTGGTCGACATAGGAGATCTTGACGGTCTCTCCAATGTCAATAGAGCCCGAATCCGGAGTCTCTATTCCCATGATAAGTCGGAAAAGAGTGGTCTTTCCAGCGCCGTTAGGGCCTATCACACCAACGATTCCGGCCGGCGGCAGGGAGAATGAAAGATGCTCGAAAAGGAGCCTGTCACCGAAGCCTTTCGACACATCGTTGAAGTCGATGACCTTGTTGCCCAGGCGGGGACCGTTAGGAATGTATATCTCAAGATTGCTCTCTTTCTCTTTGGTGTCAGCCGCAGCCAGTTTCTCATAGGCTCCGAGACGGGCCTTCTGTTTGGCCTGACGGGCCTTTGGGGCCATCCTGACCCATTCCAACTCATGCTCTAGGGTCTTGCGCCGGCGGCTTTCCTGTTTCTCCTCGAGGGCGAGACGCTTTGTCTTCTGGTCCAGCCAGGAGCTGTAGTTCCCCTTCCACGGGATGCCTTCTCCACGGTCCAGTTCAAGAATCCATCCGGCCACATTGTCGAGGAAGTAACGGTCATGGGTCACGGCGATGACTGTGCCCTTGTATTGCCTCAGGTGGGCCTCTAGCCACTGGATGCTCTCCGCGTCAAGGTGGTTGGTCGGCTCGTCCAGCAGGAGCACATCAGGCTGCTGAAGCAGCAGGCGGCACAAAGCCACCCTTCTCCGCTCTCCTCCGGATAGTGTGGAGACTAAAGCGTCAGGGGGAGGGCAGTTAAGCGCGTCCATGGCCCTTTCCAATTTGGAATCTATTTCCCAACCTCCAAGATGGTCTATGGTCTCGGAAAGCTCTCCTTGGCGCTCGATCAGGCGGTTCATCTGGTCGTCGTCCATCGGCTCCATGAACTTCAAGGATATCTCGTTGTATTCGTTCAAGGCGTCCATCACTTCCTGCACACCTTCCTGGACGACCTCAAGAACGGTTTTTGACGCGTCCATTTGGGGTTCCTGCTCAAGGTAGCCCACTGAATACCCTGGGGCCCAGACAACCTCTCCCTTGTAGGATTTCTCTACCCCGGCGATGATTTTCAGGAGGGTGGATTTTCCCGAACCGTTAAGTCCGATTATGCCGATCTTGGCGCCATAGAAGAAAGAGAGATAGATGTCCTTAAGGATCACCTTGTTGTTATTCGGAAGGGTCTTTCCGACCCCGCACATCGAGAAAATTATGGTTTCGTCAGCCATTAGCGTAGTATTGGTGGGATGATTCTTATTCACAAAAATAATGAATATTTCAAATAAATATCCTATCTTGTGAATCGTATTTTATGTTTATTAACCACTTAGGAATAATGCGGACTTGTATTTTCTCATTTGCCGCGGCGGTCATAATGACGCTGCTTTCAGGTTTTACTTCCAACGCGCAGGTTATCAGCGGACCACATGGCTCGGACGATATGAAGATCGGAGTCGCCGGCTACAGCTACCGTGAGTTCTCTATTGACGAGACCCTCGCCATGCTTCAGAGCATGGATGTGAAATACTTGTCAATCAAGGACTGGTGGCTCCCGCTGGATTCCACTAAGGAGCAGATGGACGCTTTCAAGGCGAAATGCGCTTCTTATGGGGTTGATGGATATATTCTTGGTCCTATCTATATGAAATCAAAGGCCGATGTCGACCGCGCGTTCGCCTATACGGAGCGTTACGGGATAAAGATGTTCATCGGCGTGCCGGATTATGACCTGATTGACTATGTGATTGCCAAGGTGGCTGAGACCGGCATAAAGGTGGCGATCCATACTCACGGCCCGGACGGCGCGGCTTTCCCGAGCATCTACAAGATCATGGAGCTCGTCAAGGATCCGTCACTCGGTGTGGGTTGCTGCCTGGATATGGGCCACTCGGTGCGTAGCGGTGAGGATATCGCTCAGATAGTCAAAAAGTATCACAAATGGATATATGACGTCCATATCAAGGACGAGACCGCTCCTTCTAAGGAGGGTCAGACTTGGGAGATGGGAAGGGGAGTCATTGACTTCCGTCCGATAGTCAAAGCTTTGCGCAAGGTCGGATACAAGGGTGTCCTTTCCCTCGAGTTTGAGAAAAACGGGGATAACCCCCATCCAGGGGTGGCCGAATCGATAGGTTACCTGCGTGGCATTCTTGACGGAACCAAGTGATAATCAAATAGAAAGATTCTTCATTATATGAGAAAAATACTCCTTTCGCTCCTTGCTCTCTGCGTCGCTTTGGCGGCTTGGGGGCAGGGAGTTAAGGTTCATGATGTCCTTGTGCCGCTGCCTGGTGGGAATGTCCAGATGGATGGTTATCTGGATGATGCCATAATGCTTTCCCAAGAGAATTGGGCAAAAGGTGTGATGCCCTATGATGCCGTCCTCGAGTTTTTCAAGTCCGGCCGCTCTAAATTCGCTCTTGGCGAGATGCCGGGAAAGAGCATCAGAACCAATTCATTGCTATGGCGTTACACCCGTGATTCCCAACTCAGGCAATTGACAAAGGATTACGTGTATTCCTTGATAGCTACCGCGAAAGAAAACGGCTCTATCAGTTGCACTCCTGTGGACCAGCAGCCGGGAGACGGTGACGGTGACATTTGGGAGCGGAAATATGTTCTTCTGGGTCTGAGCCAGTATTATCTTGATGTCGAGAAGGATCCGGTTGTACTGGAGGCAATGGAGAAAGAGGCCAGTTCGGTGATGGACCAGATAGGTCCGGCCCCTAAAAAGCCTGTCACGGAGCTTGGCTGGAGTTCCACGAACATCGAGTCCTCTTCTATCCTGGAACCATTCATGAGGCTTTATCTTATCACCGGTAAGAAAGAATATCTCGATTTTGCCAGCTATATTATCGCGTCCGGAGGCAATAAAGGGAGCGACATCTTTTCGCTAATTTCCGCAGGGACCCCGTTGTACGAAGTCGGAGAGCCATATCCGAAGGCTTATGAGATGACCTCGGTATTCGAGGGACTCGCTGAGTATTACCGGGCTACGGGTGATCCTCGATGGCTGGATTGCCTTACAAAGTTCTTCACAACTGTGAGGGATCAGGAGATCACCATCATCGGCAACGCCGGCTCTGATGTTTACTGGCCAAAATTGATGGGTGAGGGCTGGAGCAATACCGCTGTAGAGCAGTCCAATCCTGACATAAAAAGGATGATGGAGACTTGCGTCGGGGTGACCTGGATGAAGTTCTGCTCGCAGTATCTGCGGCTTACCGGCGACCCTTCCGCCGCTGAATGTATCGAGAAATACGTATACAACGGCCTTCTGGGAGCCATGCGTCCGGATGGAAAGGGATTCAGCTATGTCAACCTGTTGAACGGGCCTAAGGTCACGAATAGCGGCTGGGGAACTGTGATTGACGGCCTGCCTGTGACATGCTGCAATCTCAGCGGGCCTACGGGGCTGGCGTATATTCCTTATGTGGCGGTCATGCAGGCTTCCGAAGGACCTGTGGTTAATCTCTACAACAAAGGAACCTATCATGCCAAGACCTCTGACGGGCGATATGTGTCCCTTGGCCTGGATACGTATTTCCCTTTGAGCGGTGATGTCAAAATCGCTGTGTTCCCTTCAGGCAGCGGTGTTTTCACGATTAAGCTTCGTATCCCTTCATGGAGCTCATCTACAACTGTTTCCGTTGGAGGTGA
>JAEEGG010005386.1_pt1 | contig 30466 bp, 29 predicted proteins | sample 9134161 | NCBI WGS metagenome assembly JAEEGG01 (sample SAMN16246543, study PRJNA631951) | gut metagenome | biome: gut microbiome; feature: rumen; material: CR-attached | host: Bos | place: Iran: Karaj | collected 2018-10
AATCTCCAATTCAAGTTCTGCAAGTCCAGACTTGCCTGGAAGGCAATACTATGAGTAACCCCGTACATACGAGTGAAACGAGGATGTGCGGGGATTAAACCCATAATCCATATATTCTGCCTGGAGGGCAGTACATCGCGGAAGGTCATGTGTGAAAGCCAATCATGTACAGCCTTCCAGGCTGATAAAGATGGCGTTGTTTCTATCCGAGGGCATCCTCTCCTTCGTCGAGCATGCACCTCGGTTACTCATAGTGTTGCCTTCCAGGCAATTCCTAACTCACATCAATTATATATGAAAGCAGGAAAAACGAAAGGCAGGTAGCGTGATGTTACCTGCCTTTTGCTTGTTCTTGAGTGATGATTTGAGTTCTATTCTGTTTTAGATAAATGGTATGTGAAATGGTCTGTGGAATCATCCCAATTCCATGTTTCGTCCACAACCAAATCGTTGTTCTTATCGAATGAAACTTCGATTACAGATTCTTCATCAAACTTGCCATATTCCCATGTGAAGTATATGAGACCTTTATTCTCATCCTTCCACTTCCATTGGGCAACTGCGAGTGTGTTGTCTGTGTACTTAACGATGTATGAACCTGACTTTGTGAAGATAACTTCTTCTAGATCATTATACTTATCTGGTGATTCATGATATACAGAGTCAAGGGTTGTGAGAAGTACTGATATCTTTGGTGAGGTTTTGTCGACTAAAACAGTATCACCCTTTTTTACCACTAATCTGCCATTTTCGAATTTCCATGTACGACAGAGCTTATTGATGATTTCAGAGTCATCTAACTTCTTAACTGGCTGTGCGCTAAGTGTGTAGGCTTCCTTGCCTGTTGGCTGAATCTTGAGAGAAACGTTTACATCACCCTTCTTTTCTACGGTAATGGTACCGAAGCCTTCGAGTGTATATACATCGCCATTCTTGGTATATTTGCCAAAGATGTAATTGTAGGCGTCACTCTCGCTACGTGTAAAACTGCTGATGCTCTTGCTCTTCACGAATTTTCCCCAACCTTTCGCTTTTGAACTTTCATTTGCCTTTGTGATGATGTACATGCCACATTCTGTAAACTCGATAGATGTGAACTCGCTTGTACCGTTAATTTGGTAGAGTGCAGCATCTTCTGCATACTTCGGAGTTACGAGAACTGGATCATCATCATCGTCATCCCCACAAGATGCGAATGTCATACAGAATACAGATAGCATAATCATGCTAAGTGCGATTAACGCATTCTTTTTCATAAGTTTGTTTTTGTTTTGATTTTTGTTATTGAATTAATTAATGTATCTGGAATTTATCAATTCCGACTGCAAAGGTATAACAAAAATATGTAAAGAAGCGTTTTTTCCATATTAAATTAATAATTATTATGAAAGACCCTCTAAATCTCCCTGCATAGGGAGACTTTTTAACGCTCAGGCAATTCCGAACTCTGCGTTTTGATTTTGTTTCGAACGCAAAGACGCTAAGGCACAGAGAAATAAACCTTTGCGACTTCGCGCCTCTGCGTTTTGAAAACTATGCACTATGCATTATGCACTATGAACTATGCATTCTGCATTCTGTATTCTTCACTTTTCTCTCTTCACTTTTCACTTATCAGAGGCCTCCTCCTTCGCCACCTCCTCCTAAAACCGATACCCGTATTTTAGTGTGAGGTCAATCTCCCGGTTTGTTATATCCATTCCTGTGCAACTGCGGAACAGATACTGGCGGTAGTCACATGAAAGATTAAGCAGACTCCGCCCTATGTTATAGTTTATTCCGCCACGAACAAATCCGTTTATGGTGAACTGCGAATCCCGTCCGTATGTGGCTGCGTCATAGAAATGCTTGTCGTAAGCCTCCCATAAATCATCATCTTCCGGGTCGGTTTGCATGTAAACGTCATTCGGGTCATCCCAACTCCTGTGCGTCTCCCTGTTTACCAACGAAAACATCGGGATGACGGAAATACTGAACAGCAGTTTCCCCCCGTTTATAGCCCAGTTGTAACCATAACCTGCTCCTATGGAGAACTGATTATGACGGAACACCTCCTCCGTATAGTTCAGCATCCTATACATATGCAATCTGCTTTGGTTATAATTTGCCATGACGAAAAAACTCCCCACGCTCCGCTTCTGTATCAATCGACCTGTGCGGGCTGCCGGCATACTAAACCTCTTATTGTTAAACACATAATAAGCATCTGCATATACCGTTCGCAAATCCCAGTTCTCAGGTATCACATCCGATTTATGCGGAAAAACAGGGTCGTGATTTTCCATCAGAGGCAACCCGTTTTCATATCGTTCCTTTAACCCTCCCACACGCTCTTCCACCTCTTCACAAGTCTGTAGAAATGCATTATTAACAGTTCCTTTAGGCTCTTTAACTGTGCGGTAGCGTACTGTGAAACCGAATTTAGAACCATTGCTGGCAAGACTATATGCCTTTGCGAATGAGTTATTGATAGGAAGCGGAATACTAACGGCCAACCCGTGCCAGTCGAATCCTATTTGTGCCGATGATTTCACCGTGTTCAGGTTAGTCTTAATAAACAGATTACTGTTCGTGTTCGATGGCAAAACCATAGGGTAGGGGTCAGGAAGTTCCACTTCAGATACAAGCACGGGAAACTCCATATCGTAAGTCTGAAAAGCCTCCCTGAACTTCAGCGTGAGCATAAAGTCCCGCTCGGGAATATCCACATAATCCGTATCCACCTTAGTTTTCTTGTATTTCAATATAGCATCATCAATTTTCCTTATGAAGTTATGGTGTGTATTTCCTTTTTGGGCACAAGCCGTCATTCCCCAAAACATCAAGAAGAATGCCGTCAGCAAGGTCTTTGTTCTCATATGGTATATATCAAAGGTATGCATAATTATTGTAATAATGATTATTTTGCACAAAGATACATAATTTTTCTGTATTACTGATGTTTTTTACAATTTTTTTTGCACAACCCCAAAATAATACTATGAAACAGGAAAAATCAAGTGATTGGAATATTAAAAACGCCAAGACGCAAAGTCGCGAAGTTTATATTGCTTTGCGTCTCTGCGTCTCTGCTTTAATTACTTACATAATTGCTTACATACAGCTCTGCACTCCGAGTGAAGTTGCTATCGCGGTAAGTATCGCCGCCAGCGTCTGAAGAACGAATTTCCAAGTTTCCTTTTTCATAAAGTAAAAGAATTAAAGCCCCTTCCCTGTCCTTCGGACATCCCTTCCCCGCTCGGGGCAGGGAATTAGTTACCATTGAACGCAGAAGGGGCGTGTGAATAACTGTTATAATGAATTCTCGTGATTTGAAGGAGTAACCTCTTCCTTGCCCCGGGCGGGGAAAGGATGCCCGTAGGGCAAGAAAGGGGCTGTTGTTCAGTTTAGAGACCACCGCCGCCACCTTCGTCGTCATCACCATCACCGCCTGCGGTGCTTCCTGTTGCGTTGCCGTCAGGAACGAGGAATGACTCAATGCTTGAGCCGTAAGAGCTCTTTGAGAGGTTGTAGGCAGCATCGCCCTTGTACTCTGCCTCCTTTGTGTTGGCTGATACGAGCGACTGAGAAGAAACGAGTGTCTTGCCATCGCTCTTGCGGGTGTGAACCCAAGCGTAGGCGCAATCGCCGTCGTTACCCACATGGGCGAGCATGCCGTCGGCAGAAGCGAAGCCGTGAGAACCGCCTGTCACGTCAGCGAGAGTGCTTTCGTTAGCTGCATCGAGGATGACCTTTGCTGCCGAGAACTGACAGTAAGGAATGCTTGTATCCGCGTTCACCATCTGCTTGACGAGAAAGAACGAAATCTGGTCGCCATAGCGGTAGTCAGCATTGTTCTGAACAACGGCAGCAGAGAACTGCGCCACGGTTGTGCTGGAAGTGATAGACTCACCGCCCAGACGGATGTCGGTCTTCACGTTCTGCCCTGTGCCTGTGAGCACGATTGCAGGGAGCGAACCCTGTGAAATCTGATACGCTGTTGCCACACAAGCACCGCCAGCCACAGCCTGCTTGGTGAGGTATATAGGTGTGCGCTGCATGTTCACCTTCACGAACATGTTGTAGTCGCTGAGCGTCTTCGGCTTAGCCTCGAAGCCGTAGTTGAGGAGCGGACGGATGCCCTTGTACATCGCGATGATGTTGCCCCACTTGGTGCGAGTCTGCATCTGCGCATTGGTGCGAGGGTTGCGAACCTGAGTGACCTTCTCTGAAACGATTGTTTCGCCACTACGCTGCTTGAATGTAACATTTCCTGCTGAGCCTGAAATCTTACTGATAATACCTGTTAGTTTTCCCATAGGTTTGCCAAGACTTCCCAATGAAAATTGGCCGCACTTGGAATTCGGTTTTTAAGTGTTAATAATGAAGTTAAAAAACATAGGTTTGAATCTATCTCGTGTCCGCTATATCTCTGATATAGCGGAACGGACTTGAAACGGACTTGAAACGGAGGAGAATCGGACCTGCCTTTCGCCTTCCGGCTCCCTCCCTACGGGGGAGGGCGGGGGGAGAGGCCGTGTGTCTTTTTTGTTTCTTGATGCAAAATTACTTATATGCTTTGAGAACTGCAATAGTTTTTTCGCTTTTTTGCGTGTTAATTGTATTTAATTTTTTGTTATTTCTCGATATATCAGTAAGTTACCACCATTTTCTAGAGGAATAAATGAATTTGGTTAACTGGTTAACTAGTTAACCTTTCTGAATAGACACCCTATATTTACCGCACTTCTATTCAATAATAATATAATTATAATTAATTATATTATTATTGGCTTATAAAGCAAGGAAAGGTGTGTGTGTATAAAATGGTTAACCAGTTAACCAGTTAACCTTTCCAACAAAATTGCTATGTTAATTTGTGCAAACGCCTTCCTGTTCTTGCTAAATTTACGTACTTTTGCAATCGTGCAATTTTTTTGCGCGATTAACCTAAAATAAAACTAAAATATAAAATCATAAATCTTAAACTGAACTAAGAAAACCTTACGAAAACACGTGCTCTGTTCGTAGGGCTGAGTGCGCACGTTCTAAGTTCTTTTAACCCAAGAACTTATGAACAAGCAGAAATTTTACAAGGTAAGTGCGGATACAGAGATATCCGTGCTTAAAGCCCTATTGAGGGAGGGGAGGCTCTATGCTTCTTCTTCAAGTGAGGAACTTGCAATTTCGGAAGCAATTCAGATGTTGTGCAACATTCATTCTGTGGTCTCGCCTGAATATGAGGCGAACATTGGGAAGATGCTGAAGGCCATTTTTTCAATACCGACAATCAAGAAAAGAATGTTGTATACGAAGGGCAAGGTTGCAGGTACGACAAACTTTGCAACCGTTGCAATGGTTCTAAAGTATATGCAGGGTAGATGTGTGTTTCTCTGCAATTTCAGCGACCTGTTGCGTGAGATATTCGGGAATGATAATCTGAAGAAGAACACAAACAAGTCTTGCTATGCCCTTTCAAGTGATGAAGAAAGCAGAATAAAGGCGTTTTTATTGAATTTTTCATCAAAAAGGCACAAGTCGTAATAAAACGCTTATTACGCCTAAGTTCGCCCTTAACTTTGCACTCGAAAGATTGAAACGCGCACCGGCTTGCAGCCGACGTTCGCTATCTTTCGAGCGCGAGGTGCAAGCACGTTGTCACTCGAACAATTATTAAAATCACAAAATATGAAAGTAGAATACAAAGACAATGTTTCACCAGAAGTTTACGAACTGGTAGGTGATTTATCTCGTGGGGAGTACAACAAATATAGCGTGTATCCCACAACATTGAAGCACATCACTTTAATTCTCGAAAACCTTTTTCTGTTTAATGAAAAGTTTGCAGAAAGAGTGCTGGAGGGATTGATAACCTCACTTGAAAAAGAGGAAGGCTGTTTTCATACAGAAAATAGTATGATAAACTTCTTCATCTTCACTCTTTTTCAGATGATAGAAAGAGACAACAGTTATCACGATATTACTTATTTAAAATATGATCTTTCAAAAGTTTAAATTATGGAAAAAATTCAAGTGAAAATCAAGCGCATCTTTGAGAAGCGCGAGGGTGAAAATGAGCGTGGCAAGTGGGCATACCAAGATATCCACGTAGTAGAGGACAACAATGAGCGTTTCCCGAATGAGTTTCTTGCGACTCTCGGAATCAACGAACTTGAAACGCTCGGCAAGTTGAAGGAGGGTGATACTATCAAGATAGGTCTTTCCTTCGGTGTTCGCTCATACACAGACAGAGAGAACAAAGAGCGTTACAATCAGACCGTTTCGGGCTGGGGTATCGAAGTAGTAGAAGTTTCAGCATTATAGCATGAACATTCAAGAATACCTTTTCCTCAAATGGACAAGTGGAAAAGGTCTTTCAGACAATGAAAGGAAGGTATTGACACATCTTGCAAATCTATTTCCTCTCTTTCTGGAAAAGATTGAAAATGATTGGTGGAAAACCTTCAAGTTACATTAACCTGAGTTCTGAAAGGCGGTGAAAGGAGTTGACGTCGTAATATAGCTATTCTCTTTTTCTCTCCTTTCTCACTCCTAAAATTTCAGAACAAATGGAAAAAATCATTTTTAATACAAAGTTGGTCTTTGCTGATAATTTCAAACTGAAGACTAACACAGAGTTTCAGACTGACGGTACAATAAACGTTATTCCTGTTGGTTGGAGTGAAGGAAAATCAATGCTCTCAACGCCTAATGGCAAGCCTGTCAAAATCAGGGGTAATGCAGAAGTCGCATTAAGCGGAAAGATGGTTTTCACGCCGTATAAGAGTACAGGCAAAAGAAGATACAATGTTGTTTTCCATGACAATATTCTTGAAATCAGAGAGACGAAACGTGATTTCATCTTTCATTTCCGTGTGGCTAAAACCATCTTTGAAAAAGAGGAAACCATCAAGCCGTTGCTTGACGAATTTGATTGGTTGAAGAAATACATCAAAAAATCAATTAAGGAAAGAGTAAGACATGGCAGTAAACAAAATCTACTACAGGGACGGTAAAAAGTTTTGCGTCCCTGTAACGACAAAGAAAGACTATTTCCTTTTGCGAGATAGTAAGTTTAATTTTGAATGCGTGGAAAAGGCACGCAAGGGTGAAACCTTCAAGGATAAGAACGGCAAGGATATTAGTTACAAGACAAAACTTGTGCAGTTCAACTATTCATGCTATCCTAATGAGGACGGAACACTTGCAAAGACCTCAAAGGTTGCGGACACCGTAGGCATGGATATTGACTTTCACGTTCCGGCTGAACTTCCCGAAGGAGTGACACCCGAAAAATGGCTACAAGATGAAATACTCAACACTATTAAGAATATCCTCAACCATAAAGAGGAAATCGGGCTTCAAATGTGTGAGCGTTCGGCAACTAAAGGCTTGCATATTGTTACGAAAAGAGACTTCAATCTGTCTCAGGAAGAGAATCTTCAGCGTATCTCCGATGTGTTGGGAGTGCCTTATGACGAGGGAGCAAAGGACATCACCAGAGTGTTCTTTACACCAACTTCGAAGGATTTACTCTTTATTGATGAGGAGATGTTCAACAGAGCCCCTATCCCCAACCCTTCCCCCGCTCGGGGGAAGGGAGTAGATAGAAAATATCCCTCAATGGGGGAAGGCGCACAGCGAGAAAAGGTAACTACTCCCTCTGCCCCGAGCGGGGAAGAGGGACGGGGAGAAGGGGCTGTACCTCTTAAAGAAAACCTCATAGTCTTTGACTTGCTCGTTAAAGAGGCTGGTCTTGATCCAAAGGCTCTTGACATATTCGGTGAAAGGAATTGGCACAAAAACCTTATGTCGGTGCTATCCATAGGAATGGCAAAGATGATGTCAAGGGAACAAGCCTTTGCGGTTGTAAATGAGAAACTGCCTAATTACTCGCAGGAAGCGGATTGTGCAACCTTGATCAACTATTTCTATGACAACTATAACAGCACAAAGTTCATGTCGCCAACTTTGCGAGAAATCAACGCTAAAGCTCAGTATCTGGCTCGGCAAGGCATGAGCGAGGATGACCGCGAAATGGCTGAACTCATGGAGGGTTGGGATGCCCCCAAACTGCCTGAGAAACTTCCTGACATCATGAATTTGCTTGTGAGCAATTATGATAAGCGATTCAAGGAAATGCTGTGCCTCTCGGCTCTGCCTGTCATGGCGGCTCTTGCAAGTCATTTCCGTGCGCAGTATCTGAATGGCAGGGTGATTGGTCCGCAAACGTATGTGGCGGTGATTGGCGGTTCGGGCTCTGGAAAAGGCAACTGCTCCGCACTCTTCAAGGACATGATAGAGGGGAATCTTGCACAGCATGACGCTCTGGAATGGGAGAAGGTGAAAGCCAATCAGGAGGAGCGCGACAAGAAAGCCAATGCGAAGGATAAACCCGCAAAGTACCACCCGAAGCTCCGACTCTTTGAAACCGCCTCAAAGTCCTCCATCTTGGAACTGCAAACCAACTTAGGAAAGAACGGAATGCTGTTGGGGCAGTTTTCAGAAGTGGATGGATTGAGCAATGCAGCCAAAAGTTCCTATTCCGATATAAGCGTACTTCTCCGCAAAGGTTGGGACATGGATATGCACAGGCAGTTCTATATGTCGGAAGCGAGTTGCAATACGCATGTGCAGATGTCGATTTCCTTGCTCATGGCTGGCACGGTTAAGGCGATGCTTGAGCGTTTGTTCAGCGAGAACAACCGCGAGGGAGGCTTGATGCAAAGGTGTATTCCTGTTCTCGTTCCTACTGAAAACCGCACTTTCCGACCTCCACGGCAGAATTTCCTAACGGCAGAGGAATGCCGAAAGCGAGACAATGCCCTTCTGGAGCTATATAACAAGGACATAGCTCTTGGCGACGAGGTTCAGATTCTCGATTTGCCACAAACGACCAAGGCAATAGGTGAATGGTTCGACGAATTGGAGATGCGTTATAATGACGGACTTCTGACGGATGCCGAGGCAGACCTTTCACATCGTTGCGGTGAGTTCATGATGCGAACAGCCATTCCTCTGGTCGCTATGTACGGCAAGGAGACTCCTGAAATAATCGCCTTTACCCGATGGGTTGGCGAGTTTGCGCATTACACCATGTGTCGCCTGTTCGGTCATTCTGTGCAGCAGAATATTGAGAGTGCATACGAGCTTATAAAGCGGAGTGCGGACGGACGCAAGACCGCAGAGCCGATCTTGAAACTTATGCCAGAAACTTTCACTTTGAAGCAGTTCAAGGAAATAAGGATGGAACATGGGCAGAGTTCAAATGTGAAGGTGCTTTTGCATAAGTACGTGAAGAAAGGCATTATTGAAAGGCTCGAAAAAGGGAAATATAGGAAATGCCTTGTGGGCATTTCTTAATGAATAATGAATAATTAATAATGAATAATTGAAAATGGAAATACAAACTAAAAAACTCCCCCTCGGGGGGCAGGGGGGGCTGAATATAATAATAACCCGTCAACACTTTCTCCCTAACTGCACAATCGGCATTTTGGAGATAAAGTTTGAGGATGTCCCACTTCTCCCTATCTATATATGTGACACATTAGAGCCCCACGCAATAGACTGGAGCAAGGAGAAGAAGGTAAAGGGAAAGACCGCTATTCCATGCGGTAGGTATAAAGTTGCATATCGCTTTAGCGGAAAGTTCGGAAAGAACATGCCCTATCTTGAAAACGTGCCGAACTTTGCTGGTATCATGATACATTGGGGCAACAATCCACGAGATTCACAAGGCTGCATCTTGGTTGGGCATAATCCGCGTGTCAACAAGGATATGATTGCTCCGAGGCTGATTTCCTCTCGCTTGCGGTTCAACTTACTTGAGAAATACATAAACAAGGCGATGGAAAAGAAAGAGCCTGTTTATGTCGAGATAAGAAACAGAGATTAACGTGTTTTCTTCTACATTTTGTTCTTCACCAAGTTGATGGTTGTTTTCATTTTTCCAATGCTCTTCGTTGTGAAACGAGGAGCACTTTTTGGTTAACTGGTTAACTAGTTAACCATTTTTTACAGACACCCCTATACCTATTGACAATAGAAAAATCGTCCCAAGTTATTATTTTACCATCAAAAATATTTTGTGCAAAGATAGCATTTTTTTTTTTTTGCATAAAAATAAATGATGTGCAATTAAAATGAAAATATTTAGTTGTTTTTAAAGTTTTCTTGTATAAAATGCTTATATTTAGTAGTCCAAAATAATTACAACGCAAATTTGTGAGACAACGTCACACATTTTGTGAATGCCATATACTGTTAAATTTCACATTTTCGAAGGAGTACTTCTTAGTGAGATGTTCCTTCCATTTTTCTTGATAATACAGCAATTTTGCTAACTTGGAAATTACAAAAAATCACAATTATTAGTATTTCTTGAGAATTTGTTCTGCTTTCTTTGAAAAATTTCGAGATTAATCTTTATCTTTGTAGCTGCAGAGTGGAGGCTCTTAGCGAGATTAGTCACTCGCCAAAGAAGGCAATACTGTTCTTTCCTTTCGTACTAAAGTCTGGAAACTTATAAAAATGCCATAGTAAAACAAATCCCAACTGGTAGAACATGTAAAAAATCTGACCGAAGTTTTCATTCTACTCCAGATAAAGGTTGTTTTTGATAAGTCAAAATAATTTAATAATTTAATATTATAATATATGTTTACACAAAAGGATAAAATAGATTATAAATTTATTGTAGTTTACGATAAATTCAACAAACCAGTTGCAAATTCTATAAAAAATCAGGCACGAGACTTGTCTATTAATAGCACAAGTTGGAGTGAGAAAGAATATCTCGACAACGAATCAAGGTTGAATAATGATAATTATGTAATGTTCCTATCCGAAAAGTTATTAAAAGAGAATCTTTCTAATCCTAATCTACAGTTACACAAATTGATTGATGGAGTAAAATACAAATTAGAAGGTAATGTTGTAGGAATCTATGTTGAAGATATTAGTTATATTGACGTTGCAAAACGTCTCGGAGATAGTCTAAAAGAGAATTGGCTTATACAGGTTCGAGCACTAGTTGGCTTTATACACGGGCCTTTTGTTTTTTATTGGTCAAAGAAACAGGAGGCTAAACTATATCTGCTTTATAAGGCAGTAGATAAATTTCATCAAGATCATCTCAAATCATTTGTTGCAGGAGAATTAAATAAATAATTATGAAATCAGCATTTTCAAGAGGATATAGTACCTTTACAGATATTGCTGGTGCAGCTCATGGTGCATACAGAGCAGAAGCTTATGTTGGAAGAATTGCTGATGCTTGTAATGAATTAGAAAATAACATCAATGCTTTTAAAGGTTTTGAAACAGAAGTTAAAAAATTAAAAGGCGACGTTCAAGAATTTCGTTCTTCTGGAACTTTCAATATAGAAGCAGCATTAAACGATTCGTCTTACAAAAGTGTTGTTGATAGAAGTCATGAATATGCATCTGCTGATATCACAACAAACTGGGGTGAGAGTTATGGATTGAAAGCGTTGTTTAATGGAACAGCATCAGCTAAGGCTCAATCTATAAGCCATTTTCAACGATTTATGGAATATAAATCCATCTCAGGACGAGCTGATTTGACATTTGAGGTATTTATTGCAGAAAAAGGTTTAGATCCTAATACTGTTTTGGCATCAGACCCAATCTACTCAGGACAAATGCGCTTAATTCCGTCGGATCAACTTGATGAGGCTATAGCTTTTCTCAAGAAACAGATTGCAAATAAAAATATAACGAATCTAGAAGAAGTGGAACGTTATCGTGAGACTCTAGAAAAATTAACGTCTAGAATTGTTGCTCCAGATGGTACGCAGTCTGCTGAAGCCACAACCCAAGAACTGTTGGATATTGCAAAGAAGGGCAAAGAAGGGAAATATATAGCAACAGAAGATGGATTTTCTCCGGAACAATTGGTTAAACTGCAGCATGTTCTCAACCAAGGTGTAAAAGCGGGTTTAACAGCTGCAACAATTACACTTGTACTTAAAACTGCTCCAGAAATATATAAGTGCCTTGATGATCTGATTTCATGTGGCGAGGTGGATGAAGAACAACTAAAAGCTGTTGGGTTTGCTGCATTGGATGGTTCTACAGAGGGATTCATTCGTGGGTTTGTCTCTGCTACAGTCACAACATCTTGTAGTGCAGGTCTTTTGGGGGAAACTCTCAAATCTGTAAGTCCCGAAGTTGTTGGGGCTATGACTGTTATAATGATGAATACGTTGAAAGACTCTTTCTTGGTAGCTAAAGGTAGCATTTCAAAAAATGAATTCACCTATAATCTCCAAAGAAATATGTTTGTTACAGCATGTGGTATAGGTGGGGGTGCTTTAGTTCAAACTTGTATGCCCATGATTCCATTTGCATATCTGCTTGGTAACTTTGTAGGGTCAATGGCTGGTTCGTTTGCATTTGTTGCTTATGATCAAGCAGTACTATCGTATTGTGTTTCATCTGGTAGTACATTCTTTGGATTGGTTGACCAGGATTACAAATTACCAGATGAGGTGTTAAACGAGATTGGTCTAGAACTTTTTGAATATGAGGAATATTTTCCTGATGAATACTCCTTCGATGTCTATGACCCAAGTTTCTATGAACCAGAGGTATATGATGCTGATATGATTAAAATATTAAGGCGTGGTGTTATTGGTGTTAGACAGGTTGGATATATCTAAACGTAAATCCCGTATAACTACTTGAGTTATACGGGATTCTTTATTTATTTCAAGAATTTACTTCAATTTCATCAAGAGTAAACGCTATTATATATCAGTTGATTTTCTTCACACGTGTGAATGATCTGGAGAAGTAGGGGAGATTGTCAAGCCATTCTATTATAAATTAGAGGAAATTTTCCTTAAATTTCCCCTAATTTCCTCTATTCTTTGTTCGAGACTCTTTGAATAAGTTCCTCGAATTGGTCGGATTTAATGTAGCCAATGGCTCTCTTGTTCAGATTTGTTGCACTCAAGTAGCCCATCTCTACCAGTTCTTGTAAGTCGGTTCTGGCAGACCTCGCTGTAATATTAAATTGAGTAGCCAACTCTTTGGGAGTGAACATGATGCGTTTACTCTCAGAAATGGTTCTAAGGACATATCTCTGGCGTTCATTGATATTGGAAATACCAACGAATTTGATGATGTTTTGCTGCTCATCAATCTTACGTTGCAAATATTTCTTCAATTCTTCAAATGCTTTCTTCATCACATCCAAGTGGTATTGGATAAAGTAAGAAAGGTCATTGTCATCGTTTTCTGTATATAGATATGCTTTTTCATATCCTTTTTTGTTGGTATATATAATTCTTGAAATAGAAAGATATTCTGTAAGCCAGTATCCTTTCTTTATCATATACCAATAGAATAACGATCTTGCAGTTCTGCCATTACCATCTGCAAAGGGATGAATGTAAGCCAGCACGAAGTGAATGATAATACCTTTAATGATTGGATGGATGAAATTATCACTATTATCTTTGTTTGCAAACTCACACAGGTCCTCTATCATCTTATCAATCTCTGTATATGAAGGTGGCGTGTGGGCAACAAAACCAGTAATACCATCTACAACGAAAATATCATCGTTTTTACGGAAGACGCCTTCATCTTCTGGATTATCTAATGTCTTATACGATATGGAGTGGTGGATATCAAGTAGTCCTTCTACAGAGAAATCCGCTTGCTTGTTCTTGGAAACCTTATTGATTGTCTCATAGTTGTTGACTATCATCTGCTGACTCTTATTGATAGGCTTGAGTTGTTTGCGAAGCATATCTTTGGCTATTCGCCGCGTTGTGGAGGCTCCTTCCATCTGACTGGATGCAATGGCCTCTTCCATAATTGAACTGATCAGATAATAGTTCTTGTCTGTTGTCGGGATTATACTTTTTGTACCCAGACTTCCTCCCAAGTTCATATCAAAGTCATGCAGTAGTGCAAGCATGTTTTTGGTGATGGTAAAATGAAAGGTGTATCTCCCAAATTTGATGGTCTGAGAACTCAATTGACGTTGAATCTTTACTGCTTGCCAGAAAACAAGCTTATCTATACCTTTGGGCACTATATACTTCACTTTGTCCCAATAGAGGTATTCGCTACTTATCCTTTGGAAAAGTGGCTGCATTTGCGGATTCGTAAGCAGCTGAATAGCTTCTGTCTGCTTTTGTGAATTCAGCGTTGGAGTTGGTTCTACTTTCATCTCTTTTTTTGTTTTTTCGATGCAAAGATACATTTTTTTCTTAATTAGAGGAAATTTTCTTGTAATTTCCTCTAATTTCTCGTTGCTTTTGGCAAAATATTGTTGAGTTTCTCATTTTTTTGCTTGTTTGTTGTTTTTTTATGAGCATATTCGCATTAATTCCGATTATTTTTCGTAATTTTGTCGTCAAGCAAGAGAAATAAGCTGAAATAAATATCAAAGGAATAATATGGCAGAAGAGCTGGTTCCAATACAAGAAAATGATTATAAGGAATTACTGCTACAGACCGTAGCAGTTATTGAGCATGCTCGCGTTAAAGTGGCTCGCCACATTACCGCCACAGCAAACATATCAATAATGCGCTTAAAGAGGTATTGGCTAGTTCTGTGGTAGTCGCAAAAATTGCGAATACCAGATATGTTTACGTATTTAGATGTGGTTTTGGCTGTTAATAGGAATACATATATCGCGAGTTTAACATAAACAAAAATCCCGCATAACTACTTGAGTTATACGGGATTCTTTATTTATTTCTCAAAAAACTTTACTTCACCTCCTCGAAGTCTGCATCCTGAACGTCTGGGCCGTTCTGTGAAGACTGACCGCCTGCCTGTGCGCCACCGTTGAAGCCACCGTTCATGTCAGGACCTGGCTGAGCACCTGGCTGTGCACCTGCCTGATACATCTTCTGAGCAACTGCGTTGAGTTCTGCGATAGCTGCATCGATAGCAGCAACGTCCTGTGCCTTGTGGGCATCCTTCAGCTTCTGGATAGCAGCCTCCATCTCAGACTTAACGTCTGCTGGGATCTTGTCGCCCTGCTCCTTGAGCATGTTCTCTGTCTGGAAGATCATAGAGTCTGCCTGATTGAGCTTGTCAATCTTCTCGCGCTCCTTCTTATCAGCCTCGGCATTTGCCTCTGCCTCTGCCTTCATGCGGTTGATCTCGTCCTCAGAAAGACCTGATGAAGCCTCGATACGAATCTTCTGCTCCTTACCTGTTGCCTTATCCTTTGCAGATACGTTGAGGATACCGTTTGCGTCGATATCGAATGTTACCTCAATCTGTGGAACACCACGACGTGCTGGTGCGATGCCCTCGAGGTTGAACTGGCCGATTGACTTGTTCTGTGCAGCCATTGGACGCTCACCCTGAAGTACGTGGATTGTTACGGCTGTCTGGTTGTCGACTGCTGTAGAGAATGTCTCTGACTTCTTGCAAGGGATGGTTGAGTTAGCGTCGATAAGCTTTGTCATTACGCCACCCATTGTCTCGATACCGAGGGTAAGAGGAGTTACGTCGAGGAGGACGATGTCGCCTACACCTGACTCCTTGTTGAGGATAGCGCCCTGGATAGAAGCACCTACAGCTACAACCTCGTCTGGGTTTACACCCTTTGAAGGCTCCTTGCCGAAGTAGTTCTTAACGAGCTCCTGAACAGCAGGAATACGGCTTGAACCACCAACGAGGATTACCTCGTCGATCTCTGATGTTGAGAGACCTGCATCACGCATAGCGTTCTGACAAGGAACGAGACATGCCTGGATAAGTCCATGTGCGAGTTGCTCGAACTGTGAACGTGTGAGAGTCTTTACAAGGTGCTTTGGAACACCACCCTCAGCTGAGATGTATGGAAGGTTGATTTCTGTTGATGTAGAAGAAGAGAGCTCAATCTTAGCCTTCTCAGCTGCTTCCTTGAGGCGCTGCATAGCCATAGGATCCTTTGTGAGGTCGATGCCCTCATCAGCCTTGAAACCGTTAGCAAGCCAGTCGATGATAACCTGGTCGAAGTCGTCACCACCAAGGTGTGTGTCACCATTAGTAGAGAGTACCTCAAATACGCCACCACCAAACTCGAGGATTGAGATATCGAAAGTACCGCCACCGAGGTCGAATACTGCAATCTTCATATCCTTGTTAGCCTTGTCAACACCATAAGCAAGTGCTGCTGCTGTTGGCTCGTTTACGATACGCTGAACGTTGAGACCTGCAATCTGACCAGCCTCCTTAGTTGCCTGACGCTGAGAGTCAGAGAAGTATGCAGGAACTGTGATAACTGCGTCAGTAACCTCCTGTCCGAGATAGTCCTCTGCAGTCTTCTTCATCTTCTGAAGAATCATAGCCGAGATCTCCTGTGGAGTATACTTACGTCCGTCGATGTCAACACGTGGATAACCGTTCTCGTTAACTACCTTATAAGGAACACGTGTTGCCTCCTTTGCGCTCTGGTCGTAGGTCTCACCCATGAAACGCTTGATAGAGAAGATTGTGTTAGTTGGGTTTGTGATAGCCTGACGCTTTGCAGGATCACCTACCTTACGCTCACCATCCTTAACGAAGCCTATTACTGAAGGAGTTGTACGCTTACCCTCAGAGTTAGCAATTACTACAGGCTCATTGCCTTCAAATACTGCGACACAAGAGTTTGTTGTGCCAAGGTCGATACCAATAATCTTTCCCATAATGTTATTATTTTTTATTTTTGTTATTATTCTAGTTTATTTTTGTGGTTTAAGGGTTTTAAGGTTGTGAGGTTGGAAGGTCTATCGAAATTAAGAGATTAAGAAATTAATTTTCAATTTTCAATTCTCAATTGTTTTAAGACCTTATAACCTGTTGACCTTTGAACCGGCAACCTGCTTTACGCTATCCTTATAACAAAGGGTGTGCCAATGGGGGAGAATAAAAGTTTCGTTGGCAGAGGGTAATGACAGTTACTGACAAAAAGTTATAGTAATTATTTATATTAATGTTATAAAGAAAAACGAGAACTGACATTGTGTCAGTCCTCGTCTTTCTCATAGATGGCAACGTTGCCAGAACTTTCCTGTACGGAAGCCTTATAGCAGTTTGGAACGGTCTCTACAATCCAATGTGCGATGTTCTCAGCCGAAGGATTGAAAGGCAGTACGGCGTTAAGGTCCTGATGGTCAAGCTTTCCATGAACGAGTCGCTTTATCTCGGTAAAGTCAACAACCATACCGTCGGCATCAAGCTCGCGTGCCTTACAATACACCTTTATAATCCAGTTATGGCCGTGAAGGGCCTCGCATTTGCTTTCGCGGGAGAGTCGGAGGTAATGACTTCCGGAAATCTCCATAGTCTTTTCTACGTAATACATCTTATTAATAATTGATAATTAATAATGTATAATTGATAATTTGATGTGCAAAGGTACTAAAAAAAAAGCAAACAACAAATTACAAGTTGCTATTTTTGAATTTTTGGTTTGGAAATTTCTCAAATTCTTGAATATTACTATTGGCTATGAAAGAAGAAAACAGTCGAATATTATTCGAGGTGTGGAGTAGGGGAAGCTCTGTCGATAGGCAACTGATGGATATGCTTCCTGTTGTAAGCGAAGAATTTTCCTTGCAAATTTGGATTTTATGATGAGAATGTGTACTTTTGCAAATGAATTAAATCAAACTAAGAAATGAAGAAAAATTTTATTTGTTTTCTTGCTGTGATTTGCATGATGCTTTGCGTTTCGTGTGAAAAATATAGTGGGATATCTCGTCCAAATGATATCTATGCTTATTGGCAACTTCAGAATAAGGTTAAGTTTAATGGAATGGGGTTCACTAATCTCATCTTTACCAGTTCGGAAAAGTATGGATGTGAGAACTTCGTTGATCCTGTTATAAGTGATACAATCTACCATTACAAGAAAGTTGAAGTGAAAGGAGATACGCTTAGTCTTGTGGATGATAATGACAAGGTTTTAAATGTCAGGATTCTTGAACTGAATGATGAGCGTCTTGTACTAACTGATTTCCCTGGTGTGGATGGAGAACTCATCTATAAACATCTTGGTTGGGGACCAGGCGAAGATCCAAGGAGATGTAAGGAAGATAGTCTTAAAGATTCTAATGCGTTTCTTGAGAAGAAAATTATTCGAGGCGTCTCTGTTGATTATCCCGCAGATTCTTTGGATATAATCATGAAATCTTCATATTTCTTCAAATGGTATAACGAATATCGTGATGACAAGGCTGTTGTACTGACTAATGATCAGATGTCGGCGGCTCGTGATATTCTCAAGAGATATATGGCAAATAAGGAGTATCTGAAGGAGGAAGACTTTCTTGGTTCATGTTGTGGTGATGAACCATATGATTTCAATAAATATATTCATATCTATTATGGTATTATCAAGGATGGAGAACTGTTTGTTCACGTTGAGATGTGTGCAGACGGAGGTTATGGCCATTTTCCTTACACGTCATTTAAGAAAGATATTCCTATGATAGATGATGGTGGTAGGGGCCTTATTCATGTGGAGATTGACTTGAAGCAGAACAAAGTGATTTATTTTCAAGGTAATGGATGTGCCTGATAAAAAATGAGTAAAATTTTGTCTTGTAAATAACTCCATAGGAGCGCCAATTGCGAATAACGTGCGTGGTGAGGAATCAAAGAAAATCCCCTTTCGTTGTATCTCTACAACAAAAGGGGGAATGTGCACTAATGTGTGATTTACTAACCTAATATTTATATGTATTAACTCAAAAACTTTATTTCTTAGAATCTGAATTCCTTACCACGATAGAAGTCGATAAGGGCTTTCTGGTAGATGAGCTGGTAGCGTGCCTGAACGAGGTCGCTCTCTGCCTTCATCAGATTGTTCTTTGACTCGTTGAACTCGGTAATGGTAGCCTTGCCGTTTTCGTACTTAGACTGAGTGAGATTGAAGGCATCATCACTTGTGACTTTCGCCTGAAGACTGCTCTTGTACTTAGCCTCGGCAGCTATGGTGTTGTAATAAACCTGCTGTATCTCCTTGTAGAGCGATTTCTTCACGTTGTCGAGGGCGAGTTGCTGGTTCTCCTTGTCTATAGAAGCTGACTTGATGCTATTGCGAGTAGCGTACCTGTTGAAGATAGGAACGTTGAGCTGAAGACCGAGACTCTGGCTAAAGTTGTTCTTGATCTGAGAACTGAAGCTGTCCTGCTTGTAATTGCCGTTGAGGGTCTTGTAATAGTTGGTGCCAAGTCCTGCGTTGAACGAGAGGGTAGGGTACTTAGCCGACTTCGCGATAAGGATGTTGGCATCAGAAGCCTTGAGACGAAGTTCCTCTGCCTGAACCTCTGGTTTTACGGTTATTGCCTCCTGATAGATAATCTCAGGATTTACATTAATCAGACTTGCGGAATTGCTTGGTAATGTTGGGATTACGATAGAGAAACCTTCTGGAGAAGGAAGCTCGAGCAATTGGGTAAGAGCCAGCAAGTCAAGGCGGTAGGTGTTCTCAGCCTGAGTGGCTGTAAGACGGCTCTGCTCCATAGTTGACTGCTGCTGAAGAACCTCGGTAAGAGTGGCCTTTCCGTTACGCTCCATCTCCTGAAGACGGTAGAGCTGGAGGGAGTCGATACCTATCTGACGCTTTGCGACAGCAAGGATTTCCGTATCATAAACAATCTGAATATACTGCTGGGCAATCTGTGTGCGGATGTCGTTGCGTGCCTTCTCAAGATCGGCTGTTGAGGCTTCGAGATTAAGCTGGTTGAGCTTGATGGTGTTCTCTATGCGGTTGCCTGTGAGGATAGGTACGGAGGTGCTTATCTGGAATGACGTATTGCTTGTGTTGTTCTTGCTATACGTGTTATCCATTCCGAGAGAACGACCGAAACCGAGGCTTTCTGATACTCCTGCGTTGAGGTCAGGAAGTCGTGAGTTCTTTGCCGTATTGAGGCTCACCTCGTTCTGGCGACGGGTATTCTCACGTTGCTTGAGACTTATATTATGCTCTATGGCATAGTTGATGCACTCGGGAAGTGTCCATTGCTTTTGGGCAAACGAAGATGTTGCGCCAAGAGACATGAGTGCTGATAATATGAGAGTTTTCATTTCTTTACTCTTTACACTTTACTCTTTACACTTTACTCTTTACACTTTACTCTTTGTCCTTAGTATCTGCTACAACCTGTGGACCGCGAACTACGTCCTTGCTTGAGAGACCTTTCTTAATCTCGATGTTCACGCCATCAGAAATACCGATTGTGACAGGATGACGCTCGTATGTCTTCTGTTCGCCTTTACCCTTTACGAGATAGACGAAGGTGCTGTCGCCATTAAACTCAACTGCACTTTCTGGGATTGTGAGTACGTTCTTGGCTGTCTGGAGCACGATTTCGGCATTTGCGCTATATCCAGAACGGAGTTCCTTTGCGCCCTTGACATCAATAGCAGCCTTGATTTCGAACTGGTTGGCACCATTATTTTCAACAGCCTTTGGAGAGATATACTCGAGAGAAGCGCTCAGCTTAACGTCCTGAAGTGCGCCGATAGTAATCTTCATAGGAACGCCGATTGAAAGCTGTCCGACCTCGGTCTCGTCGATATTACCGCGGAAGATGAGATCCTTCATGTTGGCAAGGGTTGCGATAGTGGTACCGTCGTTGAATGTATTTGAAAGGATGACAGTATTACCGACTTTTACAGGAATATCGAGGATGACACCTGAGATTGTGCTACGGATGAGGGTGCTGCTCGCACTTGCGTTACTCTTTGAAACACCATCACGAACTACCTCAAGGGCATCGTTGGCAGCTTTTACCTCCTCCTGAGCCTGATGGAGAGTCTGGCTAACCTTGTCGAAGGACTCGGCTGTAATGAGGTGCTTGTCGAAGAGAACCTTATCGCGGTCGTAGTCAACCTGAGCCTGCTTTGCGTTGATCTCAGCAAGACGAACACGTGATTCGGCGCTACTCAACTGGCTCATGTCAGGAATAACCTTTACCTTTGCGATAACCTCGCCAGCCTTAACTATGTCGCCAGCCTCCTTGTAGATGTCGGTAATGATACCTGAGATCTGTGGCTTTACGTTTACTTCGTTACGAGGCTCAATCTTACCAGTAATGAGGGTTGTCTTGCTGACATCACCCATTTTTGTGGTGAACTCATTATATACAACAGGTTCTGGTTGAGACTTCTGATAAAGGAATACGAATGTTCCGATGAAGATGAGTGCGACGATAACCGCGATTATAAGCTTAGAATATTTCATTTTTGTAAGTAAATTATCAATTATTAATTATTAATTTTCAATTGCAGCTTTGCTGCTTATTCGTCTCTCATAGCATCTACAGGCTTGATAGCCATAGCTCTATATGCAGGTGCGAGACCGGCTATTGTGCCGAGGAATGAGAGGAAGAGTGTTGCGAAGATGGCTGTCCAGAAATTCACTTGGAAGTGGGCTTCAAGGATGCCGTCGGTAGTGTTGCCGAGTTCGAGCATCTGGAGTATGATAACTCCGAACAGGATGCCGCTCATTCCCGCGACGGCCGTTAGAAGAAGGCTTTCTGAGAGGATTTGCGAGAGTATCATCTTAGGCGTTGCGCCTATGGCTCTTCGTATGCCTATCTCCGTTGTTCGTTCCTTAACTGTCACCATCATAATGTTGCTGACGCCTATGGCTCCTGCGAGAATTGTTCCAAGACCGATGAGCCAGATGAGGAAGTTCACGCCATTAAAGAGGCTGTTGATGATTCCGAACAATACCTCTGTATTGAGGACCGAGATTGCGTGCTCGTCGGTAGGATCAATATGATGGGCTCTTGCCACGATACCTCTGAGCTTGTCGGTTAGCGTACTCATTACAACACCCGTCTTGCCTGTCATGGCTATCACGTGAACCTGATTGCCGTAGTTGTATCTCTTTCGGCAGACAGAGAATGGAATTGTGACTGTCTGGGTAGCCTCACCACCTATGTTGATTGCCGAACTGTTGAAGTCAACACCAATAATCTGGTAATACACGTTATCAACCTTGATTCTCTTTCCGCAAGGATCTACGCCTGGAGAAAAGAGATCCTGGTATATCTTCTTGCCTATGATGCAGACCTTTCGTTCTTGCTGCTCGTCCATATCGTTGAGAGTACGACCATAGCGCATTTTTGATGCCTGTACTTTCTCGTAGTCGGGCTTAACTCCCTTGATGCTGCCTGTACTCTTCTTATCGCCATAGATAACGGGAGTGGAGTAGGCGAAGACCATTGGCGTAACGACATCGAGTTCAGGAACTTGATGTATCATTCGATATAGGTCAACATCTGTTAGCTCCCATTGTCGTCCCTTTCTGAAGCCGTCATACGCTTTTGTTGTCTTGTCGGAAAAGACGAGCATCGTATTTGAGGCAAACCCTTCAAAGTTTTTTGTGAGCAGTTCCTTCAGGCCTCGTCCGCCTCCGATAAGGATGATGAGCATGAAGACTCCCCAGAAGACTCCGAATCCCGTAAGGAACGAGCGGCTCTTGTTTCGCGTAAGCGTGTCGAGAATCTCTCGATAGGTATCAATATCGGGAAGGGCTCTGCTTATTTTCTGAAATATATTTGACATAAAAACATTTACAATTTACCATTTTAATTTGCCATCAGGGCTTTAATCGGACGAATCCTTGCTGCCTTCCATGCCGGGATGATACCTGCTATGGTGCCAGCTACGATCATTATTATTGTTGCTTCGATGCAGACGTCGAGTCCTACGGTTGGGTTGAGGAACATCGTAGCCTGGAATGTTCCAGAATCGACAATCTCGTGTCCGATTGTTGCATCCATCCATTCGTTTGCGAGGATTCCAGCCATCATACCTACATATCCGAAGAAGGAGGTGATGATGATGCTCTCGGTAATGATGAGCTTGAGAATGGAGATTGGCTTTGCGCCTATTGCCTTTCGGATTCCGAACTCATGCGTACGTTCCTTTACGGTAATGAGCATGATGTTGCTGATTCCTACTATTCCGCTCAATAGCGTCAGAAGACCGATAATCCAGAGGGCTGTTCGGATGATACTGATACCCATCTCCATCTGTATGCTGTCACTTGTGCGGTTCCATATCCATAGGGCACTCTCGTCATCAGGTGCAGCATCGTGGTTGCGGTTGATTGCCTGTCGGTATTTCTTCTCAAAGGCATCACTCTCTTCCAGAGTGTTGATTCCGTGGAATGTGAAGATGATGTTTCCGACTTTGTCGCCCTTGCCGAACATAGTCTTGAATGTCGTGAAAGGACAGAAGGCTTCCAAAGTCTGCTCGCTTTCGTCTTCTTTGTAGATACCTACAACCTTGAATGCGAAGTTGTCAACCTTTACGTATTTACCGAGAAGTCTCTCGTATGATTTGTCAAGTTCCTTGGCTATTCGCTTGCTGATGACAATCACCTTACGTTGCTCTTTCATATCGAGAGCGTTGATGAAGCGTCCGTGCAGAAGCTCGTATTTCTCGATTTGCTTATATTCAGGAGCAACACCTGTTATGGTTGGCGATACATAGTTCTCTCCGTAAGAGATGTTATGGCCAGAGGATTCTCGAATCTCACCACCAACGAGGTCAACATTATCCGTAAATGAATTCTTGGTCGTGTTGATATCCTTGTCTTGAAGGCTTATCCATCGTCCTTCCTTCAGACCGTTGTAAGCTTTGGAGGTTTGTCCTCCGTATATCTTCATGGAGTTCTTCACATGACTGTCCTGTTCTTTCACCTGGGCGTTGATGAGGCCGTTGCCTGCTCCAAGTAGGAAGATGATCATGAAGATGCCCCATGCAACGGCAAATCCAGTTAAGGACGTGCGGAGTTTGTTGCGTTTAGCAGAAGACCATATTTCTTTGATTAATTCCATAGAAAATATTATTTCACGTAATCTTTTGATACCAAGTGGTGATCGTAGTTATCCTCTACCTTATAGATAAGTCCATCCTTTATGTGAATCACTTTGTCCGTCTCATTAGCCACGCCACTTTCGTGAGTTACCACAACGATTGTCATGTGCTCTTTCTCGTGGAGTTCTTTCAGAAGATCCATAACCTCAACGCTCGTCTTTGAGTCGAGGGCTCCCGTAGGCTCGTCAGCAAGGATTATCTGCGGGTGGGTTATGAGAGCCCGGGCTATTGCCACTCGTTGTTTCTGACCTCCCGACATCTCGTTAGGGTAGTGGTCTGCCCAAGGCAGAAGTCCCAGTTTGTCGAGATAGTCAAGTGCGAGCTGATGGCGTTTCTTTCGGCTTACTCCCTGATAGAAGAGGGGTAGCTCCACGTTCTCAACGGCTGTCTTGAAGGATATTAGGTTGAACGACTGAAAGATGAATCCTATCATCTTGTTTCTGTATTCGGCAGCCTTTGTCTCGCTTAGTCCCCAGATTGGCACGTCGTTGAGCAGATACTCGCCTGTGTCGTAGTTGTCGAGGATTCCGAGGATGTTCAGAAGTGTTGACTTTCCAGAACCAGAGGCTCCCATGATACTTACGAACTCTCCTTTCTTGATGTGGAGGTCAATTCCCTTCAGAACGTGGAGCGGTTGGGCACCCTTGTAGGTCTTGTTTATTTCTTTAAGCTTTATCATCTAATTAATTGCTAATTACTAAGTTACCTTTCGTCCTCCGGCTCCCTCCCTACGGGGGAGGGCGGGGGGAGAGGCCATATTTTTATTTAATGTGTTCTATGAATTCCTCAATCGTGATACCGAGGAGTTCGAGGTCTTTCTTCAGTTGTGGACATGTAGTCTTGAAGAACTCTTCCTTACGCTGTTGCATAATGCGTTCGCGTGCTCCGGCTGTTACGAAGTAGCCCATTCCTCGTCTCTGGTATATGATTCCGTCGCGGGAAAGCTGCTCATAGCATTTCACAGCCGTATTAGTATTTACCTGAAGCAGAATGCCATACTCTCTGACTGAAGGTATTCGCATATCGTCGGAATATGTTCCTGACAGTATCTCTTCCTTCATTCTGTCGGCCATCTGCAGGTATATTGGTTTATCTGATGTGAACATAGTATAGTTGCATTTATTAAGTGAAAAATGAAGAGCTCATTTTTACAGGATCGTCTTGTTGCAGAAGCGACGATATGCCCAGTAGTATGCTCCTATTGCAGTTCCGATGACGATTACATAGCTTGTTATGTGGAATGTAACCATAGGATCAACGAGGAAGTGGATTGTAATATCATTGTTAGAGTTTGCTGCAACTCCTGCAAGGCTTCCAATAATCATCGTGAGCGTCAAAGATGCTCCTAAGAGAGAGAGGATTGTCTTGATCAAACAATGCTTACGGAATATAGTTGAACCTAAAGTGAAGATAGCGTGTGCCCAGATAATCAAAAGTATAGCTATGAAATTATCTTTGATAGAGTCAGCACTTACTTCGAGAAGATTTTCAACGAAATTCACTATTATACTGCCTGTTGTGAACCTTGTCGCAAGATTGAACAAAACCTGTACAATTTCTGCACCAAGGAGGGCTGCTATAAACATCGCGAATGTTCCGCCTAGGCTCATGATGATATTTGCAAAGAACTTATCCTTGTTTGATGCTGGGAGCATGAGGTATGGAATGGCGGTCTTGCGAGTGTTAAGGTAACGGAACATACGGCTTGCAGTATAGACAAGGCATAACCATAGCATACCATTTGCAGCACCTACAGCATGACTGTAGTCAACGCGACGGAGATTCTCAACATCCGTATATGTGCCTGCTGCTATTGTTGCGAAGAACAGTATTACGCCAGCCATGATGCTTGTGCAAGCAATCACGTTTTTCTTCTCAAGAAGAAAGTTATGGAGAATGAGTTGTTTAATCATAATCGTATGTTGTTTAGAGGTTTTCCTTTGCTTATTGATTATTCTTGTTGTTGATCTTCAGCTCGTCTCTTTCAATACAACATGCTCCAGCAATATGCTTGTCGAGGATGTTAAGTGTTCCTTTCAGTGTTAGCTTGGCTGCGCCCGCAACATTTATGCTAGCTCTGTTACAATTGTTGAATGTAATGTCTGCGTCACATTGACCGGCAACACTTATATTGGTATTGTCTGCATCATTAACATTGAGTTTCAAGTCGCCTTTACCTGCAGTTTCAATCTTTATTTTCTGGCAGGTGATATTGCCGATCTCTACTTCGCTTTTTCCAGCTGTCTCGATTTTTGCATCGTTACAGGTAACGTGCTTGATTTTGATATCTCCATGACCTGCGGTTTCTACTTTGAACTTTTCTGTAGTGCTGAGGCTATCTGCCTTGAATTCTGTAGAACCAGCAATTTGAATTTCTTCTAAGCTTGGAGAAAATACCTTTGCCTTGATCTTTGCACCGCCAATAATATTGTCTTTTGGCTGGAAGTGGAAGGTTCTGTTATCTTTAGAGTAGAAAGGCTGGCCTCCTGCGTTGTCGAGTTGTATTTCCAGTTTGTTGTCATGCACCTCGGTCTTCAGATGAGGAAGTAAGTTTTCACCAGCTTCAATCTCGATGTATGAGGAATCTGAGACGAAGTATTCTATATCAATTGAACCTTTTGCGGTAATGCCGTTAAATGGGGCGAGCTTTCTTGTTTCTTTTGTCAACTCACCTGGGTCTATAGCCTCACTTGGTGAGCCAAATGTTATCGTACAAGAAGAAAGAAGCAGTATTGCTAATGTTGCTACGAGTGCTATTGGAAGAAAAATATATTGTTTCATAATGATTGTTTTTTAAGATTGGGTTGTATGTTTGTTGTAAGTCCGTTGTAAGTCCGTTTCTCCTTCGCTTCTAATCCGTTTCTAATCCGTTCGCTGTAGAGGTCTTATATCGGACTTGTTACTGGATAACGTTTTACTTGAAGAGACCATTAACTGTTGCGTTAAAGAGAAGTTCGAGATTGAGATTTGTCTCAGGATCTGTACTCTTGCGATATGCCATTGTGGCGTTTCCTTGAAGTGTTGGCTCCTGATAGATGACTCCTTCCATTGAACTTCCCGGTATTCGGTATTCGAATGTGAACTTTTCTGTTATCTCGCCTGTTGAAGCGTTGAGCAGAAGTCGGTCGTTATCAATTATTATGATGTGGTCGAGAAGGAACTCTATGTCGTGAACCTGATGGGTTGAGATGATGATTGTTCTTTCATCTGTCATACAGCTTGAAACCACCTTTCTGAACTGTGCCTTGCTTGGAATGTCAAGTCCGTTTGTTGGTTCATCCATGAAAAGGTATTTGACGCCTGATGCAAGTGCGAAGGAGATAATTATCTTTTTCTGCTGTCCCATTGATAGGGTGGTGAGCTTCGGGTTGCCTGTGATGTCGAAGTCTGCAAGACATTGGCGGAACATCTCTTCGCTGTAGGTTGGGTAGAAACCTCCGAGGGATTTTGACCACTCGTCGAGAGTGAGAGGTGGAAGTGTGTATTCCTCGTTTACGAAGAATGTCTCTCTCAGAACTTCTGGATGGCGCTCGAAGGTTGAGTGGTTAACTGCCTCTCCTGTCTCATCGCTTATAGCATCCATTGTTATTGTTCCTTTTGTTGGTTTGAGAAGTCCGGCGATGAGGTAGAGTAGGGTTGACTTGCCTGTACCGTTCTTGCCAAGAAGACCATAAATCTTGTTTTCTTCGAGATTCAACGATAGGTTCGTGTGAATGTTCCTGCGTCCTTTTGGATATATGAAGGACATGTTTTCTATTCGTATCATACTGTTATTTTTTATTGTTTATTATCTTTACTTTTTATTATTGTTGTGGTGTACTATTGTAGTAGTACACTGCAAAAGTATATCCTTTTCTGGATTCCTGCAAGGATTTTGCAGAAAAAAATGAAGAAAAGGTTATTATTTCCTAAATTTTGTAATGTGTACTTTGCAAAATAAGGGTATATAGTTATAAAAAACGATGTTTACGGCTCTTTATGGATTAGAGGACCCGTAAGACAGGGTAGGGGCTTTTAGGGAAATTCCTTTTCCTATTAGGGAAAAACCTTTGTGTTCCCAAGGAATTGTTTGTATTTTTGCAACATGAAACAGACGATGAAGTATCGTTCATCACGTTTCTGTTATTATTTAATAGGAGTATTTACTTTAAAAATATACCGCTATGAAAAAATATATAATTGCAATGGTAGCTCTTCTGGGCACATTCTTCACACAGGCTAATGCAATGAGTTACGAGCAGGCTCGCGAGCAGGCTTTGTTCCTTACAGATAAGATGGCATATGAGCTTAACCTCGATGAAGAGCAGTATGAGGCTGCATACGAGGTGAATCTCGACTATCTCCTGAGTGTAAATACATATGACGATGTTTTTTCTGACTATTGGATTCATCGTAATACGGATCTGAGATATATCCTTCTCGACTGGCAGTATGAGGCTTTCTGCGCTGCAAGTTATTTCTATCGCCCATTGTGGTGGGAGGACGGTTACTGGCACTTCGGTATCTATGCTCGCTATCCACATCGTGACTATTTCTATTTCGGTCGTCCTCATTTCTATGTAACATATAGAGGTGGACATGGATGGCATCACAACGGAGGTCGTTCATGGTATCACACCAACTTCACACACGCTCATCGTGGAACACATCGCAGCAGCTTCTCAGGTATGCGTGATGGTTGGAATCGCGGAGACTATCGTGGAGGACGTATAGAGCGTGGATCTCGTGGCACACACAGAGCTGAACCTCATCGTGGTACTCACAGGCCTGATGCTCATAATGGTACTCATAGACCTGATGCTAATAGGGATGCTCATCGTGGTGGTCCTGATACTCATCGTAATAGTAGTACTGAGCCTCGCAAAGATGGCAATAATGGCGGTCCACGTATCGGCTCAAACCGTGAGAGCAGCACCCGTACTACAGTAGGTCGTCAGGGATTCAATTCTTCATCTTCTTCTGATAGAGTAGCTACAGAGCGCAGGCCATCTGACCGTAGTTCATTCAATCGCAGTTCTGAGCGCAGCTCATCTTCAAGAAGCGGTTCTTCTACACGCTCTTTCACTCCAAGTCGCAGCACCTCAACAGGTAGCTATAGTGGTTCTCACAGCAGCAGTTCACGTAGCAGCAGTTTTGGCGGTTCTCGCAGCAGTAGTTCTCATAGTAGCGGTTCTCACGGTGGTGGCTCACACGGTGGTGGTTCACATGGTGGAGGCTCTCACGGAGGTGGACATGGTGGTCGTAGATAATAAAAGTAAAAAATATATTAGGTGAATTGAAAATGTTTGAGGGGAGATGTGCAAATTTGACCTTATAATTTGGTGAGATAAAATAAAATTTGTACTTTTGTAGCCACTTATGCAAAAAATGCATAAGTGGCTATTTCTTATTTTAAAACCTGTAATTCGTAATTATATAAATATGAGAAAACTAATTGTCTTTTCAACACCTGCCCTGCTTATCCTTGCAGGAATACTTGTCGTGAAATATCGTGAGGATATGGTTACATGGATGACCATAGGTCTTGGTGCAATATTCTTTATGGCAGGAGTCATTTCCTGTATCTCTTATTACATTCAGCGTAAGCATGTGCAGAAACTGAGGGATAAGATTGCTGATGGCATCTCTCTCGTTGATGCAAATGGCAATGTTATAGAGCAGAGCATGCCTACATTCCCTATAGTCGGTATTGGCAGTCTTTTTCTTGGTATTGTCCTTGCCTCTATGCCTGAGACTTTCCTGAATGGACTTGCATACATCTTCGCGATTATCGTATTGCTTGTTTCTGTATATCTTATTGCTGACCTGGTAATGGTAAACCGCTATGGCAGGGTAGGCTGGGGATATTGGGTTATGCCTATTGTAATGCTTCTTGTTGCCATTGTTATGCTTGTTCATCCTGACTCTATAGCATCTTCTTCATCTCCAAATTACTTTGAAACTCGTTTACATTTCTTTGGTTGGGCAATGATGATAAGCGGTTTGGTGATGATTGTCAATATGATAAAGACATATTCAGTACGCAGAGCCGCCTTGAAGAGGGCTGCGGAACAGGCAAAGGCTGCAGAGGCTGCTGTTGTGGTTGAGGAAGAAACCGAAACAGGTCTTATAGTTAGAGAATAACGATTATATTATTCATTACATAAACTAATTTTTAATAATCGTCAATTCGTATTTCAACGTAGGTTCGATTATTTTGGATAGACTCAAGGTCTCTTGAAGATTCGCTCTGCCTTCGCTCTTCCTCCTATGATCCTCCGTACCAAAGTCGGTGCAAAGTCGGTGAAGCCCCTATTCTGTATAGGAGTTTCATCGAGTTTGGTTGGGAGGATGAACGGAAGAACAACGGAGTTAAATTAGGAGGTGATGGGGAATGTTATATTGAAATGTGAATTTACCCGCAATGTCAATCCGTAGAATTGCATCGTGGCTGCTTGATTCTTGATTTGTGTTAATTTTCTTTAATTACAAGCTTTATTCTTGAATCATAGTACCTTATTCTCAATATTTTTTAGTAATTTTGCACCGCAATTTTGCATCAATAACAATTTAAAACAGAAATGAAAAAGAATCTTCATCCAGAAAACTATCGCCCCGTCGTATTCAAAGATATGTCCA
>JAEEGG010005387.1_pt1 | contig 30464 bp, 28 predicted proteins | sample 9134161 | NCBI WGS metagenome assembly JAEEGG01 (sample SAMN16246543, study PRJNA631951) | gut metagenome | biome: gut microbiome; feature: rumen; material: CR-attached | host: Bos | place: Iran: Karaj | collected 2018-10
TCTTGCTGGAGACAATGGACAGCGAACAGGCTACCCCCTCCGTTTCCCAGGCGCAGCGGATGCGGAGGCTCAGTCAGACGGGCGAACTGAACGAGGATAACATGCTCCAGATCATGATGGAACAGAAGAAGCCCCCGAACTCCAGCATCACGATCCCGCTGGACAAGCTCCGTAAATACTTCCCCAAATCCTACTCCCCCGCCAGGATGGAGGAAACCATCTTCAAGCTCCTGGACCAATGGCTGAAGCACCGCCAGCGGAGCGCAGAGAGATAAAACCGCATAACAGACAGTCGCCGGTCAGCATGGACGCTGCCCGGCTTTTTTGCTGCCCAAAATCATGAACAAGGAATGGTGTTTATGGCTGTATTTCGTATCGACAAAACGAAGGACTACACCGTGATGGCAAACCATCACCTGCGCAATAAGGCGCTCTCCTTGAAGGCCAAAGGGCTGCTGTCCCTGATGCTCTCCCTCCCCAACGATTGGGACTATACCACCAAAGGCCTTGCCATGATCTGCAAGGACGGCGTGGACAGCATTTGCTCCACTGTCCGGGAGCTGGAGAGCGCCGGTTACATCCAGCGCCGCCGCATCCGGGACGGCCACGGACGCCTGGCTGAAATCGAGTACACGATCCTGGAACACCCCGCAGAACCGGAGATTTCACCTAAACGGGAAAATCCAGTCTTGGAGAATCCAGTCTTGGAAAACCCTGAACAGGAGAAACCTGAACAGGAAAAGCCCGTCGCCTTATTAAATACGAAGAAATCAAAAACGGAAAAATCAAATAATGTTCGATCAAATACTCAGTCTTTCCTTCCTTCGGAAGCGCCTGCAGCGGACGGACAGACGGACGGACAGATGCTGCGAGCAGAGATCCGGAATCAGATTGAGTACGACTATCTAAGACAGTACCTACTTCGTAGTTGAGTCGTTGACTAGTGATATCTTTGATGGTTACAGTCTTCCACAGCACCTTCAATCATTGCACTCTATCAAACCGTTCGGGGATTCTCAGTGTATCTATTACCGTTTTATCGTCGCCTGCGCGGAAGGTAATCCGGATGCTATCTCCATCATCAAGGACTTCTGCTTTCCGCCGAATTTTCTCTATATCAACCACTGTGGCACATTTGAAAGTTCGCATGAATTGGAACTCAAACTCAGCCCCAAACAAATTAACGTGGATGACTCCCACATACGAGATCACATGCTGTTTCATATCTAATGTAGTCAGTTCCTTTCGGAAATGCTGACTCATTTCTCCAGTAAATGCAAACTCATTCCATGTCCCGGTTACCTGTTCGTTTCTTATTAGGTCAGAAATGATAAAAACTGAATTATACTCACTATTGCTGATTTCTCCGCATGGGGAAAGTCGAACATTGAAATAATCCTCAATAACACATATGCGTTCCAAAAAATCGATTTCCTCTTCAGTAGATGAGAAACCGGTCTTATAATCAAAGCCATTGATATATCCCGCAATGATATCCTCACCCTGAGACAGCACATAGATATGAAGTTCTTTCTCTCTAGAGAGTGCGCTCACGAACTTTACAAAATTGAGCCGCTCACGGATTTTAGCGTTTCTCATATTGATTGTGAAATCAGGTTTGCGTGGTTTTTTAGGATTAATCCTGACTTCAAAATAGAAACTACCTCCTTGTTCTTTGTTTGATATTACATAAGTACCATCGTCTTCAATTTCCTGAGTACGTAAAAGAACACTATCAAAGAAAGGTTTATCTCCAACTCTTATCACGCAGGGGAACGCAGGTGGGAACTCTGGCGGTGTGAATGATACAGTATTGCCAACAAGTCCTTTGACCTCATCTTGAATCGGATCAGGTTTTTCTCCAAGCATTTTTTCAGCTTTCGACACTTCCATAGTAATCAGAAGTTGATGCCTATATGCATAGTTCAGCGGATTGCTGTAGGGGTCATTATAATACTCTCCACCGATTTTTACTGCTCCGCTAAGAATGATCTTTGGTGGATAGAACACCTTTGCTTTTTCTGTTAGTGGCTTGCTCACAATCATTCCATTCCAATAATCGTAGCCGAAATCAGGGGCCAAAGGATGGGTCAGCGAAATGTGATCAAGGACTTTCTTTATCCCCAACCCGACTACACCCACATTCCCACTCTCAGCGTATTCCACAGCTTTATCAACAGAAAACAGTGAGCCATCTTTAGCTATCTTAGCGAGAATCTGATTCTTTGCATCATTTACAGCTGCAACTGTGGTCATCGTAGATTCATGCATTTCTTCACCCACAACATCTACAATCCTGCCAGCGAGAAGATAATCCTTCAGCGAAAAATGTTCTGACTCATAAAATTCTCGAATTATGTCCAGGCAGTTGTTGATACACTTGGTTACTCGCCTTTTTGCCTCGGTCGTATTTGCTTTGGAATAAGCAATAGCTTCGCAAACAATCATTTGTCTCGCTTGCCCGCGCATCTTTGGATTTGGATCAAAAACACGAGTGCTAGTGGCATCAACGAGGTTTATCTGCATGTATTCAACCAAGCCGTGAAAATCTATCTCTTCCGCGAGAGTACATATCTCGTGATATTTCTTTTGCTTCTCAATGTAAGAAGTCAAAACGGATCGAAGTTTCTTCTCATCAATCTTTTCCTTGAATCTTTTTTTCACGGCATCAAGACCGAGACTGGCCACATATTCTGATGCCACAGTTACTGTTTCTGTAATCATGCAACTTGGCTCCCCTTTTGCTGTAATGATAACCGCTAACCATGTGCTGCTCAAACGGATCTCATCTGCACCTATGAGATACCGATGAATCCTAATCACTATATTATACTATCGTTTTCTCGCTCTCTCAAGGAATCATATTCAATCCCGTATCCTTGTGCAATTTCGTATAACCGATATAATGACAACAGAACAAATGAAAGGAAACCCGCTCAATGAAAATCGTTCTGAGAATCCTTATCGCGCCGGTCACACTGGCGATCTCTCTGCTGGTCTGGCTCTGTATCGCGCTGTTCTCCCGTACCGCATTCCTTTGGCAGATCGCCGGTGCCGTCCTCGGTCTACTGGCCGTGATCGTCCTGTTTGCCGCGTCGGTCAAAAACGGTCTGATCCTCCTGGGCTTCGCCCTGGCGGTCAGTCCCATCGGCCTGCCGATGCTTGCGGCGAAGGTGCTGGGAGGCTTGCAGCGGGCCAACATGGCGTTGAAGGCGCGGTTCCATAACTGAGGGAAAGAACAAATTTCCGAAAAAGCGGTCTGCGCGGCAGGCCGCTTTTTCGTTGAGGAGGAATGAGCATCCATGTCCACCACGCGCCTCATGGCGCTGCATGCCGGAAAAGGCCGGAGCGTCGGCGCGGCCATTCGGGACATCATCGACTACGTGGAGAATCCGGAGAAAACAAATCAAGGACAGCTTGTATCCTGCTACCAATGCAGTGCCAGGATCGCGGACAAGGAATTCCTGCTTGCGAAGAAGCTCTACATTCAGAAAACCGGCAGGGTGCGCGGCGCAGACGATGTGATCGCCTACCATCTGCGTCAGTCCTTCCCTCCCGGTGAGATCACGCCGGAGGAGGCGAACCTGCTGGGCCGGGAGCTGGCCATGCGCTTCACAAAGGGCAAAAACGCTATTATCGTCTGCACCCACATCGACAAGGCGCACGTTCATAATCATATCGTTTTCAGCGCCGTCACGCTGAACTGTGACCGCAAATTCCGGGACTTCCGCGGCAGCGGCCGGGCCCTGGCCCGGATCAACGATACCCTGTGCATCGAAAACGGGTATTCCGTCGTGGAGGCCCCAAAGCACAGCGGGAAGAGCTACAACAAATGGCTGGGCGACCGGGCGGGACTTTCCCACAGGGAGCGCCTTTGCTGTGTGATCGATGAGGCGCTGAAACAGAAGCCGGAGAGCTTTGACGCTTTGCTGGATTTGCTTTGGCAGGCCGGATATGAGATCAAGGGCAATCCGGCGAATCCCTCCCTGCGGGGCGGAGAGCAGAAACGCTTTGTCCGTATGGACACCCTGGGTCCCGGTTATTCCGCTGCAGAGCTGAAAGCGGTCATTGCCGGAGAGCGGCAGCACAGTCCGAAGAAGCGGAAGGTAAAAACGCCGAAGCAGCCCCAGCGGAAAAATCAGCTCCTGATCAACATTCAGGAAAAGCTCGCTCAGGGCAAGGGGGCCGGTTACGCGAATTGGGCCAAGCGGTTCAATCTGAAGCAGATGGCGCAGACTGTTGCTTATCTGCAAGACTATGACATCATGGATTATGCAGCTTTGTCCCAGCGGGCTGACGCTGCTTCCGCAAAATACCACGATTTGGCTGACAGGATCAAAACAGCGGAAACCCGCATGGCGGAGATCGCCGTCCTGCGGACGCAGATCGTCAATTACGTCAAGACCCGTGATACCTACATTGCCTACCGCAAGGCGGGATACTCCAGGAGATTCCGGGCAGAACACGAGGCAGACATACTCCTGCACCAGGCGGCGAAAAAGCATTTTGATTCCCTGGGCGTGAAGAACCTCCCCACCGTGAAGGTGCTGAACGCCGAGTACGCAAAACTGCTGGCAGACAAGAAAACGGCCTTTGGGGATTACCGGCAGGCCCGCGAGGAATGGAAGGAACTGCTGACGGCCAAGGCAAACATTGACCGCATTATGGGTATGGATACCCCGGATAAAACCATTCAAAGGGAACGTCCTTCGGAGCAGCGTTGAACTGCCCGAAAAGCGATTTCGCAGAAATCGCGCAGTCGCACCGCAGGTGCGATAGGAGCCCCCGCGCAGGCAAGCCATAGCGGCCTGCGTGGGGAAAGGAGGAGCGGCGAAATGAGCGAGCTTTCGGCTTTTGCCGGAAGCGAAGTACAGGGAGCTGGCGACGACGAAGGGGGATTGGGGAGCGCCCCAACAAGCAGCAAACCGCCCGGCCCCGCAAAGAGGGAGCCGGACGGTTTTTCGCAAGTGTATATACACTTGCCCTGCTTGCCGGTAACTTACACGGAGTTAGCAAGAAGCTATAATGCTCTTGGAGAAAGCATAACCGTAACAGTAAACGAGTGATTTACGTTATCGTATTCCCAGTTCATATCACCGCCGTACTTTTTCAGCGTTTTCCGAACGCTTTTTAAGCCAAATCCATGCAACTCGGCATCTTGCCTTGTGCTTATCAGATACTGACCATCGGATTTTGGAGCAACATCACAGCTATTGTTCAAGACTATGACATATAGTGAGTTCCGAAAAAACGATTCAAACAAAATGGTTTTCCCAGCAGAACATGAAGCAGACTGAATGGCATTGTCCAGCAGATTGCCTAATATGGCGACAAGATCAATCGCTTCAATGCCTATGAGATTACAGGCCCGAATATCGTAATGGAATTGAACTCCTGCCAATTCGCATTCAGTGACGTATTTGTCGATAATCACATCTAGCGTCTTGTTGCCGCTTTGACAGTGCTTTGTATAGGTTTCCAGTTGCTCGGAGAGCTTCTCAATGTAATCCGCAATTCTCTGATCAGAGTTCAGACTACTAATGGCAGCCAGGTGTTTGCGGGTGTCATGGGCATAGATTTTGAGCTGTTGATTTTGGTATTCAAGAATATCATAATACGTCTTTTCGTCCAGCAACCGGTCAAACTCGTTTTTGACCCTTATGTACTCCCCCTCTTTTTCGAGGTTGTGGTGATAGACGATAAACAGCAGCATACTAGAGCAAAACAGGAGGATGCTCATTACCGCAAAAACCGTTTTGCTTATTGGGTGGATCGGCTCATTCGCACTCACATACCATAATGCCAGCAAACAAGCAAAGGCTATGGCCGGATACAAATAGAAGCTGATCGGATAGCGTTTGGTGATCTGTCTTCGTTTTATGAAGTGGACAAAGACAATACAAGAAAGGGAGTAGAGCAGTTTGCTTATTGAGACGATAATTACTAGCAAATGAAGATCCGAATTGTAATCCGTTGTGCCGCTATTGGAAAACACAGATACTAGGAAAATCGTTGCAAACTCCCATACGCCGCAGAAAATCAGCAGAACCACCGAATACAGGATGGATAAAGACAAGTTTATCTTGAAGCAGCATTGTGAAAACACAAGTAGAAGCAGGAAAAGATAAAGGAAATTCAGCCAAATCGTATTGTTGAAATAGGTGTTAATTGCCGCTCCGCTTTCAAATAACACCAATCCCAAGAATATCCCGAGAATAGGATGCCGACGTTTTTCAGAGATGCTGTAAAAGAAATAATAGGTAATCGGGAATTCGAGCAGGTACACCAAACTGGAATAGAGCAGGTTCAACATAAGCAGTTAATGCCTCCCAAGGAACCCGAACCAAAACTTGTGAAACTCGGCTTGTTTGCGTGATGCAATGGATATTCTTGTTCCATCTGTCAGGAACAACTCGGTGTAAGCGTATCTCTGAACATAGTGGAGATTTACATAGAAAGACTTATGAACACCGTAGAAGAACGTCACCGGGAGCCTTTGGCAACATGACTCGTAATCATCTCTTACAGTGAGCGTGTCTGTAATCGTATGAACGAATACCTTCCGGTTTTTGCGTTCAATATACAGGATATCGTCGGCCAGAACCTGCTTAAAAGCTCCGTCGGAATATAAGTACAAATCGATATATGCGTTGTCAATGTATTCCATAGCCTTATCCAAGCTGGAATAGAGCCTGTTCACATCAAAAGGTTTATCGAAAAAGCGGAAAGCCTGCAAATCCATAGCATCGTCCTGATACTCCCGGTAGTTAGTTATAAAGAACAGCGCAAGTTTTCTGTTTCGCTTTCGCAGTTCTTTTGCTAGCGAGATTCCGTCGATCCCATCCATCTGGATATCGAGAAAAGCAATATCATATATCTCGTTATTGTGGAATACCTCCACAGGATTCGAGGCTGTAGTGATTGCACAGGGGATAAAACGGTTTTTCATGTACCCTGCGATATGCTGCCTCAGGTTTTCTAAAAAGATTACTTCATCATCAACCAAAATCACATTCATAAAAACACCAACTGAAATAATAATGCTCCCTCCTGCTTAGGAGAGAGCATTTTATCATCGGTGACGACTAAAGTCAAATGACAGCAAATCATAGTCATTATGCTTCTGCCACGAAATGGCTAGTGCTAGAGTTCAAAGAACGCTTTGACGAGCTTTCTTGCCTGATCCTGTTGTGGGCCTGGCATTCTTCCAATTAGCTCAACCAAGTCTTCTCCGTCTGCAGACAGCTTTCCGATCAGATAATAATCGGGAGTTTCACCCATCGCATCACATAGCTTGAAGAGAAGCGGAACTGTCGGCAGATTCTTGCCTCTTTCGATGTTTGACAGATGATTTTTGGAGATTCCTATTTGCTCAGCAAGCTTTTCCTGGGTCATCCCAAGTTCTTTTCTGCGTTGCATGAGCCTGATACCGATGAGTTTTCCGTCACAATTCACTGTTCTTCACCACACGAGCGCATGTTATCATCTCTGGCAGTGAATATACACAAAGTATAACGGGATAATTCTGTTTGATAATGACTTTTTGCAGAAAAATGATTACAGTTCTGCAATACTGTGAAATTCGGCAGTAATGCGTATTATCTCTGCAATTCTGCTGAACCTGTTGAAAGGCAGAAATCTCATGGGTATCATCAGGCTGGAAGTCAGAAAACTTTACCAAGTATTCGGCTATCTAAACCAACAGAATGGAGGAAAGCACAAATGAAAAACAGCGTAAAGATTCTCGCGGGGAAGCTCGCAAAGGTTACCGCTGTTCAAGCGTTGAAAAGGGACGCGAACAGCACGACTTGCATTGCGGTGTTTCAGCCCAAAGTACCGGCAAAGCTGGCTAAGTTCAAATCCGTTACCAAGTGATAACTAAACTCGCACAAAAGACCGTGGACGCCTTATGCTGCGCTCAGATAATCGGTGAAGAGGATAAGGATCTATATATCTATGGATTTTTCGTCCTTTACACAAGGTTACTCTTCCTGATTATAACTATAGTATTCTCCATTGTGTTTGGTATAATCTGGCAAGGAATCTTGATGTATATAATCTTCTCACTAATTAGGAGCTACGCAGGAGGCGTCCACGCCTCTAAAGAAAGCATTTGTTTGACGACGACAACCTTAGCGTTGTTCGTATGCGTCATTGTGCTTAGGCTTTGCATACAGTGGGATTATGCAATTCTGACATCAATAGTCTTGGTATTTGAGTGTTGTTGCATCGTACTCCTCAGCCCAATTGATACTGAGGAAAAAAGGCTGAGGCCGGAGGAGAGCAAACGGTATTCTCGCATAACTTGCATTATAACATCGTTAGTTGCTCTATTGTCGTTTCTGTGCGTAGCTTTTGGGTTGAGATCCACATTATATATATGCACCGTTAGTTATGGGCTGGAATCCATTTTGTTATTAATAGGTCGCTTTAGAATGAGAGTAGCGCGGAAGAGAAACTGAGCAGTCTTCTCAGGTAACTATCGAGGCATAAAGCCGGGAAGATCAGCAATTCTGCGCATTATTCTTGCAGTTTTGCTTTTGGGGTGGTGTCTTTCTTTAAAAAGATTTACTGTGAATTCAAACCGATTATCTATAGTTTTGGCGTTAATCGTATCTGGATTGATTCTTGGAAAGTATTTCTCCAACGAAAGGGTGCATTTCAATGAGCATTAAAGACTTACCCATTACAGATCCGCCGCTTACGACGTATCCAGGATATGCAGATACCCTTGCCATCCTTATGTCTCACCCGGAAGCGTTTGACTGGGTTTTTTCAAACTACATTCAATTATATGCAACTCAGATCATTGTAAATGATTTTAATCATTATTTTCCGACAACTGGTTATGCCCCAAGTTTCTTCGGTGATTTTGATAATCGAAGGTTAGTAAACATGATGAGCGACACAATCTTTCTTGATAGAGAAAAGTGTCCTCACTTGAACGTGTTCGAGGCTCCACTTGCACTAATCGAAAATAATGAACACTCAATTGTGGATTTTATTCGCAAATGTATTGATCTGGAAATGTACATCTATGGTTATGCTGATATAACATCAATCCACAATTACAGAGTAAGAAATCCATCAGAGACAAGCTTTCATCCGGTCTTTGTGTTTGGATATGATGACGAAAAGCGAAGGTTCCATGTTGGAGAGTTCCTTTTGGGAAGAAAATACCATTTTACATGGTTTGACTACGACGAAGTAGAGCTTGCTTTTAGAAATATAAAAAACTATGAGTTGCTTCGTGTAAAATCAATTTCATTAATCCAATACGTTTCCAACGCATCATTCTTATTCCGCTTCGAATCAGTTAGAAAATGCATTTCAGAATACTTGAATCCTACATGTGAAAGTTCACTAAACTTAACAGAATACTCCACATCCTTTTTTGCTCCCTTGGACTGGCATACGCATTCATTTACTGGAATAGATGTATATAACTTTCTAGAGGAATTCCTGTCGGTTGAAATAGCACTAAAACTTCAGAGATTCGACTTAAGGCCATTTCATGCGCTTTTTGATCACAAGAGTATGATGGTAAAAAGGATCCAGTACTTCATCGAACAGGGATACTTGAAAAAACCGATCAGCATCTTGGAACACTTTGAAAAGATAAAGAAAGACACTGAAATCGCCAGAAATCTAATTATCAAAAGAAACCGTTTATTAGATGATGCGATAGTCGAAAGAATACCAGAAATCTTGCAGAAAACTAAGGAACAAGAGACAGCACTCCTACGGTTAACATTTGATGTTTAGGGTTTCAATAGGGTCCTTCCAATTGAATAAGATGGTTTCAAAGCCTCAAAGAACCTACAGCAATCGCGAGAATGATAATTTATAAATACTGCCAGTAGAGGAAATGAAAGGGCTAAAAATGGAAAAGACTGAGATAAAGAAAAGCGTTGTTGATATACTTTATGGTTTAGTTCCGAGCTCGCATGAAAACAAAGAGATTCTGGAATATGTTGATCTTGTAGATGATCTTGGAATGGATTCTTTGTCGTTTATTTCCGTTGTCATAGAAGTTGAATCTAAATTCGGTGTTACGGTACCGGATGAAATGCTGCAGATGGATTACTTCAGAAATACCAGCCTGATTGTTGAGCTTGTCGATAACATTATTGATTCAAACGGAATGGATAATAAAGAACAGGAGAACACCCATGACAAAGCTTGAAGCCATGTTAAAATACGTTTCAGAGTACAATGACTTTTATAAAAGGAGAATCCAAGAATACGGCATCAAGAATCCTCTCGATATTACACAGTGGCCAGTTCTCACAAGAAAAGAATTGCAGGAAAATCGCTTTAATATGTTTTCGGATGGTTATAAAACAAAATATCACTCTCAACTATTAAAACGGAGTTTTTCATCTGGAACATCTGGCGTTCCTGTAAATGTTTACTGGGATACTAATGATTATGGCCGGTCCGTGATAACCCTTTGGCGTAAAAGATTAGAACACTATGGAATCAGACCTTTCGACAAATTGGTTAAGTTTACATTGCCAGTATATAACATAGATTTTAGGGACTATTCAAATCAGCATGTTTTTAGTTTCTTAGAATCAAATAACACGATGCTAATTAATCGCTCTTGTCTGCAGCAGGAAGCACACTATAAGGAGTTAATAACAGCCATAGAGTTATTCGCACCAGCGTGGCTGTATATTCAGCCTTTTGTCCTGAACAATTTACTCTACTATTATAAGCTATTCCAGAAAAAACTTCCCCAAAGTGTAAAATATATTGAGTCTGTGGGTGAGATGCTCTCATCTAGGCTGAGGGAAGCTGCCACAGATTATTTTAGGGTACCAATAGCCAATTTGTATGGATCAGAGGAAATGAATGGCATTGCATTTGAATGCAAATCTAGAAAAATGCACATTCTTGAGGAGAATGTTCTTGTTGAATTGCAGACTTCAGATGGGATTCAATCATTTGGCAAAGGAAGTGCTGTAATAACAAATCTCAATAATAAAGCAATGCCGCTTATCAGATATTACCAAGGTGATTTAATCAGTGTATCAATTGAAAGCGCTTGCTGTTCATGTGAGAATAAAGCACCGATAGTTGAAATAATCCATGGGAGAACTAGGGATAGTATCCGCAGAAATAATACTATAATCACCACATATTTGTTGACAGAGATCATTGATTACGCAAACAACTTGCTTAAGGATATTATTATACAGTTCCGGTTTGTTTATCTTGTTAATGAAGATCTGATGAAATGCTATCTTCAATTATCAAACGAGACTCACTCGTGGAAAAGAACTGTGGAAAGCAGTATAAAAAATGGATTCGAAACTAGAGGAATCCTGGACTTAGAACTAGAATTCATATACGGTCAAGATCACTTCGAACAAGAAAAAACAGCAAAAGATGTCGTCTTCAGAGTTCAAAAATGAATACAATTCTTTGGAAGATGGGGCGAAATTATGGAAATGAAAGATACTCCTCTGATGCATTTGTTCACACATCAAGGATATTGCTATGTATATGATACAAATCAAAACAGGCTAATGAAAGTATCGCCAAATGTTTTTGTAGAATTACATAACCTCTACAATATAGGGATTCAGGCATATCATGCATACGAAACGATATCCGATAATTCCAGCTCTGCTAAACGAACGGTGCAGCATCTATTATACAAAGGATATTTTACACCATCAAATACACAAAAAATCGAGTTACCTAACAGGGAATACATACATGATTTATTAAATCAGAGCCTTTCTATGCTGATCCTACAAGCTACGAGGGATTGCAATTTTGACTGTAGATATTGTGCCTTTGCTGGAGGAGGAGTATACAACAGAGTCCATGAGAAGAAAAAAATGGACACGGCTACTGCAAGATCAGCAATTGATTTTCTTTTAGCAAGAAGTGTAAATTCTGATGAACTTTATATTACCTTCTATGGAGGGGAACCATTTCTAGAATTTGATTTCATAAAGGAGTGCGTAAAATATGTAATCTCTAAAGCAAGGTCAAAGAAATTACATTTTGAAGCAACTATCAATGGGTCATTAATCAATGATTACATGATAGAGTTTCTGGAATACAGCTCTTTTGATTTACTAATAAGCCTAGATGGGCCAAAAGAAATACAAAATAGCAACAGAAGGTTTAGGCATAATGGTGCGGGGACATACGATGCAGTAGTTAAGAATATAAGAAGCTTAATGGAACATCACAGAAATTACTTTGACAACCATGTTAAGTTCAATGCTGTTGTTTTAAATGACAATATGCTTTCTCTGATAGAAGACTTTTTCTTGAATGACATCGGTGTTGATCTCCAAAAAGTAAAGATTCAGTATGCCAATCTATCAGGTCTAGATTATTTAAGAGATTATCCCATCGATTCATTGGACCTGGGTAGAATGGAAATCAAGAAGACAAAGAGAGAATCATATCTTGCTGATGTTATTGACCGTTATTCAGATTTCAAGGACATCTTTCTCCGTAGAAGCACGTTACCACCATTGTGGCATCACAATGGACCTTGCTATCCAGGATTTCAACGACTTTTCGTTAACTGTGAGGGCGAATTCTTCCCGTGTGAGAAAGTCTCGGAAACGTGCAATTGTTTAAAGATTGGGAATTTGAAAGATGGCTTTGATATGAGAAAAATTGAATCATTGTTAGATATTGGGATTCTTACGCAAAAGGAGTGTTGTAATTGTTGGGCTAAAAGATTTTGTGATATTTGTGCATTGAAATGTGTTAATTACGAATCAGATAGACTAGAATATAGAACTAAGCTGGATATGTGTAAAAAGGTAGAATCGCAAACTCTTCAGCGGCTTAAAGATTATATTAATAGGAAGGGGGATTAGAGTTTGAAAGTGTTCTGCTATTCTTCGCAATATACATTAGAATGCATTATTCCCAACTTAAGCTTCCTTCTTAATGAAAGAATAGAACAACTATATATCTATCAAGACGAGTCTTATCAACGTGTTTTATATACAGAGGCAGGTTTTGAAATAATCATCAAAAGTCAATTAGATGAAATCTTAGCCGAGTCAGATCTCATTATCATTATTGACGATGGCTTTGTTTATAATGAGTTTATAAACAGAATTGAGGCAATGTGTACAGAAACAAATAAAAAACACCTGAAATTCTCAATATCACCGAATTCAAAAGGCTATAGAAGCACTGCTTCTGAGTATAAGCTTCCGAATAAAAAACCTGTTGTATTGCTTTGCTATGATGAGGCATCAAAAATTGAGCAGCTTGAAATATCACTAAACAGATTATTTTATGAATCGCATATTCGAGTTAATCAAATATTCAGCGATTCTACTAGGAGTATCGTGAGTAATATCAGAAGAATTGCTAAAAAGGCAGAAAACATTGATAATATTGACACAGAGAATGAGTATGATGTAATTGTTATTACGATTAGTTTGCGGCACATCATGAGCGATAACCCTGAGGTCTATAAAGACATCGTTGATTTAAAACCAGATTATGTTTTGTTCTGTGCACAGCACAATTTCAGTCAATTTGAAGCTTTAGAGAACCTTTTTAAGTACAAGTATATGCTAAAGATAGATATAATATTACTTTCTCGTTATATTTTCTTTGTTGAGAATCAATTGAATAAATATCGCATAAAAACATCTCTGCCGCATAAGAATCATGGTTTAAACCATGTGATTGCATATGAAAGTATGACTGATAAAACTATACATAATCAAATTATTGCAAAACTGACTTCTCCTTCAGGTGTGGTTTTTCTCAATTAACGTTTAATCCTTAAATGCTTATTGGCGTTGAGCGGTTATATGATTCTGATAAAGAATGGGGAAGAACTCAAGCTATTATTCATTATACTTATACTGCGATTTTTGAGGGGAGATGAAAACATGGAATTCGAAAAGATTGAATCGATGGACCCTGAAGATCTGATAATCAAGTGCCTCGCATCTGTCTGCAATAAGGGCTGTAATGGAGCTTCTGGAAATATGCTCGCAGATTTGGAACGGGAAAGTTAGAGTCAGAACCTCCAGATAAGCAGAGACTTGACCGCTTGCAGCGAGTGCCCCAAAACCTTATATTCGAGTCTCAACGGGTTATACTGATCTTCCATAAAACGGTCAAAACCGTTTTATGGCTACGGTGAAGTCTCACCGCATTTTTCCAGCACTTCGGTTGGAAAAAGATCGTATTGCACTGCAAATCACCTCGCATTGTATGCGAAGCGCCGGATGCGAACGCATCCGGCCAATAAAAGCATTTCAATGTTTTTATTGAATTTGAGTATTTAATCATACATTGTAGTGGCTCACTCCGCTCGAGACTTGAAGCTAAAGTTCTTTTACGAGACACCTCTACTGGCATTGCCAGCGGCTTCCAAGAACAATGAGGACTCTTTCCCATTCTTTATTCTTTTTGCTTAAGGCTTTCACAAAAATGGAGTTGTGTAACTCTGCGCTAAAAATCTTAGCTTCACTTCATATAAAACATTTTGTCGGCTTTAGAGCTATTTCTTTAGGAAGAGTTGGATATGATCAAGATTACTAATCAAGAAGAAAGAAAACCTCAAAGCATTAAAAGCACGTTCAAATCAACGAAATATATGTTAGGACTTGTTTGGAAGAGTGAAAAAGGAAAACTGTTTCTATTCCTAAAGGCCATCATAGCTATTATTGATTCTATCACACCCTTACTCTTTATGATAGTACCTGGCTTGATTATCAATGAGTTAACTGGGGATAAGAAAATTCTATCCTTACTGACCTATTTAAGCATTCTAACAATTGCTCCTGTTGTGATTCATGTTTTTCGGACCTTCATAATCAGAGAAATTGAAAAACTGTCTATGAGCATTGACATAAACATCTACAAGTCTTTTTTGGAATTCTATACAAACATGGATTATGAGTCTGTAGAAAACCCTGAAATAGGTATAAAGCAGGAAAGAACGCAAGCTACCCTTATGAAAACACAAACCATAGTGAGCAACGTAAGTGGACTAGTCCAAGCAACATTCAGTTTGATTGCGATATCTTCTGTAATTGGTACTCTAAACCCGCTTTTAATTGTGATGGTAGTCGGAGTAACTATTATAAATTCGTTGATTACAAAGGCAATCAACAGGAAAACCCATGCAATTGACGTAAAAATTAGCGAGGTTAACCGATATCGAGAAAGTGCAGATTTTATGATATATTCAGGGGAACGGTATGCTAAAGAAACACGTATTTTTGGCTTGCAGCAGTTCTTAATAAACTATTTTGAGCAGTTCGCTAAGAGTTATAACTTGCTAAAGCTCAAAAAACAAACAGCCAATTCAATTCCTGGGTTATGCGCTTCAGCATTAAACTCAATACAGCAGATTACTTTATATATTTATTTATTCGTGCGCGTTCTTAGGTTCAACTTATCCATCGGTAATATGACGATATACTTAGGGGCAGTAACACAACTATCTAGTGCCATCAAAGGGATTTTTGATTCCTATTTAAACCTTTCCAATGCGAGCCTATATATTCAGGAGACGATAGAATTCCTAAATATACCATTAAAACAGAAGAATACTGGAAGTCTCAAACCAACTTTCGATAATGATTCTTTCATAGAATTCAGAGATGTTTCTTTTAAATATCCTGGAAGTAATACTTATGCAATCAGAAATATGAATCTCGCTTTTCACAGCGGAGAGAAACTGTGTATCGTGGGGCCAAATGGGTCGGGGAAATCCACCTTTATTAAGTTGTTAGCAAGACTCTATTGGCCTACTGAAGGGCAAATACTGCTAAATGGCAAGAGTATCTACGAATATAGTTATGAGCAGTACCAGCAGTTGTTTTCTCCAGTATTTCAGGATTTTTCAGGTTATTTTATGCCGCTTAGAGAGAATATAATCCTAAATCATCCGTACGATGAAAAACGGCTCAATGATATATGTCGCGATAGCGGACTAATGAATCTAGTCAGCAAATTACCGAAAGGCTACGATACCCAAATTGGTAAATGGATTGATGAAGACGGTATTCAGCCCTCAGGGGGTGAGTTTCAGAAGATTGCTATAGCACGCGCGATATATCACAATTCATCGATTTATTTGTTAGATGAACCTACCGCAGCTCTCGATCCTCTAATTGAGCACGAAATATACAAACAATTCAACAAAATGATTTCAGACAAAACCGCAATACTAATCACACATCGCCTATCTGCAGTGCAACTAGCCGATAAAATTGCCGTCTTTAACGAGGGAAGGCTAATGGAATATGGTACACACGAAGAGCTCTACGCTAATGGAGGCCTTTACACTGATATGTTTGACAAACAAGCTCAGTTTTACCGTGTTAAGTCAAACACATCCGCAAACACAACCTCAAAAACATAAGACAAACTAGTATCCCATAGAGCCGGACACAAGATGCAGAGCCAGAATGAAAGAGGGAGAATGTCATGTCACACGAAAAACCAAAAGAATACTGGCTTCCATGTCCGGTGTGCAAAGGAAAGACGAGAACAAGGGTCCATGAGGATACCACGCTAGTGAATTTTCCTCTGTTCTGTCCAAAGTGCAAGGCGGTAACGAGAATCAACTTCGTAAAACTGAATATGGTACGGAGCGACGAGCCAGACGTATAAACGCAGAGCCAGCTGCCTGATAATCAGGAGCTGGCTCTTTTCTTATAAACAAGAAAGCCCCCGGCTATGCCGGGGAGACGGAAAAAGTTCAACTTATGGATAGAAAAAGAAGACCTCCGATGATAGATTGTTTTGAAGGTTCGCCAACCGCAAAACAAGCACAAAGGAGGTCATCCAAAAGATGGACAGCAATAGTTTAGCACATACAAAATGGAATTGTAAATACCACATCGTCTTCACGCCGAAGTACAGAAGACAGGCGATTTATCAGCAAATATCGGCAGATATAGGGCAAATTATCCGAACGTTGTGCAGTAGGAAAGGCATTGAGATCATTGAAGCAGCGGCACTGCGGGATCACATCCATCTGTATGTAGCAATCCCGCCGAAATACAGTGTAGCGGAAATCATGGGGTACCTGAAAGGGAAGAGCAGCCTGATGATCTTCGACCGGCATGCGAATTTGAAGTACAAGTAGGGGAACAGACACTTCTGGTACCGCGGCTATTATGTGGATACCGTGGGCAGGAACGAAAAGACGATCCGAGAGTATGTGAAGCATCAATTAGAAGAAGACATAGCCGCGGACCAGATCAGCATGAAGGAGTTCACAGACCCGTTTACGGGTGAGCCAGTAAAGAAGGGCAAATAAAAGGCCGCCCCCGGAAGGGGGCAGCCAGAGAAAGAATTGCAGTTGGCGAACTTTTCATGCGCCTTAAGGCGCGGCTGTAATATGCCCTTATAGGGCCAGTGCAAGCCACCGGCTAAGCCGGTGGTCTTGACTTATTCAATTTGGATCGGTGGGATCCCCTTTTTCCGCAGACCGCTCAAGACGGCGACAGTGATTGGGATCAGAACGTCGGCTTCGTCCTCCGTACAATCCGAAACAAACAAGCGGAGCTGGTTTAACATTGGAGAATTCTTTACGAGTTCGGGATAAAAGATTTCCTGCGAATCTACTTTCAGATAGCGGATCAACGGATACAGCTTATCCATGCAGGGATTGCCCTTGCCGGTTTCTATGTTCTGCAGGGTGCGGTAATCCATATCCAAAGCGATAGAGACATCCTTTTGCGTTAATCCGGCCCGACGGCGACCTTCTTTTATGACATCTCCCAAAGGCTGCGAAAACTCATACATTATAATGCACCTCAAATAGCATTATAAAATCCGTATTCTTTCGGCGAAAGGCGACATATTACGCGCAATATACGGATATTATTGCTTTTCAGGTGTGTCGAAGTGTGGTGGTAGAGCGTGCTTATTAAGACAAATAGGCGCTTATTGTCAAAACAGCATTTCAATTCGTCTGCCAGGATAAGTATGAGTGTTCAATTGCATCAGATTACGTCTTTGCTCACCAATCACTAAGCGTATTTCCACGCGCCGGACTATGGTCTGCGCAGATATTATCGACCGTTGTTTCCATCTTCTATGAAGTTTTCATGGACAGGGCAGGAAACAGCGGTCATTTTTGTGCTTTAGTCTCCCTTCTGCATCGCTGCCGCGGCCCGCCGCCTCTGATCAGATCTCACTAAAGAAATTTGATTGGAGGTACATAAGATGCCGGACTGAAAGAGCATCTACACTCTGAACAAGAAAGACCCGGAAGCTATCGTCTACACCGATGCCGACAGACATATCATCCGCCTGACCCGCGCCGATTTCGATACGGAGGCAGACTTCCTTAAATGGAAAGCCTGGTCCGACGAAAACTATCACGACGAAGAAAAGAGCGACCATGTGGAGGACAACCACACTGCGCCTCTGGATGAGAAGGCCGGTGCTGCGGATGGGCCGGAGGTCATCATTGAGCAGCGGATTGAAAAGCAGGCACAGGAAAGGTACACCGCCGAGACGGTGATCCGCATCAAGGGCCAGCTCACCGAAAAGCAGTTCCACCGCCTCTGGCTTCGCTACGTGGAAGGGCTTGACGTAAAGGAAATCGCCAGGCAGGAGGGCAAAGGCCATTCCAGCATTTCCGAGAGCATCAGCGAGGCGAAAAAGAAAATTTCATCTATTTTCTCAAAACACCCGACGAAACGGCCCTGAAAACGGCGATTAGTGAAGGACACTTTTCTGAGGTTCTTTAATGACGCTTTGAAAACTGAATATACTTTGATCCACTGTGAAAGAAGTCATTGAAGAGATAAGGATGGTTTCCGGAAAAATGCACGGCTGTCCTTTGCTTTCAAATCGTTCGCAAAAGAACACCGTGCTGCTTTACCCCACCTCACAGGTCCTCACAAAAACTGAGTCGAAACTTTACCCGGTATTTATAGCTGTTGCTCAAAGCACCGACTATTAAAAGTTCCGTCACAACCATCCGCTCCCTTTTGAATACATACAACCCTGCCATGTTTTTTCGTAGTTGCGTTTGTATCTCTGCATTCTGTGAGATTGGAAGAACACTACTTATTGCCGCTCATCCGTTCAGTCCGTTCTGACAAAATGATTTGCAGTTCATGGAAAACGATTTTGGAACCTCATTGTGGCTCAACGATTATTAAAACGCTGGAGAGATCCAAACTGCAGGTCGTGATACCGCCAAATCGTTGGTTAATACTTCGCCAATTCGCAGGATTATCTTGAAATCGACAGGAGTATATCGTATAATTCTGCTAGACTTTTTCGGAGGATATGCTTATGGCAAACTATAAACGGAGGATCGTGGACAAAGCAATTGAGCTCCGCCTTAGAAACAAAGGTGCAATTCTGGTTGAAGGAGCGAAATGGTGCGGGAAAACGACAACCTGTGAACAACATGCTGCGAGCATCTTGTATATGAGTGATCCCGATCGTGTAAAGCAAAATCTACAATTGGCAGATATCAGTCCGCGTTCCCTTCTCCAGGGTGACACGCCACGGCTTATTGACGAATGGCAATTGGCGCCGAAGCTGTGGGATGCCGTGCGTTTTGAAGCCGACCATCGTGATGGTTTTGGGCATTTCCTTTTGACGGGCTCAGCCGTGCCGGCAGAAATGGAACAAGTTCACCACACCGGAACCGGAAGATTTGCATGGATCAAAATGCGGCCAATGAGTCTGTTTGAATCGGGCGATTCTTCTGGTGCAGTAAGCCTACGGGCATTGTTTTCTCCTTCAGATGAACCACTGTTTGCCGAAAATAGTAAGACTCTTGAGGATATTACCTTTCTTATTTGCCGTGGTGGATGGCCCCAAGCGACCTTCTTGGAAGGGGAGGACGCCTTGGTTCAGTCTTTTGACTATGTGGATGCTGTTGTAAAATCAGATATCAGCCGCGTGGACGGAGTTACACGCAATGAAACAAGGGCACGTTTGCTTATGCGCTCCTTGGCTCGGCATCAAGGATCTCAGGCGCCGAACACAACAATATGTGAAGACATCAATATCAACGACGATTTGGAACTAAGTAAAGATACTATTGTATCCTATACCAATGCCCTCAAAAAGATTTTTGTTATAGAGGATTGCCCCGCGTGGAGTCCAAATCTTCGCTCCAAAACGGCGATTCGCACGTCGGATACTCGGTACTTTGTGGATCCTTCAATTGCAACAGCGGCGTTGGGCGTTGGTCCTGGTGACTTGATAAATGACCTGGAAACCTGCGGCCTGTTTTTCGAAACACTTTGTATCCGAGATCTTCGCGTCTATGCGGAGGCAATGGATGGCAGCATATACCATTTCCGCACAAAAGAGGGGCTGGAATGCGATGCGGTTATCCATCTTCGCAATGGCAACTATGGCTTGGTAGAGATAAAGCTTGGCGGCGATAAGTTAATTGAAGAAGGCGCTCAGACGTTGAAAACCGTAGCTGAAAAAATCGATACTGTGAAAATGAAAGAACCAGCATTGCTGATGGTACTGACCGGAACCTCTCCCTATGCGTATCAACGCGAAGACGGCGTCTATGTCGTGCCTGCCGCCACTCTAAAGGATTGACGAATCAAGTAGAATACAGAAAAGGAATATGCTTTATGCTATCCAATGAGAAAAAGCGCGATGAACTAAATAAGATCATAGATCGGCTTTTTGATAAAACCGCAAGTAATTACGTTCAGCGAAATCTCCGCGACTTACTCATGTCCGATACTGACGGGGGAAAGCTTTATAAGTATCGATCATTTAAGAACAGCCATTCAATTGAATTACTACAATCGCAAGAGATGTTCTGTGCACAAGCGAGCTCCTTTAATGATCCCTTTGATTGTAAGATTGGAGTCGACTTTCGTTCGCTAGCAGAGGCAAAAATCGGAATTGAGTTTGATCAAATTGAAAGGCTTCTTGAAATATTCCTCCAACATCGGGCTGGTACATATACCCTTTCCGATCTTTCCGACACAGAGCAAAGAATCTTTTTAGCATGGGAGGGCAGTGAAAAACTCAATGCTCTTTTAACTGTCGCTACTTCAGGAGTACTTGATACTGAAGAGAAGCAAGGAAAATACCTGCTGGAGCATTTTGATACGATCATAGATTTAATCCGGCCAGTACTTACTGATACTGAATTAAAAGACTCTTTCGCTTATACGGATTCGCTGTATTCGAAGATGCTATCGAACTTGTCTCCAAGCGGTATTATGAAGCTATCAAATGATCAAGTTAGTATCAGTGATTTTGCAAAAGCAAATCGCATTGAAGATGACTCAGATGAAATCGGCCTGACTCTGTCTTTGAGTCGTCAACAAAACAACCACTCCAAAGAGGCTTTGGAAAAAGCGGATTCAACTATGACGCATTTGAGTCAGAAAGCAGCGCAGCTTCTCAATGATTCATTTTTCATCGGCTGTTTATGTGCAGATTACAAGAATCGTTTAATGTGGTCTCATTATGCTGATAGTCATCAGGGCTTCTGCATTGAATACGATTTCACTAAAGCGTCAGACGATTCACTACCCTTACCTGTGATCTACACCGATGTTCGGCCAAAGATTCCTTGGAAAGCCATTATCAATAACACAGATCAAAACCTGATGGAAGCGAATCGTTCTTTTATGATGGCGCTCCTCTCCAAGGACAAGGCTTGGGAATATGAACGTGAATGGCGTATTCTTATTTCATCAAGAACGGGCCGTTATGCGAAGATGCCTCCCATCTCGTGCATTTATCTTGGCATACAGTGCTCGGAAAAAGACCGAGTCACTGTTATAGAGATGGCGGAAAAAAGGAAAATACCAGTGCGGCAAATGGTAGCTGATCGTGGTGAATACGATCTTCATTCATATTTGCTTAGTTGAAAGCCGATAGTTCAATGGTTTTGATTGATCAATTATAAATCAAGAAGAGAACATTTGCGTTCAGCTCAAGGAGTATTAGAAAAAACAGGCTTACAGGTGAAAAAGCTCCACTATACGGTGTGACGCTTATCTGCTCTGCAGATGACATTAACAAAGCGCAGCAATGTTATCAAAACCTGTTGCCTACTATGCTTCCGTTAGACTGTTTCCTTTCGAGTGAGGCCAAATACCCAGAATGTACCCGTAGTGCGTTCTGACACTTACTAAGAGGAAGGGCCCGGTTACCCATATGTGGGTAGCCGGGCATTATTGCTTTTTGGAGAACCTTTATGATGCCTTGTTTTTCAAGTTGAATGGAGAATCACAACCCCAGATAAGGTTCAACAGTGTCAATAATGGTAAAAACAATACCATACTGATTCTACAATTGTTTTCACAAAACCATGTTTATCATTTTTCTCATCTCTTCAACCCTTCTGAGTGATTCATTGATCTCGCAGTAAAACATAGTGTTTTGCCGTGCAAAAGGCAGTGTAAGTGTCCCGAATTAACCTTCTCCTTCAATATTGTAAATGAGAAGGGTGCACATGGCAAATAGGTCCGAGAATTATTATCAACCGCATGAATGATACCATTGAAAAACAGACAATGATTACCTGAGAGATGGTCAATTATCAACAAAAATATGTGAATAAGATGGTGAATTCAGCTCTGAAACTGTTTTTGGGCTGAGGTTATTAAACCATGGCATTTTATACCGATCCCAAAAGAGCTCAGGCAAATGGTTGTCTGCGCTCTTTTTCTCTTCTTTACTGTTTTCAAGTAATTTCCTTTGTCAAACTATCTGCTGCTGGCACCTAATCAGAGGTCCTCCATAACCACCTATTCAATGAACATCATAACAATGTGGAGGAATCATTATATGAGAGAAGCAATAAAGAATATGGTCCTGGATCTTTTGAACAACTACCAGGAACACCAGCGTAGAATTGCATTACTACGCTACGAAATGGAGCATCCCGCCCACGTGTCGGCAGAGGAAATGATAGATGCGCTTTCTTTTGGACATGTGGACGCTTTAGGTATTTCTTCTGGCCACATATCGAATAAAACGCTCTATATCGCATTGAATTATCAGGAAAAGGCTGAACGGGCTAACGCAGGGATCCTTGATGAGATTGCGGTCCGACTCAATGATCTTGAGCGTCAGCAGGAGCGTCTGAATCGGTACATCAGTCTCATGGACAACGAGGAGGCTGAAATCATTCGCCTGACCTATTTTGAGAGATTGGCCAGCGAAGAGATCGCTGAAAAGCTACATATTCACCCGCGGACGGTTTATAAGCGCAGAGTGAAAGCAATCGATAACCTCTGCGAGATGTATGCTTTCGCAGCAAATATCCAAGGTGACGCAGGGGCAGAATAAGGGCACATTCAGGGCAAGATTCAGGCACAGAAAAGTCGAATAGAGTTCATTGCCAATTCAATCCCTAACGTGTTATCATTACACTGCCACAATCAAGAAACGCTCTCCGGGTACACTCGTATCCCGGCGGGCGTTTCCGTTTATTTGTATTGGAATAATACAGGTCGGGAGTGGAAAAACTTACCATCGAGGTGAGCCGCATGGCAGGAAACGATCGTATTCCGCAGAGAGATGAACTGAAGGACCTCTGTAGTATAGTCATTGACACAGACTTGCCCATAGAGGAGCGTGTCCGTTCTTTTGTGCAGCAGATCGGCGATCCGTACCATTATAGAGTCGGTGACGTTGTTGTCACCGTGTCCTACACTAGCAATCATGGAACGCTTACAGACCGCTTTTCTGAGATGCTGTCCTTGATGGAATGAATTCCCAGATCGTAATGGCTGGACAAATAACGGAAGCTGTGTTAGGATAAAGGCGGACAAAATCAGCAGGCTCCAGTCATATCTTCGGCTTGACCGAACGAACTATGATTGGAGCGGTTTTTATGTCTGAACAAAAGCGTATTTACAAAGCCGCCGATTACCTCCGGTTGTCAAAGGAGGACGGCGACTTTTCCGTTTCTTCCGGTAAGGTGGAGAGCAACAGCATATCCAGCCAGAGGGAACTGATCCGGCGCTTTGTCGAGCAGTACCCGGATATCGAACTTGTTGAAGAATTCATTGATGACGGTTACACGGGAACGAGCTTTGACCGGCCTGATTTCCAGCGGCTGATGGAAGCGGTGGAGATGGGCTTGATTAACTGTATCATCGTCAAAGATCTGTCCCGCTTTGGAAGGGAATATATCGACGCGGGACAGTACATCGAAAAGCTGTTTCCGCGCTATGGCGTTCGTTTCATCGCCATTAACGATGGGGTCGACACCGGGCTTGCAAAAAACGGAGCCGACAGCTTGATGATCCCATTCAAGAATCTGATCAATGATTCCTATAGTAGAGACATATCCATAAAAGTGCGTTCAAGCCTTGAAGCTAAACGGCAACGCGGAGATTTCATCGCCAATTTTGCCTGCTACGGCTACGAACGCGATCCGGAAAATAAAAACGAATTGGTCATAGACACCATCGCCGCGGCGGTCGTGCGCGATATCTTCCGCTGGAGGATCGAAGGCTTGAGCCCGGACCGTATCGCGGAGCGGTTGAACATGCTCGGGATAGACTGTCCAGCCGCATATAAGTCAGCTAAGGGGAGCAAGTACAAAAGCGGCTTTAGGAAATACGGCTTGATGCAGTGGTGCGCAAAGTCGGTGATCCGGATCCTGACGAATGAGGTTTACTGCGGCGTTTTGATTCAGGGTAAGCGCACTACGCCGAATTATAAAGTTAAAAAGCAGTTTACAAAAGAACAGAACCAATGGGCCAGGGTAGAAAACAACCACGAATCAATTGTCACGCGGCAGGAATTCCAGATCGTCCAGCGACTGATGAGCGAAGACGCCAGGATCCGCGCGGATGCAGTAAGCGTCCGCCCTCTGGCCGGCAGAGTCTTCTGCGGAAGCTGCGGAGCGAGGACAAAACGAAAATCAGTTACCAGAAATGGAAAGACCTATGTGTATTATTCCTGCCCGAACAGTGCGGGCGGGGGGAACTGCGAGCATCGCACGATTTCCGAAAGCGAGCTTGAGAAGGCAGTGCTGTTCACGTTGAGGTCACAGATTGCGCTGATTCTTGAAGTCAGGGACAAGTTGAGCGAAGATATGATCCACATCTGGGAAACCAGAGCGCAGAGACGTCTCGAACTTGCGATCCATTCTCAAGAGGATCAGGTCCAAAAGAATAAAGAACTAATCGTCAGTATCTATGAAGACTATCGGGATGGATTGATCGACCGCAGTGAAATGACTCAGCTGAAGGATGCTTTCACAAAGAAGATTTCTGAAAGCGAAAGATGCATCGCATCGCTGAGACAAGAGTTGGCAAACACCCAAAACGCTATGCCGGATCAAGACAGTTGGTTCTCTCAATTCCGTATGTATCAGAATATCAACGATCTTACCCGTCCGGTGGTGGTCAATCTCGTTGACACAGTTTTGCTTTTCCAGGGAAAGCAAATACAAATCATCCTGCGCTATCAGGATCAGATCAACGATCTGCTGCGCTTTGCCGGTGATGTGAATGAGGCAACAGGCACCATCATTCCGGAATGGATCAAGGAGCGTGTCTGATGGCCAGAAAAAAGAGAACCGTTGTTGTGGAAGCCGAATCGCTTCCTGCGGAGAACCTGTGGCAAGCAGGAATCTATGTGCGTTTGTCCGTGTTGGACAACGGGAAAAGCGAAGGTGAATCCCTGGAATCTCAAATCAATTACCTGAAGCAGTATGTAGCCGAACATTCGGAACTGTGCTGCGCGGGCTTATATCAGGACAACGGGTTTACGGGAACGAATTTCGCACGCCCCGACTGGGAACGGTTGCTGACGGATATCAGCCTCGGAAAGATCAATTGTATTGTCGTCAAGGATCTTTCCCGTTTGGGCAGAAACTATATAGAAGTCGGCTCGTTCCTGGAGCGGGATTGTCAGAGTCTGGGCATTCGACTGATTTCCGTGAACGACGGGTATGATTCCAGTTCGTTGAACGCAACGGAAGAACTGAGCGCCGCGCTGAAAAACATCTTCAATGATTACTATGCGAAGGATATCTCGCGGAAGGTGTGTTCCGCCATGTCTGTGAAACGGCGAAGGGGTGATTACGTTGGCAGTTATGCGCCTTACGGTTATCAAAAGGATCCAGAAAACAAAAACCGCTTGATCGTCGATCCCGTTGCTGCGGAGGTCGTCCGGCGGGTATTTCGCCTCCGCGCGGCAGGGATGGGCTTTGGGACCATTCTCCGTTTGCTCAACGCCGAGGGGATTCCCTGTCCGGGGAGGTATCGTTATGAACAGGGGATCATTACAAACAACAATAAGAATGGCTCTGAAATGCTATGGGCGCGCCATGTGCTCACGGATATCCTTTCCAATCCCGTGTATCTCGGGCATTTAGCACAGGGGAAATGCAGGGCGAGCCTGTATGAAGGTATTACCGCGCATACGGTAGAAAAGAGCGAGTGGGATGTCGTTTTGAATACGCATGAGCCCATCATCGACGAAGAACTGTATCAGCAGGTGCAGAACATCAGTTTGCAGAAGAAGAATAGCTACTATCAAAACTATGGACGTTATGCAGAATTGACCCACGAAGAAAACCCATACCGTAAACACCTGGTCTGCGCGGATTGCGGAAGACAGTTGAAGCTGATTCGACAGTATGCCCATGGAGGGAAAAAAGTCTACCATTCCTATGTCTGTCCGTCTTACGTGGAAGCCGGCTTGAAAGCCTGCACGAAAAAATCAATGCGGAGTTTTCAACTGGATGATACGGTATTGATGATGCTTTCCAGACAGATGGAATTGTTTCTGGACTGCGAAGCTGCACTTGCCGCTCTTGTGAAAAGCCAACTCTCACCGAGCGTCAAGGCTTCCTTGAAGACACTGCATTCTCTGAAACGGGAATTGGAGCGGAAGGTTTCCTTGTCAGCATCTTGTTATACGGACTGGAAGGATGGCCTGCTCACTGAGGAAGAGTATCGTTATATGCAAGAGAAATACCAAGCGGACGCAGAATCTCTGCGGATTAAGATCGACGAACTCAAGGCAAGTTGCTGTCAGCTTACGGACAGGACCGCAGATCGAGTGGAGTACTGGAAGGCGCGGATCGAAGCGTTTCAGCCTGTCAGAGCTGTTTCGCAAGAGCTCATAGAAGCATTTATTCGGAAGATCAGTCTGCATGAAGACGGTTCGCTGGACATCGCTTTCGCGTTTGAAGCCGATTTTTTCGTATTTCGATCCGAGTTTGAGAGAATCAGAACGGAGGCGATTGCGGTATGAGGGGCGTCCTTGCAAAGTATATCCGTATCTCTAACGAGGACTGCGATAAAGCACAGAAGCTGAAAGACGAAAGCAGCTCTCTCAGCAACCAGCGCCTTTTGATTCGGGATTTTATTCGGGAACATGATGAACTCTCTGATTTCGTGGTCATTGAGTACAGCGACGATGGATATACCGGAACGAATTTCGAGCGGCCGCAGTTTCAGCAGATGCTTACCGCTGCGAAAAGGGGAGAAGTCCAGTGTATCATTGTGAAGGACTTCTCCCGTCTTGGTCGAAACTTTCTGGAAGTAAGCGAATATATTGATCGGGTTTTCCCAAGCCTTGGAGTCCGATTGATCTCGATCGGTGATTCCTACGACAGCAATGATTATTCAGGGACGACTGCAGGAATGTCCGTCGCTTTTCGGAACCTGATTTACGAATGCTACAGTAAAGACCTGAGTGTGAAGGTCCGGACGGCGATGATGACGCGAATGGAAAAAGCCCATTACGTTACCGCGCCTGTCTACGGATATCGTAAAGCGGAGAACGATAAGCATCAGCTGATTCCCAATCCCGAAACGGCTCCTATTGTAAAAGAGATATTTGCCCGTGTCCTGGCAGGAGCGTCAACAACGGAAGTCGCAAAAGAATTAAATCGGCGCGGTATTCCCACACCGCAGCAATACAAAAATCACAGGCCTCGTCGCGACTGCAAGGGACTTGAACCGCAATGGACGCGCCAGTCAGTGCTTCAAATCCTTCAAAACCGCAAGTATACCGGCACAATGATCAATCATATTAAAGAGAGCAGATACTTGCGGGATACTGCTCAGCGAAAGACCAAAGAGACAGAATGGTATGTCAGGGAAAACGCGCACGAGCCACTGATCAGCAAGGAAGACTTTGAGCGCGTCAATCGATGTCTGCGGCATCCTGTCCGATATGTGCGAAAAGAGCGCGAAACGCTGGACACGGTGTACTGCTGCGGTTATTGTGGGTATAAGCTTCACAAGACGGTTGGGGCTGATCCCTTATTCTTCTGTGAAACTCCGCATTACCAAGAAAACGCGCCTTGCAAAGGAATGCGCTGGCGAAAATCAGAACTGGAGGCTGTGTTGCTCCCCAGCTATCGTACTCAGCTCTTGCTTCTTGACGATCTAGCGCTAACTATGGATAAAAACCCGGAGGATGCCGTGGCTGAATGTGCTAAGGATATGGAGCGGCTCGAAGAAAGAATGACTAGCTGTGAAAAGGAGAAGATCGCGCTATATGAAGCATATCGTGACGGTGAGTTGGATCGTGACGCCTACCGGCAGAAGAAACAGCTTATAAATGACAGGCGGTTAGGTTTGGAAAACGACTACGATAAAACTGCAAAACGGTATGCAGAATGTAGAGCAGATTGTGAAACTGCCGATTCCATGAAAGACCGAATCCGTGAGGAACTGGCCGCCGGAGAGCTTCGGGATGAACTGCTCCTTCAGCAGATGTATCGATCGCTTGACCGCGTAGTGGTCGGACATAATGAGATTGAGATCCACTGGCAGTTTGAAGACATCTTCAAGCACTTTAAAGCGGTATCTTTACCAGAGAAGGCGGCGAAATCCGTGTCTTATAGGTAATCGCAGCCACGATGGTATATGGGAATACCACAGATTTGGCCTTTTCAGAAGAAAAATATGTTTGTCCTAGCTTGACACATTCGGACGACCTGGGGCGCGTGGTGATCCCCAAGGAGATCCGCCGGACTCTGCATATCCGGGAGAGCGACCCGCTGGAGATATTCACAAACAACGACGGCGAGGTCATATTCAAAAAGTATTCCCCCATGGGCGAGCTGAGCTCCTTCGCGGGCCAGCTCTGCGAGACCATGCACAAGACCACCAATCAGATCACGGTCATCACGGATCGGGACAGCATCATCTCCGTGTCCGGGGCGCCCCGGCGGGAGCTCAGCGAGAAGCGCATCAGCGGCGAGCTCAGCGAGGTCATGGAGGGCCGCCAGGCCTATTGCCGCCAGGAGGGGGACAAGGCGCTGCCCGTGGCAGAGGGGGTCAGCGAATACAGCGTAGCCATTGCGGTGCCCATCCTCTCCGAAGGGGACGTGATGGGCTGCGTGGTATTTCTCAGCGGCAACGGCAGCGCACCCGCTGGCGAGGTGGAAAACAAGCTGGCCCTGACCGTAGCGGGATTCCTGGGCAAGCAGATGGAATCCTGACGTCGGAACATGTGGGAGTGCCGGCTGTCCGCACAAGCGCGGATGCCCAAAGGATCCCAATCGAAGGAAACCGCCCGTGACCGATGAACCATCGGCCACGGGCGGTTTTGCCTGCCTTCCGGTTACTCCCCGGGCAGGATACCGCTGCCCGCCAACTCCCGAAGCGCCAGCTCTCGCTGGGAAAGCATCTCCGTCTTCGTGAACTCCGCGGGCGAATAAGCGAGGCCGCGGAACAACAGCGAGCGATAGACCCCTTTACTCAACCCATCGAAGGCCTCTGCCGCGTCCAGAGCTTTCTGCGCATAGGCCTGCTTCGCATCTGTATCCGCAGCGGACGCCGCCAGCGCCACATAGGCCCTGACGAGGCAAGGGCCAAACAGCCCGGGATCCCCCTCCTCAAACAGCAGCTCCATCAGCCGCGGCAGCTTTTCCAGGACCGCACGCCGCTCCTCCGGGCTCCGCCCGGGCAGCGCCGCCGAAGCAAAAATGAGCTTCTGCAGGATGTCCGCATGGTCGGAGATCGCGCACGACAGGTGTTCCCGCAGCTCTTCGCCCTCCAGCACCTCCAATGCGCAGAGGTCGATGGCCGACCAAACGCTGGGCAGCCTGTCCAGCCACTGCCGCGCCTGCTCCGGCTGCCCCAGCAGCTTGCAGCAGAGAGCGCAGGTGCGATAGCAGCGGCAGCGCTCCTCCAGATCCTCCGTCATGCGGGAAAAACGCTCCGCCACGGCCAGCGCTTCATTCAGATACGCCCGGCCCTTCGGCCCCTCCGTATTCCGCCCCATCAGACAGGCGTCGTTCATCAGGTCGCTCATGGCCCGATGCTCATTGGGAAAACGGGCGTACAGCGAGCGGGAGAGCTCATAGGCCGCGGCGGTATCGCCCCGATGATGGGCCGACTGATGCGCCTCCCCGTATTTCTCCAGCAGCGCCTGCCGCACCTGCTCGTCCGCGCCCAGCAGGGCGTCCACGCTGACGCCGTAAAAGGAGGCCAGCCGGGGCAGAAAGGCAATATCCGGCCAGGTGATGCCGTTTTCCCCCAGGCTGACGG
>JAEEGG010005388.1_pt1 | contig 30457 bp, 25 predicted proteins | sample 9134161 | NCBI WGS metagenome assembly JAEEGG01 (sample SAMN16246543, study PRJNA631951) | gut metagenome | biome: gut microbiome; feature: rumen; material: CR-attached | host: Bos | place: Iran: Karaj | collected 2018-10
GTACGCAACATTCTCAGCCGTGAGGGCGTTTACCTGATGAAGCACCTGAAGGGTGGCGTTAAGAAGGGCGCTTTCGACGAGGCTGCTGCACAGAAGAAGTTCGACGCCTGGAAGGCTGACAAGCAGAACGGTCTGAACAAGATCGCTGCCGCCGAGGCCAAGGCCAAGAAGGACGCTGCCGCCAAGGCTCTCGATGCCGAGAAGAAAGTGAATGAGGAAATCGCCAAGAAGGTGGCTGACAAGAAGGCTGCTGCCGCTGCCGCCAAGGCAGAGGAAGAGGCTGCAAAGGCTGCTGAGGCCGCTGCTGCAGAGCAAGCTCCCGCCGAGGCTTAAGTCTTTCCTTAAAGTTCGCAAAGACACTGACTGGACATCGGGCATAGCTCAGTGTCCAGTCGTTTCTTTATAAATTGAGAATTGATAATTGACAATTGAGAGTAAGTTATGAATATTTCTTATAAATGGCTGAAGGACTATGTCGACTTTGACTTGACGCCGCAGCAGGTATGCGACGCACTGACGTCGACGGGTCTGGAAGTTGATGCCCTCGAAGAGGTGCAGAGCATCCGCGGCGGTTTGAAGGGACTGTACGTAGGACAGGTGCTGACCTGTGAGGCTCATCCCAACAGCGACCACCTGCACGTGACGACCGTCGACTTAGGCAAAGGCGAGCCGAGCCAGATTGTCTGCGGCGCCCCCAACGTGGCTGCCGGACAGAAAGTTATAGTAGCCGACCTGGGCTGTGTGCTCTACGACGGCGACAACGAGTTTGTCATCAAGAAGTCGAAGCTGCGCGGCGTGGAGTCGTGCGGCATGATCTGCGCCGAGGACGAGATAGGTGTGGGCACCTCGCATGCCGGCATTATCGTGCTGCCAGAGGATGCGCCCGTCGGTCAGCCCGCTGCCGAGTACTACCACTTGGAGAGCGACTGGCTAATCGAGATTGACATCACGGCCAACCGTGCCGACGCCCTGAGCCACTGGGGCGTGGCCCGCGACCTCTACGCCTGGCTGAAGCAGAATGGTTACGAAACCTCGCTGCACCGTCCTGACGAGTCGGCTTTTACAGTCGACAACAGAGATCTGCCCATCGATGTGGTGATTGAGAACAGCGAGGCTTGCCGCCGCTATGCCTGCGTCAGCATCACCGACTGCGAGGTGAAGGAGTCGCCCGAGTGGCTGAAGACGCGCCTGACGACTGTCGGCCTGCGTCCTATAAACAACATTGTTGACATCACGAACTACATCATGTTCGCATATGGTCAGCCCCTGCATTGCTTCGATGCCGATATGGTGACGGGCCACAAGATTGTGGTTAAGACCATGCCCGAGGGTACGCCGTTCCAGACATTAGACGGTGTTGAGCATAAGCTCTCCGACCGCGACCTGGCCATCTGCAACACTGAGGATGCCATGTGTATCGCTGGCGTGTTTGGCGGCAGGGGTAGTGGTACTTACGAGACGACGAAGAACGTGGTTCTCGAGAGTGCCTACTTCCATCCCACCTGGATTCGCAAGTCGGCCCGCCGTCACGGTCTGTCGACCGATGCCTCGTTCCGCTTTGAGCGCGGCATCGACCCCAATGGCGTTATCTACGCCCTGAAGCAGGCCGCCATCATGTGCCGCGAACTGGCTGGCGGAAAGGTGTCGATGGAGATTCGCGACGAGTATCCTTCACCCATCGAGAACCCCAAAGTGGAACTTGACTTTAACTATGTCAAGACGCTGATAGGCAAAGACATACCTCACGACACCATCAAGACTATCTGCACGTCGCTGGAGATGAAGATACTCAGTGAGAATGCTGAGGCACTTCAGTTGGAGGTGCCTGCCTATCGTGTGGATGTTCAGCGTCCGTGCGACGTGGTCGAGGACATCCTGCGCATCTACGGCTATAATAATGTGGAGATTCCCACGCAGTTGAAAGGCTCGCTCGTCATCAAGGGCGATGAGGACCGCAAGCATAAGCTGGCCAACCTGGTGAGCGAGCAGCTGGTGGGCGAGGGCTTCAACGAGATACTGAACAACTCGCTGACTAAGTCGGCATACTATGCCGACACACAGGACAAGCTGGTGAAGATTATGAACCCGCTCAGCAGCGATTTGAACGTCATGCGTCAGACGCTGCTCTACGGTGGACTGGAGAGCATTGCCCACAATGCCAACCGCAAGAACCAGAACCTGCGCTTCTTTGAGTTTGGCAATGTGTATAGCTTTGACCCAGAGAAGCAAAACGACGATGACCCCATGCAGGCCTACAAGGAGCAGTACCACCTGGGACTGTGGCTGACGGGCAAGCGCGTCGAGGGTTCGTGGGCCCACAAGGATGAGGACTCCTCGTTCTACGAGCTGTCTGCCTACGTCGAGAATGTGCTGCGCCGCATTGGCCTGAAGCCTGGCCTGACCGTCCGCAAGAAGTCGGAGAATCCCTTCTTTGCCGCCGGCATCGCCATTGAGAATCGTGGTGGCAAGCTGCTCTGCGAGATGGGCGTGCTGACCAAGAAGCTGCAGAAGCAGTTCGGTATCGACAACACCGTCTACTATGCCGAGATGAACTGGACACAGCTGATGAAGGTGACGAAGAAGAACGAGGTGAAGTTTACAGAAGTTCCCCGCTTCCCCGCCGTCAGCCGCGACCTGGCCCTGCTGGTCGACAATAGCGTTGAGTTCGCGCAGATTGAGCAGATTGCCCGCCAGTCGGAGAAGAAGTTGCTGAAGCGTGTCGAGCTGTTCGATGTCTACGAGGGCGACAAGCTGCCCGCCGGCAAGAAGTCGTACGCCGTGAACTTCATCCTTCAGGACGAGGAGAAGACGATGGGTGACAAGCAGATTGATGCCATCATGCAGAAGCTCATCGCCAATCTGAAGAAGCAACTGGGCGCCGAGTTAAGGTAACAAATCGAAAATCGAAAATCATGTAAATCGTAAATAACAATGGGAAGAGCATTTGAATATCGTAAGGCTGCAAAGCTGAAGAGATGGGGCCACATGGCCAAGACTTTTACTAAGATCGGTAAGCAGATTGCCATTGCCGTGAAGGCTGGCGGTCCCGAGCCCGACATGAACCCGGCACTGCGCGCCATCATCGCCAATGCCAAGCGTGAGAACATGCCGAAGGACAACATCGAGCGTGCTATCAAGAACGCTATGGGTAAGGACCAGAGCGACTACAAGGAAGTAACTTACGAGGGATACGGCCCTCACGGCATTGCCATCTTTGTCGACACCCTGACCGACAACACTACGCGCACCGTGGGTGACGTCCGCTCGGTGTTCAACAAGTTTAATGGTAACCTGGGTACGCAGGGTTCGCTGTCGTTCCTGTTCGACCACAAGGCCGTCTTCACCTTCAAGAAGAAGGACGGTCTGGATATGGACGAGATGATTCTCGACCTGATAGACTACGGCGTGGAGGATGAGTACGACGAGGACGAGGAGGAGAACAGCATCACTATCTATGGCGATCCGTCGAGCTTCGGAGCCATCCAGAAGCATCTGGAGGAGAACGGCTTCGAGGTGACTGGTGCAGAGTTTACCCGCATCCCCAACGACCTGAAGGACGTGACGCCCGAACAGCGTGAGACCATCGACAAGATGGTAGAGCGTCTGGAGGACTTCGACGACGTGCAGACGGTTTATACCAACATGAAGCCCGAGCCCATCGAGGAATAGGAAGGCAAGGCAAAGAAAAAAAACAGAGAGTCCCGACCATGCGATGGCGGGACTTTCTGTTTTAAAATAAAAACGTCACATCCGTCACCGCTCTGTAACGCGCTCATTTTCAGACAGTACGGGCGTGACGGATGATGGTGACGGGTGACGGATAGACTGGCCGGTGAAGGCGTCAACCTCGGCTACTGAAAAGATTCACGGCCTATGAACAAACATTCACGACCTATGAACTTTTTTGAAATACTATCTTCTCATCCGTCACCCGTCACCATTATCCGTCACCCATCAAACGCTCTGAAAATGAGATGATTACAAGGAGGTGACGGATGTGACGGATAAAAAATCGAAATGAGAATGACTTGAGGAAGCTGGGGTTAATAGTCTCCCTTCTTAAAAACAGTCTCGAAGTGCACGGTCTCAGGTGAACGCTGCGAGTGGTAGGTGTAGGCAAAGTTGAATCCCTCTTCCTTGAAGCTCGACAGCGACGTGGTGTTCTTCAGTTCGGCCAGCAGCCGGCTGCGCGCTTCGTCCTTGTCTTCCACGCCTAAGCTGTCGGCATTGCCGGTCAGCGTGTAATAGTAGTGCAGGGTACGTGTATCGGCCTCGAAGGTCATGCTGTCCATGACGACCGTTTCCGAAATTTTGGCAGGGCAGTTCTTTTTGGTGTACATCTTTGCCTCGCGTGCAGCTCTTTCATCCAGAGATTCCTGACAGGCTGCAAAAGTCAGTGCCATAAGGGCAAATACGAATAGTTTTTTCATCCTTTACAAGTTTTCTGCGTGCAAAGTTACAAAAAAAAGCTAAATTATTCGACAAAAACTTTTTTTTATTGTATCTTTGCAAATTATTTGAATATACATAGGTATGAACAACATAAGAAACTTCTGCATCATTGCACACATTGACCACGGAAAGTCGACACTCGCCGACCGGTTGCTGGAGGCTACCAACACCATCCAAGTGACTGAGGGGCAGATGCTCGACGACATGGAACTGGAGCGCGAGCGCGGCATCACCATCAAGAGCCACGCTATCCAGATGGAGTATGTGCGCGGTGGTGAGAAATATATACTCAACCTGATTGACACGCCGGGACATGTCGACTTCAGCTACGAAGTGTCGCGCTCGATAGCCGCCTGCGAGGGTGCGCTGTTAGTGGTGGATGCCACGCAGGGCGTGCAGGCGCAGACCATCTCGAACCTCTATATGGCCATCGACCATAACCTGGAGATTATACCCGTCATCAACAAGATTGACATGCCCTCGGCCATGCCCGATGAGGTAGAGGACGAGATTGTCGACCTTATTGGTTGCGACCCCGAAGACATTATCCGCGCCAGCGGCAAGACAGGCGAAGGAGTGGGGGAGATACTCGATGCCATCGTCGACCGTGTGCCCCATCCCGAAGGCGACCCCGATGCTCCGCTCCAGGCACTCATCTTTGACTCTGTGTTCAACTCCTTCCGCGGCATTATTGCCTACTTCAAGATTGTCAACGGCTGTATCAGGAAGGGCGACCTCGTGAAGTTCTTCAACACTGGCATGGAGTACGACGCCGACGAGATTGGCGTGCTGAAGATGGACATGATACCCCGTCAGGAACTGCGCACGGGCGACGTAGGCTACATCATCAGCGGCATCAAGAACTCGAAGGAGGTCAAGGTGGGCGACACCATCACCCATGTGGCACGCCCCTGTGCGGCAGCTATTGAGGGCTTCCAGGAGGTGAAGCCGATGGTCTTTGCCGGTGTCTATCCTATTGACCCGACGGAGTACGAGAACCTGCGTGCTTCGCTCGAGAAACTGCAGCTCAACGACGCCTCGCTGACGTTCACGCCTGAGTCGTCCGTTGCTCTCGGCTTTGGCTTCCGTTGCGGATTCCTCGGTCTGCTTCACATGGAGATTGTGCAGGAACGGCTCGACCGCGAGTTCGACATGGATGTCATTACCACCGTGCCCAACGTCTCGTACATCTGTCACACCAAGCAGGGCGAGGTCAAGGAGGTTCACAACCCCTCGGGACTGCCCGACCAGACGCTGATTGACCACATCGAGGAGCCCTACATACGCGCCTCCATCATCACGGCTGCCGACTACATAGGTCCCATCATGACGCTCTGCCTCGACAAGCGCGGTGAGCTTATCGACCAGCAGTATGTCTCGGGCAATCGCGTGGAGCTGCACTTTATGCTGCCGCTGGGCGAGATTGTCATCGACTTCTACGACAAGTTGAAGTCCATCTCCAAGGGCTACGCCTCGTTCGACTACCACGTCGACTCGTTCCGGCCTTCCAAGCTCATCAAGCTCGATATCCTGCTCAACGGTGAGCCTGTCGATGCCCTCTCCACCCTGACCCACCAGGACAATGCCGTCACCTTCGGGCGCCGCATGTGTGAGAAGCTGAAGGAGCTGATACCGCGCCAGCAGTTCGACATTGCCATCCAGGCCGCCATCGGTGCCAAGATTATCGCCCGCGAGACGGTGAAACAGGTGCGCAAGGATGTGACGGCCAAGTGCTATGGCGGCGACGTCAGCCGAAAGCGCAAACTACTCGAAAAACAGAAGCGCGGAAAGAAGCGCATGAAGCAGATAGGCAACGTGGAAGTGCCACAGAAAGCTTTCCTTGCCGTGCTGAAACTTGACTAATAACAGAAAGAAAAATCAAAAATAGTAAATCTGTAAATAGAAAATACATCAGAGCCTATGCCAAGCCTTAGCATTACCCCGAGAGACGTAGCCCGCGAACTGGCGCGGCGCTACAGTACGATGACCCACGACGAGCTCGACCTGCTGGAGAGCATCCTTGTGGCCAAGAAGTATGCCAAGAACGAAAAGATACTCGACGAGGGCGAAGTCTGCGAGAACATCTACTGGATTGTCAAGGGACTCGTACGCCAATACTATTACAAGAACGGAAAGGAGCTTACCGAGTACATGGCTACCGAAAACACTATCTGCATGTGCATCGAGAGTCTCTTCCGTGAGCAGCCCACGCGCCTGCAGATGATGGCTATCGAGCCAACTGTCCTCTATTGCCTGCCCAAGGCTAAGCTTGAGGCGGTGGCCATGAAGAGCGTCAACATCCAGATTCTCTATCGTAAGATTCTTGAGGAGAGCCTTATACTCAGCCAGATACACGCCGACATGCTCCGCTTCGAGTCGGCCATCGACCGTTATCGTAAGCTGGTGAAAAGTTCGCCACAGCTGGTACTCCGTGCACCGTTGCTTTATATCGCCTCCTATCTCCAGATGACGCCCGAGACTCTTTCTCGCGTGCGTACGCAGACGTTAATGGAAAAGTAAAGCTATTTGTTTTCGGTTTCTTTGTCGTATTGCTCGTAGGCGTTGACGATGCGCGTGACGAGCTTGTGGCGCACGATGTCGCGGCGGTCAAGGTTGACCACGCCGATACCCTCCACATTATTTAATATATGCAAGGCCTCGATCAGTCCCGACTTCTGCGTGCGGGGCAGGTCGATCTGCGTCATGTCGCCCGTGATGATCATTTTCGTGTTCCAGCCCATGCGGGTGAGGAACATCCGTATCTGGGCAGGCGTGGTGTTCTGCGCTTCGTCGAGGATGACGACGGCGTCAGATAGCGTGCGGCCGCGCATGAAGGCCAGCGGGGCAATCTGTATCTGGTGCTTCTCCATCATGTCCTGCAGCTTCACCTGGGGCAGCATGTCCTCAAGTGCGTCGTAGAGGGGCTGCAGGTAAGGGTCGATCTTGTCCTTCATGTCGCCAGGCAGGAAGCCGAGTTTCTCGCCGGCCTCTACGGCTGGTCGCGAGAGGATAATCTTCTTGGCTGTCTTCTCCTTCAGCGCTTTCACGGCGAGGGCTATCGAGAGGTAGGTCTTGCCCGTGCCGGCAGGGCCAACGGCAAACACCATGTCGTTCTCCTTATAAGCCTCGATGAGCCGCTGCTGGTTCTCGGAGCGGGCCTTGATGGGGCGGCCCGACATGGTGTAGACCACCACGTCGTCGGGCACGTCCTTCGAGTGTCCGCCGCGTATGATGTCGAGAATATCCTCCTCGCGTAACGAGTTGAACTTCAGTATATGTCGGCGTATCTGTTCAATACTCTCTTCAAAGGCTGCCATCTGCTCCTCGTCGCCCAATATGCGGATGACGTTATCGCGCGCCACGATTCTCAGCTTGGGGTAGAGCGAGCGAATCATCTGCAGGTGACAGTTGCCGACACCATAGAATACCACGGTGTCGATATCTTCCAGTACAATATGCTTTTCTATCAAACCAAATATATGCTTTATTGTTTCTGCGCGCAAAATTACGCAAAAAATCGCTAACTGCCGCAAGTTTTAAAGAATATTTTCGTACCTTTGCCGAAGTTATGAAAATGTATACAGGAAGAAACACGCAGGGTGACTACAGTCACTACACCGTGGAGGAAGAGGCGCCGCTGCTGGAGTGGCTGCTGAAGAACGTGGCGCAGAGCCGCTCGAAGGTTAAGGCAACGCTGCAGGGGCGCGGCATCAAGGTCGACGGCAAGACCGTCTCGCAGTTTGACTTCCCGCTGAAGCCGGGCATGAAGGTGGCCGTCTCGAACACGAAGCGCAACCAGCAGGGCTTCAAGAACCGCTATGTGAAAATTGTCTACGAGGACCGCTGGCTCATCGTTGTCGAGAAGGCCGTCGGCATCCTGTCGATGGCTGCCGGCCACTCGACGCTGAACGTGAAGTCGGTGCTCGACGACTACTTCAAGAAGAGCCACCAGAAGTGCAGGGCGCACGTCGTCCACCGTCTGGACCGCGACACCAGCGGTCTGATGGTCTATGCCAAGGACATGGAGACGGAACAGACGCTGGAGCACAACTGGCACGACATCGTCTACGACCGCCGCTATGTGGCCGTCGTGAGCGGTGAGATGGAGCAGGACGACGGCACCGTCGCCAACTGGCTGAAGGACAACAAGGCCTACGTCACCTACTCATCGCCCACGGACAATGGCGGCAAGTATGCCGTCACCCACTTCCACGTGCTCGACCGCACCACGGAGCACTCGCTCGTGGAATACAAACTTGAGACGGGCCGCAAGAACCAGATCCGCGTCCACTCTGCCGATTTGGGACATCCCGTCTGTGGCGACGAGAAGTATGGCAACGGCGACGACCCGCTCCACCGCCTCTGTCTGCACGCCTGGCTGCTGTGCTTCACCCATCCCGTTACGGGACAGCCGATGGAGTTTGAGACGCCCATTCCCGTAGCTTTTAGGAAAATGTTCAAGTAAATAAGGAGTTTATGGATAGTAACATCGGATATTACCTCTTTGCACTGGTGGCCATCATCGTGGCCTTCCTGATAGTCAAGAAGGTGACGACGTGCCTCTTGAAGTCGGTGGTGCTCATCGTTCTGGCCGCCGTCCTGGCCTTCGTTTATTTCTATTACATGAGATGACGAGCGAGTACCAGATAAGGGTGCAGCCGCAGGTGGCTGCCGACGAGCAGAGCCTGAAGGCATGGCTGGCTGACGAGAAGGGTTTCGACGTGCGCAGCTGTACCGCCGTGCGTATTCTGAAGCGCAGCATTGATGCCCGCCAGCGCACCATCTTCGTCAACCTCAAGGTTCGCGTCTATCTGAACGAACAGCCTGCCGACGATGCTTACGCGCATACGGAGTACGGCGACGTCTCAGAGTGTCCGCAGGTCATCGTTGTCGGGGCTGGGCCGGGCGGACTGTTTGCCGCTTTGCGACTCATAGAGTTAGGCTTGCGCCCCGTCGTGCTCGAGCGTGGCAAAAACGTCCACGACCGCAAGCGCGATCTGGCCGAGATTGCCCGCACGCAGCAGGTCGACGGTGAGAGTAACTACTGCTTCGGCGAGGGTGGGGCAGGGGCCTACTCTGACGGCAAGCTCTACACCCGCTCGAAGAAGCGCGGCAGCATCGACAAGATTCTGAACGTACTGTGTCAGCATGGTGCCTCGACGGCCATCCTTGCTGATGCTCATCCGCACATCGGCACTGACCGACTGCCTAAGGTCATCGAGAACATCCGCAACACCATCATCCGCTGCGGCGGCGAGGTACACTTCCAGACGAAGATGACGAGTCTGATCTTAGAGGGCGACAAGGTCGTCGGCTGTGTGGCCGACAAGGAGTATCGCGGGCCTGTGATTCTGGCTACAGGCCATTCTGCCAGAGATGTGTATCGCTACCTGGCCGACGCAAAGATTGAAATCGAGGCGAAGGGCATTGCCGTAGGCGTGCGCCTGGAGCATCCCTCGCAGTTGATTGACCAGATTCAGTATCATTCGCGTCAGGGGCGCGGCAAATACCTGCCTGCAGCAGAGTATTCGTTTGTGACGCAGGTCGACGGGCGCGGCGTCTATTCGTTCTGCATGTGTCCTGGTGGCTTCGTCATTCCGGCGGCTACCGATAAGGAACAGATCGTGGTCAACGGCATGAGTCCAGCCAATCGCGGTACGGCCTGGTCGAACAGCGGCATGGTTGTCGAGGTAAGACCCGACGATGTGGAGGGCCATGACGACGATGTGCTGAAGGTGATGAGGTTTCAGGAGCAGCTGGAGCGCCTCTGCTGGCAGCAGGGCAATATGAAGCAGACGGCCCCTGCCCAGCGCATGGCCGACTTCGTGAACAACCGCCTCAGCTACGACCTGCCACGCAGCAGCTATGCTCCGGGCTTGCTGTCGAGTCCGCTCCACTTCTGGCTGCCGCCGATGATTGGCCGCCGGCTGCAGGAGGGCTTCAAGACCTTCGGCCGTCAGGCTCACGGCTTCCTCACCAACGAGGCCGTGCTCATAGCCATTGAGACGCGCACCAGCAGTCCTGTGCGCATCGTGCGCGATGCTGCCACCCTGCAGCATGTCCGTCTGCAGGGACTCTTCCCCTGCGGCGAGGGGGCAGGCTATGCAGGCGGCATTGTCTCGGCTGCCGTCGACGGTGAACGCTGTGCCGAGATGTGTGCCGAACTTTTTTTAGGGAAATCAGAATCTTAAACGTATTATAGTTGTAAAGCATCTAATTTTTTATTTATGGCTAATCGATATTTGTTAGGCTTTGACGTAGGCAGTTCGTCAGTCAAGGCATCTTTGGTTAACGCCGACAGCGGCAAGTGTGTGGCTTCTGCATTCTATCCTGAGAAGGAGGCGCCGATTATGGCAGCCAAAGCCGGATGGGCTGAGCAGGAACCCAGTTCGTGGTGGGAGTATGCAAAACTCTCGCTGAAGAAGATTATGAGTGAGGCTGGTGCAACGGCCGAGGAAATCAAGGCCATCGGTATCTCCTACCAGATGCACGGTCTGGTGTGTGTCGACAAGGACCTGCAGGTGCTGCGTCCCTCCATCATCTGGTGCGACTCGCGTGCTGTTCCTTACGGCGAGAAGGCTTTCAATGACCTGGGGGCAGACCAGTGTCTGAGCCATCTGCTCAACTCGCCCGGCAACTTCACAGCCGCCAAGCTGGCATGGGTGAAGGAGAATGAGCCCGAACTCTATAGTAAAATATATAAGGTAATGCTGCCTGGCGACTATCTGGCCATGCGCCTCAGCGGTGTAGCCAACACGACCGTCAGCGGACTCTCCGAGGGAATGTTCTGGGACTTCAAGGAGAACCAGCCCGCACAGTTCCTGCTCGACTACTACGGCTTTGACCGCTCGCTGATTGCCGACATCGTGCCCACGTTTGCTGAACAGAGCGTGGTGAGCGCCGAGGCTGCTGCAGAGTTGGGACTGAAGGCCGGCACGCCCATCACCTATCGTGGTGGCGACCAGCCTAACAATGCCTTGTCGCTCAACGTGCTGAATCCCGGTGAGATTGCCGCTACGGCCGGCACGTCGGGTGTCGTCTACGGCGTACTGGGCGATGTCAACTACGACCCGAAGTCGCGTGTCAACACCTTTGCCCACGTCAATCACACGGCTGACCAGACTCGTCTGGGTGTGCTTTTGTGTATCAACGGCACGGGCATCCTCAATGCTTGGGTACATCGTAACGTGACGCCCGACATCTCGTATGCCGAGATGAACGACCTGGCAGCTCAGGCTCCCATCGGCAGCGAGGGCGTGACCATTGTCCCGTTCGGAAACGGTGCCGAGCGCGTCCTGGAGAACAAGGAAATCGGTTGCTCTATCAACGGTCTGAACTTCAACAAGCATTCGAAGGCTCACATCGTGCGCGCCGCTCAGGAGGGTATCGTCTTCTCGTTCTGCTACGGCATGGAGATTATGCAGCAGATGGGCATGGACATCCAGAAGATTCACGCCGGCAAGGCCAATATGTTCCTCTCGCCGCTGTTCCGCAACACGCTGGCCGGCGTCAGCGGTGCCACCATCGAGCTCTACGATACCGACGGCTCTGTGGGTGCTGCCAAGGGCGCAGGTATCGGCGCGGGCATCTATAAGGACAACAACGAGGCTTTTGCAACGTTGGAGAAGCTGGAGGTCATTGAGCCCGATGCCAGCAACCGCGAGGCTTACAAGGCTGCCTATGAGGCTTGGAAAGAAACTTTAAACAATAAAATCTAACCAATTAAAAATTAAACATCTATGGCAAAAGAGTATTTTCCGTTTACCGGTAAGATTCCTTTCGAAGGAAAGGACAGTAAGAATGTAATGGCTTTCCACTATTACGAGCCTGAGAAGGTCGTGATGGGAAAGAAGATGAAGGACTGGCTGAAGTATGCTATGGCCTGGTGGCACACGCTGGGTGGCGCCTCTGCCGACCAGTTTGGCGGTCAGACCCGCAGCTACGAGTGGGACAAGGCTGCTGACCCTGTTCAGCGCGCCAAGGACAAGATGGACGCTGGCTTCGAGATTATGGACAAGCTCGGCATCGAGTACTTCTGCTTCCACGATATTGACCTCGTTGAAGAGGCCGACACCATCGACGAGTATGAGGCCCGTATGAAGGCCATCACCGACTATGCTCTGGAGAAGATGAAGCAGTTCCCCAACATCAAGCTGCTCTGGGGTACGGCCAATGTGTTCGGCAACAAGCGCTATGCCAACGGTGCCTCTACCAATCCCGACTTCGACGTTGTGGCCCGTGCCATCGTCCAGATTAAGAACTCTATCGATGCTACCATCAAGCTCGGCGGTACCAACTATGTGTTCTGGGGTGGCCGCGAGGGCTATATGAGCCTGCTCAACACCGACCAGAAGCGCGAGAAGGAGCACATGGCCATGATGCTGACAATGGCTCGCGACTATGCCCGCTCGAAGGGTTTCAAGGGCACGTTCCTCATCGAGCCGAAGCCGATGGAGCCTTCTAAGCACCAATACGACGTCGACACAGAGACCGTCATCGGCTTCCTCCGTGCCCATGGTCTTGACAAGGACTTCAAGGTGAACATCGAGGTGAACCACGCCACGCTGGCTGGCCACACCTTCGAGCACGAGCTGGCTTGCGCCGTAGATGCCGGTATGCTCGGCTCTATCGATGCCAACCGCGGTGATGCTCAGAACGGCTGGGACACCGACCAGTTCCCCATCGACAATTTCGAGCTGACTCAGGCCATGATGGAGATCATCCGCAACGGTGGCTTCAAGGACGGTGGTACCAACTTCGACGCCAAGATCCGTCGTAACTCGACCGACCTCGAGGATCTGTTCATTGCACACATCAGCGGTATGGACGCTATGGCCCGCGCCCTGATGAACGCTGCCGACATCCTCGAGAACTCCGAGCTGCCCGCCATGAAGAAGGCCCGCTACGCCTCGTTCGACAGTGGCATCGGTAAGGATTTCGAGGACGGCAAGCTCACCTTCGAGCAGGCCTACGAGTATGGCAAGCAGGTCGGCGAGCCCAAGCAGACCTCTGGTAAACAGGAGAAGTACGAAACCATCGTCGCTCTCTACGCCAAGTAAACAGTCAATAAAGTGGTTAATAAAAGAGCCGGAAGCGTTAAGGTTTTCGGCTCTTTTTCTAATTAGCGCGTAGTATTGCAAACAGAAAAAAAGGGAATATTGTTTGCTGTTTCAAAATAATATGCGTACCTTTGCACTCGAAGAGCAAATCAAAACAAAAGATATGAAACTGAATGACATACTGAGCGGCCAGTTGAATGCCGCAGAGTGGGAAGCCAAAGGCTACGAGCTTCCGAAGTTTGACATTGCCAAAGTACGTGAGAAGACTGCCAAAGCCCCCACCTGGGTACACTTTGGCGGTGGCAACATCTTCCGTGCCTTTCCGGCTGCCATCCTTAACGATGCGCTGAACACTGGCCGTTATGACCGAGGCGTCATCGTGGCCGAGACCTTCGACTTCGAGGTTATCGACAAGGCCTACGCCCCTTACAACAACCTTTCGCTGCTGGTGTCGCTCCAGTCGACGGGGACCATCGAGAAGAAGGTTATTGCAAGCGTCACCGAGGCACTGAAGGCCGACCCGCAGTTTGCCGACTGGCAGCGTCTGGTCGAAATCTTCCGTAATCCGTCGTTACAGATGATTTCGTTCACCATCACTGAAAAGGGCTACACCTACAACGAGGTCGACTTGGCACGTGGCCTGCAGCCGATGTTTGCCATGGGAAAGGTTTGTGCGCTGCTCTTGGAGCGCTACAACGCAGGGCAGCTGCCACTCACCGTGCAAAGCATGGATAACTGCTCGCATAACGGCGACAAGGTGAAGGCAGGCGTCTTTGCCTACGCTGAGCGCTGGTTGAAGGATGGCCTGGTGGAACAGGGCTTCGTTGAGTATCTGAAGGACGAGACGAAAATCACCTTCCCCTGGTCGATGATCGACAAGATTACGCCGCGCCCGCACGAAAAGGTAAAGGAACTGCTGGCTGAGGACGGCTTCGAGGACAACAACTATATTGAGACCGAGAAACACACGTTCACCGCTCCCTTCGTGAATGCAGAGGAAGTGCAGTACCTCGTCATCGAGGACAACTACACCAATGGCCGGCCCCCACTTGATCTCGGCGGAGCGCTCTACACGACGCGTGAGACTGTTGACAAGGTTGAGACGATGAAGGTGACGACCTGTCTGAACCCGCTGCATACGGCCATGAGTATCTATGGCTGTATGTTGGGCTACACACTCATCAGTGCCGAGATGGGCGACGAGGACCTGAGAGCCTTTGTGCAGAAAATCGGGTATATGGAGGCCATGCCTGTGGTCGTCGACCCAGGTGTGCTGAATCCCTACGAGTTTATCGGGGCTGTCATCAACCGTCGATTGCCTAACCCCTTCATGCCCGACGCACCGCAACGCATTGCCATGGACACTTCGCAGAAGCTGCCCATCCGCTTCGGTGAGACGCTGAAGAAGTATTTAGCCCGTGGTCTCGACATGTCTAATCTGGTACTTATTCCCTTGACCTTGGCTGGCTATGCCCGTTACCTGAAAGGCATCAAGGACGACGGCACACCCTTCGAGCCGTCGCCTGACCCCATGCTCAGCGAACTGCAGGCGATAGTGGCTCCGCTGGAGATAGGCAAGGCTGACCAGGACTGGACTCCACTGAGGCAGCTTTACTCGCGCAAGGACGTCTTCGGGCTGGATCTCTACGAGGCTGGTCTCGGCGAGCAGATAGAAGGTATGGTCAAGGAACTCTACGCTGGCAACGGCGCAGTTCGTAGTACTCTTCACAAGTACGTCAGTGCCCGATGAGGAATCTTTAAGACTGCTGTGACATATGCGGCTCCAACGGACGAACAGGGTACCGCATAGGTTTTTTTGCAAATTTTCTGCAAATATTTTATTATTTGCAGAATTTTTTGTATCTTTGCACCGCTTAAAAGCGAACTATTGTTATAACAAAATAAACTTTTATGAATTTCACTTTGTTAATTACCGTCTTGCTGACGGCATTTACATTGGTGGCGGGAGCTTACGTTGTTGCTAAGCTGATAGGTCCACGCTCATACGCAAAGGTGAAAGGCGAACCCTACGAGTGCGGTATTCCCACTCGCGGTACGTCATGGATTCCGGTGAGTATAGGCTTCTACCTGTTCGCCATCCTGTTCCTCATGTTCGATGTGGAAACGGTGTTTCTGTATCCATGGGCGGTAGTGGTGAAGGACTTCGGCGCTATGGCGTTGCTCAGCATCGGGTTCTTCCTCGTAGTTTTGGTTTTGGGCCTGGCTTACGCCTGGCGGAAAGGAGCGCTTGAATGGAAATGAAACCGAAAATCAAGTCGATTCCCTACGAGGAGTGGAACGACAACGAGTCGTTGGAGAAGATTGTCGACGAGCTGCATGAGGGTGGCGTGAACGTCATCACGGGTTCGCTCGACAAGCTCATCAACTGGGGCCGTGCCAACTCGCTGTGGTCGCTGACGTTTGCTACCAGCTGCTGCGGCATCGAGTTCATGGCCTGCGGCTGCTCGCGCTACGACTTCGCCCGCTTCGGCTTCGAGGTGACGCGTAACTCACCCCGTCAGGCTGACCTCATCATGTGTGCTGGTACCATTACCCACAAGATGGCTCCTGCCCTGAAGCGTCTGTACGACGAGATGGCCGAGCCGAAGTATGTCATTGCCGTCGGTGGCTGTGCCATCAGCGGCGGACCGTTCAAGTCGAGCTACCACGTGGTGAAGGGCATCGAGGAGATTGTTCCCGTCGATGTGTTCATCCCCGGCTGTCCCCCACGCCCAGAGGCTATCATGTATGGCATGATGCAGCTTCAGCGTAAGGTGAAGATCGAGAAATTCTTCGGCGGTGCCAACCACAAGCAGACGGCTGCCGAGAAGGAACTTGGCGTATCGAACGAGGAGCTGACGTTCCGTAACAAGCTGGGCGACCACCGTCGTGAGCCGATTGTGGTGACCGACGTTCCCCAGGAGTTTGTCGAGGAGATGAAGGCTGCGACAGAGTCGCAACCCACCAGAAAGGAGGAGGCTGCCGTATGAAGTTAGATTTCTTATCATTCGATTTCGGCAAGTTCGCACAGGAGATGCAGAACTTGAAGGACAAGAAGCACTTCGACTATCTTGTCACCATCGTTGGCGAAGACTTTGGCGCTGAAGAGGGCCTTGGCTGTATTTACATCCTTGAGAGCACCAAGACCCACGAGCGTTGCAGCGTGAAGATGCTGGCCAAGACGCAGGTCTGCGGCGACGGTATTGCCTCGAACGGAACAGGCGAGACTGACGGTGAGGTGATTCCGTATCTGCCTACAGTTTCGAATATCTGGCGCGTAGCCGACCTGTTAGAGCGTGAGGTCTACGACTTCTTCGGCATCGTCTTCTTAAGTCATCCTGACATGCGCCGTCTGTTCCTGCGCTCTGACTTTAAGGGCTATCCCTTCCGCAAGAACTGGAAGTTTGACGACTCGTACACGCTGGAGGACGACGTGGAGCCCGACTATGGTCTGGAGTACTACCTCGACAAGGACGGCAATCTGCAGGTAAAGCAGAACAAGCTCTTCACCGCCGATGAATATGTCATCAATATCGGCCCGCAGCACCCGTCTACTCACGGTGTGCTCCGTCTGCAGACGGTGCTCGACGGCGAGACAGTCAAGCGCGTCTATCCGCACTTAGGCTATATCCATCGCGGTATCGAGAAGATGTGCGAGCAAATGACCTACCCCCAAACGCTTGCTTTAACTGACCGTCTTAACTATCTGAGTGCCATGATGCACCGTCATGCACTTGTTGGAGTCATTGAGGAGGGCATGGGCGTTGAACTGACCGACCGCATCAAGTATATCCGCACCATCATGGACGAGCTGCAGCGTATCGACTCTCACTTGTTGTATGTCGGCTGCTGCGCTCAGGATATAGGTGCCCTGACGGCATTCCTCTACTCGATGCGCGACCGTGAGCACGTGCTCAACTGCTTGGAGGAGACCACAGGCGGACGCCTGATTCAGAACTACTACCGCATCGGCGGACTGCAGGACGACATCGACCCCAACTTCGTGAAGAACGTGAAGGACCTCATCAAGTATATGAAGCCCATCATCCAGGAGTATGTCGACGTGTTCGGGGACAATATCATCACCCACAACCGCTTCGAGAAGGTTGGTCCGATGAGCCGTGAGGATTGTATCTCCTACGCCGTCACCGGTCCTGCCGGACGTGCCTCAAACTGGGCCAACGACGTGCGCAAGAACCATCCCTACGACATGTACGACAAGGTGGAATGGCAGCAGTGCGTGATGAGCGGCTGCGACACGATGGACCGCTACACCATCCACATCAACGAGATGTACCAGAGCCTCGCCATCATCGAGCAGCTCATCGACAACATTCCCGAGGGCGACTTCTACGTCAAGCAGAAGCCCATCATCAAGGTGCCCGAGGGACAGTGGTACTTCTCGGTCGAGGGTGCCAGCGGTGAGTTCGGCGTCTATCTCGACTCGCGCGGCGACAAGAGTCCGTACCGTCTGAAGATGCGCCCCATGGGCCTCTCGCTGACCGGTGCGCTCGACCCGATGCTGCGCGGCCAGAAGATTGCCGACCTCGTGGCTACCGGCGCTGCTATTGACTTTGTAATTCCTGATATTGACCGCTAATTAAGATATTATGTTTGATTTTTCAATTATAACACAATGGTTCGACCAATTACTCAGGGTTACATTAGCATGCCCTGACTGGTTGGCGATATTGATAGAGTGCGTGCTGGTGGGCGTCGCTATCCTCGTGGGATACGCCCTCATCGCCATCGTACTGATATTCATGGAGCGTAAGGTCTGTGCCTACTTCCAGTGCCGTCTCGGCCCGATGCGTGTAGGCTATTGGGGCTTGCTGCAGGTATTTGCCGACGTGCTGAAGATGCTCATCAAGGAGATCTTCTTCGTCGACAAGGCCGACAAGGTGCTCTATCTCGTTGCTCCTCTCTTAGTGATTATCGGCTCTGTGGGTGCCTTCTCGTTCCTGCCCTGGAACAATGGTGCTACGGTGCTCGACTTCAACGTGGGCATCTTCCTGCTGACGGCCATCTCGTCGATTGGCGTCGTAGGTATCTTCCTTGCCGGTTGGGGTTCCAACAACAAGTACTCGGTGGTTTCGGCCATGCGTGGTGCCGTGCAAATGATTTCCTACGAGATGTCGCTCTGCCTCTGTCTCATCACGGCTGTCATCCTGACGGGTACGATGCAGATGTCAGGCATTTGCGAGGCTCAGACAGGCCCTTGGAAGTGGCTCATCTTCCAGGGACACATCCCCGCACTGATTGCCTTCTTCGTGTTCCTCATTGCCGGTAACGCTGAGGCTAACCGCGGCCCGTTCGACATGGCTGAGGCCGAGAGCGAGCTGACCGCCGGTCACCACACGGAGTATTCAGGTATGGGCTTCGGCTTCTTCTATCTGGCCGAGTTCCTCAACCTGTTTATCATTGCTGGTATTGCCGCTACGGTGTTCCTCGGCGGCTGGGCTCCCGTGAACATCGGCATCGAGGCCTTCGATACGGTGATGAACTACATCCCCGGTATCGTCTGGTTCCTCGGCAAGACCTTCGCACTGGTCTGGCTGCTCATGTGGATCAAGTGGACGTTCCCCCGTCTGCGTATCGACCAGATTCTGAAGTTAGAGTGGAAGTACTTGATGCCCCTGTCGCTCATCAACCTTGTGCTGATGACCGTCATCGTGGCCTTAGGTCTTTATATTAAATAAGGTATAAGCAATGGAAGACAACAAAACATATTTCGGAGAACTCGGACACGGGCTGAAGACGCTGGCAACGGGTATGAAGATTACCTGGAAGGAGTACTGGAAGGACTTCTTCACCAATAAGTCGACAGAGCAGTATCCCGAGAACCGCAAGACCACACTCCACGTGGCCAAGCGCCACCGCGGCCGCCTCGTCTTCAAGCGCGACGAGAACGGTGCCTACAAGTGTACGGCTTGCACACTGTGCGAAAAGGCTTGTCCGAATGGCACCATCAAGATTGTGAGCCACATGGCCGAAGACCCTGAGACGGGCAAGAAGAAGAAGGTGCTCGACGACTACAGTTATGACCTTGGCGACTGCATGTTCTGCCAGCTCTGTACGAACGCCTGCAACTTCGACGCAATTGAGTTTACAAACGACTTTGAGAACGCCACCTTCGAGCGCGGCAAGCTCGTGCTCCACCTAGACAAGGAGGTCTACGACGGTGGCTCGCTGCCCAACCTGCTGGAAGGCGGCGCTCCCTTCACGGTCGGAACGTTTAATACCAAAACCAAGTAAAGACTTATGGCAAATATCATCATGTTTTGCATTCTCGCTGTCGTCATCCTCGGCTCGGCCGTGATGTGTGTGACGACGAAGCGAATCATGCGGGCCGCAACGTTCATGTTGTTCGTGCTCTTCGGTGTGGCAGGTCTTTACTTCCTGCTCGACTACACCTACCTCGGCGCAGCCCAGATCTCGGTCTACGCCGGCGGTGTGACGATGATCTACGTCTTCGCCATCCAGCTCGTCTCGAAGCGCACGCTTCAGGGCATGGTCGAGAAAATCAAGTGCTCGCGCGCCATCGGTGCCGCCGTGCTCGCTGTGGTAGGACTGGCCACCGTGGCCTTCATCTTCCTGAAGAATGAGTTCATTTGTCGTGCTGCCGACGTGGTCGACGCCGAGGTGCCCATGAGTACCATCGGTCATGCCCTGGTAGGCTCAGAGAAGTATCAGTATGTGCTCCCCTTCGAGTTCATCTCCATCTTCCTGCTGGCCTGCATCATCGGCGCACTCGTTGTTTCACGTAAAGTAAAGGAGGACTAAGCTATGGTACCCGTACAATGTTATTTCGTGCTCTCAGCACTCCTGTTCTTCATCGGCGTCTATGGCTTTGTGACCCGTCGCAACCTGATTGCCATGCTCATCTCCATCGAGCTGGTGCTCAACGCCGTCGACCTCAACTTTGCGGCCTTCAACCGCCTGCTGTTCCCCGGTCTGAACGAGGGCTTCTTCATGACGCTCTTCTCCATCGGTGTCTCTGCAGCAGAGTCGGCTGTGGCCATTGCGATTATCCTCAATGTGTACCGCAACTTCAAGAGCGACACAGTAGACAGTATCACAGAAATGAAGAATTAAGATTATGGAATACGGATATACAATTTTCATACTCCTTCTGCCGCTGTTCTCGTTCCTTGTATTAGGACTGCTCGGCATGAAGATGTCGCACAAGGCTGCAGGACTTATCGGTACCTGCTCGCTGGCACTGGTCACGATACTCTCCTACTACTGCGCCTTCCAGTACTTCGGTGCTGACCGCGTGGACGGTGTCTACCAGACCATCGTGCCATATAATTACACGTGGCTCCCCTTAGGCAACCTGCACTTCGACATGGGTATCATGCTCGACCCCATCTCGGTGATGATGCTCATCGTCATCTCAACGGTGTCGTTCATGGTTCACATCTACTCGTTCGGCTACATGCACGGCGAGAAGGGCTTCCAGCGCTACTATGCCTTCCTGAGCCTGTTTACAATGTCGATGCTCGGACTGGTGCTCGCCACCAACATCTTCCAGATGTATATGTTCTGGGAGTTGGTGGGTGTCAGCAGCTACCTGCTCATCGGTTTCTACTATCCGCTTGGTGCTGCTGTAGCCGCCTCCAAGAAGGCATTCATCGTGACGCGCTTTGCTGATGGTTTCTTCCTCGTGGGTATCCTCATCTTCGGATTCTATACCGACTCGTTCTCGTTCTCGTTTGCCGGTCAGGGTGCCGACATCGTGATGGGAGCCGGTACCACGCCGTTTATTGCCGGCAATGCTGCCAAGGCTGTTGCAGCCGGAGGCTTCATCCTGCCTACTGCGCTGACGCTGATGTTCATCGGTGGTGCCGGTAAGAGTGCCATGTTCCCGCTGCACATCTGGCTGCCCGATGCTATGGAAGGCCCGACGCCTGTGTCGGCCCTTATCCACGCCGCAACGATGGTGGTGGCCGGTGTCTATCAGGTGGCCCGTATGTTCCCCCTGTGGATTCAGTATGCCCCCGAGGCCATGAGCATCATCGTCTGGGTGGGTGTCATCACGGCCTTCTATGCCGCTGCCGTTGCCTGCGCCCAGACCGACATCAAGCGTGTGCTCGCCTTCTCCACCATTTCGCAGATTGCGTTCATGATGGTGGCCCTCGGCGTTTGCACGGAGAGTGTTACCGGTCATGAGCATCCGGGTAGCGTAGGTTATCTGGCTGGCATGTTCCACCTCTTCACCCACGCTATGTTCAAGGCTTGTCTGTTCCTCGGTGCCGGCTGTATCATCCACGCCGTCCACTCGAACGAGATGGCCCTGATGGGTGGTCTGCGCAAGTACATGCCTGTGACCCACATCACGTTCCTCATCTCCTGCTTGGCCATTGCGGGTATCCCCTTCTTCTCGGGCTTCAGCTCGAAGGATGAGATTATCTCGGCCTGCATGAACTACAGTCCGGTGGTAGGTTGGATTATGACGGGTATTGCCGCCATGACCGCCTTCTATATGTTCCGCCTGTACTACGGCATCTTCTGGGGCACGGAGAACAAGGAGGCTCACGAGCACCACACACCGCACGAGGCTCCGCTGTCGATGACCGTTCCCCTGATTGTGCTGTCGGTCATTACTGTTGGCGTTGGTATCTTCACCACGCTGGCCGGCTTCCTCGGCTGGGGCGGTTCGTTCGGCTCGTTTGTATCGGCCGACGGTCACGACTACACCATCCACTTCGATGCTACTGTAGCTGCCGTCAGCACCGTCATCGCTATCTGCAGTATCTGCCTCGCCACCTATATATATAAAGGTGAGGAGCAGCCCATTGCCGATAAGCTGTACACGACGTTCCCGAAACTGTGGCGCGCAGCCTACAAGCGTTTCTATCAAGACGAGATTTGGCAGTTTGTCACTCATAAGATTATCTTCCGTTGCGTCTCGCGTCCTATTGCCTGGTTCGACCGTCACATCATCGATGGTACGTTCAACTTCGCAGCTTGGGGCACCAACGAGGCCGGCGAGTCTATCCGTGTATGGCAGAGCGGCGATGTCCGTCAGTATGCCGTCTGGTTCCTCACTGGTGCTGTGGCATTAACATTAATCCTTTTAGCAATCTAAAGATATGAATATATTAAGTTTATTTGTATTGATTCCCGTCCTGATGCTTTTAGGATTGTGGATAGCCCGCAACCTCAATCAGGTACGTGGCGTGATGGTGGCAGGCTCTGTGGCTCTGCTCGCCCTCTCCATTTGGCTGACATTCTATTTCATTCAGCAGCGTGCTGCTGGCAATACTGCCGAGATGCTGCTGGCGGCCTCGACCCCGTGGTTCAAGCCGCTGAATATTGCTTACTCTGTCGGTGTCGACGGCATCTCGGTGGTCATGCTGTTGCTGTCGAGCATCATCGTCTTCACCGGAACGTTCGCCTCGTGGCAGCTGAAGCCGCTTACCAAGGAGTACTTCCTCTGGTTCACCCTGCTCTCGACGGGTGTGTTCGGTTTCTTTATCTGCACCGACATGTTCACCATGTTCATGTTCTACGAGGTGGCCCTCATCCCGATGTATCTGCTTATCGGTGTCTGGGGCAGCGGTGCTAAGGAGTACGCTGCCATGAAGCTGACGCTGATGCTGATGGGAGGTTCGGCCCTGTTGATTATCGGTATTCTCGGCATCTACTTCTTCTCGGGTGCAACGACGATGAACGTCAACGAGATTGCTGCCCTGCACAACATTCCGGTGGACATGCAGAAGGTGTTCTTCCCCTTCATCTTCATTGGTTTCGGCGTGCTTGGTGCTCTGTTCCCGTTCCACACATGGTCTCCCGACGGTCATGCTTCGGCGCCCACGGCAGTGTCAATGCTGCACGCCGGCGTGCTGATGAAGCTCGGAGGCTACGGCTGCTTCCGCGTGGCAATGTACCTGCTGCCTGAGGCTGCTCAGGAGTTGTCGTGGATATTCCTCATCCTGACGACCATCTCAGTAGTCTACGGTGCCCTCTCGGCCTGCGTACAGACCGACCTGAAGTACATCAATGCCTATTCGTCGGTATCGCACTGTGGCCTCGTGCTCTTTGCCCTGCTGATGATGACCAAGACGGCTGCTACGGGTGCCATTCTGCAAATGTTGTCGCACGGTCTGATGACGGCCCTCTTCTTTGCGCTCATCGGTATGATCTACGGTCGTACCCATACCCGCGACGTGCGCCGTCTGGGTGGCCTGATGAAGATTATGCCGTTCCTTGCTGTAGGCTACGTACTGGCCGGTTTGGCCAATCTCGGTCTGCCGGGCTTCTCGGGCTTTATTGCTGAGATGACTATCTTCGTCGGTTCGTTCGAGAATGCCGACATGTTCCACCGTGTCTGCACCATCATTGCCTGCACCTCGGTAGTCGTCACCGCAGTTTACATCCTGCGTCTCGTCGGAAAGATTCTCTACGGCGAGGTCAGCGACCCGCACTATCTGAAACTGACGGATGCTACTTGGGACGAGCGTCTCTCCGTTGCCACCCTTATCTTCTGTGTGGCCGGTCTCGGTACGTTCCCCTTCTGGGCTTCGAACGTCATCAACGACGCCGTGATTCCCATTCTCAACAATATTAACATGTAAACGATAGGAGGATTAACAATGAATTACGGACAATTTTTACAAATGATTCCCGAGGCTACGCTGGTAGCTATTCTGATTATCGTTTTCTTCGCCGACTTCGCCCTGTACCGCAGCGAGAAGAAGAGCCGCACGCTCTACATCCTGACCGCTGCCCTGATGCTGCTGCAGCTTGTGCCCTGTGCGCTGGCTGAGCCGACGTCGGCCTTCGGCGGACTCTATGTCACCTCGCAGATGGCCAATGTTATGAAGACCATCCTCACCGCCGGTACGCTCATCGTCATCATTATGGCGCAGCCTTGGATTGAGGCTGCCGGGCGCAAGACCTCAGGCGAGTTCTACATGTTGATAGTGTCAACGCTGCTCGGTATGTACATGATGATTTCGTCAGGCAACTTCCTCATGTTCTTCTTGGGTCTTGAGACCGCCTCAGTGCCTATGGCCTGCCTGGTGGCTCTCGACAAGATGAAGAAAATCAGTGCCGAAGCTGCTGCCAAGTACATCCTGACGGCAACGTTCTCGAGCGGCGTCATGCTCTACGGCATCTCGTTCGTCTACGGTGCTGCCGGAACGCTCTACTTCGACGACATCGCACAGGTACTGGCAGGCATCTCGCCCTTCAGCGACCAGATCTATCTGCCCATACTCGGACTGGTGTTCTTCTTCAGCGGCCTGGGCTTCAAGCTCTCGCTGGTGCCCTTCCACTTCTGGACGGCTGACACCTATCAGGGAGCACCGACGCCCGTTACCGGCTATCTGAGCGTCATTTCGAAGGGTGCTGCCGCACTGGCTGCCTTCATCATCCTGACCAAGGTGTTCGGTCCGCTGGTTGAGCAGTGGGAAATGATGCTCGGCATCATCATCATGCTCACCATCACTGTCGGTAACCTCTTCGCCATCCGCCAGTCAGAGCTCAAGCGCTTCATGGCCTTCAGCTCTATCTCGCAGGCCGGTTACATCATGCTGGCTGCACTGGGCAACTCGCAGATGGGCGCTACGGCGCTGACCTACTACGTGCTGGTGTATGTCGTTGCCAACATGGCTGTCTTCACCGTCATCAACGTTGTCGAGCAGAACAACGGCGGCCGCACCGATATGGCTGCCTACAACGGCTTCTACGAGACCAACCCCCGTCTGTCGTTCCTCATGACGCTGGCTCTGTTCTCGCTGGCCGGTATCCCGCCGTTCGCCGGTATGTTCTCAAAGTTCTTCGTGTTTATGGCTGCCGTCGGAGGCCATGAGGCTGCTCCCTTCTGGGTTTACCTCGTCGTCTTCGTCGCCTTGATCAACACGGTGGTGTCACTCTACTACTACCTGCTCATCGTCAAGGCCATGTACATCAAGAAGACCACCACGCCGCTGCCCGCTTTCCAGAGCGATACGAACACGAAGCTGGCCCTTGCCCTCTGCACACTGGGCATTGCCGCCTTCGGTATCATCTCTTGCATCTACGACTGGATCGCTGCTGCTACAGTATAAGTTGGAGCGTTCGCATAAAAAAATCGGGAGTATTTCCTTTTTGGAAGTACTCCCGCTTTTTTCTGTATGGTCAGGTTGTTTACCAGTCGTCGTCCTCGTTGCCTACGATACCGTTCTTCAAGGCTTCTTCCACCTTATCCATAATGGCGTTCGAGTAGGCGTGAGTCATAACCAATGCTTTCGAGCAAGTGCGCTTTTTGTTGTCTTTTTCAATGAAAGGATAGTGCCTTGCGATTTCCCATTGCTCGTCATAGAGTCGGCGGTCGTTCTTGTCGTCCTTCATGCGCTTGCCGTCGCTGTAGATGTTCTGATGGCTCTGGCGGTTATCGCTGTCGTCGACCAGCAGACCTAACCAACCGCCTTCTCCCACCTTCAGAATGTCATAGTTCTGTACTGTGTAGGTGACGCGAACGCGACCTTCCTTGATATCAATCTTGATAACCGGCGTTATGCTGACCACATAGCGGTTGAGGGTTCCCGTATGGTCTGCAATGCCGTCGATAGTCGACGAGATAATGATACAGCCTGCTTCCTTATCGTTGAGCGTAATGGCCTGCTTGTCCTTGAATGTTGCCGTAACCCAGTAGTTCAGAGCTACATAGAGTTGCTGTTTCGTCTTGCCTGGTGCCTCGATAACTTGCTGGTAGGTCAGCGATTCATTCTTGTCGAGCGTGAGTCCCTGGGCCAGGTTAGCAGCAGCATCAACCCATTTGTCACCGTACTTCTCCTTGGCATATTTCTCCAAGTCGGAAGCCTTCATCACTTGAGCCTGTGTGCTTAATATGCCGCAGACAGAGAGGATGGCGGCTATCATCCATGTTCTAATTTTCATCATCGTTAGTTGAGCTAATAATCAAAATTTGGGCGCAAAGATACGAAATAATCCCAATTCCTCCAAGTAATTTTAGTAATTTCAACATGAATTGGGCATTTGTATAAAAAAGTCCGAGGGCGCCAGCCTGAACTGACACCCTCAAGTGTTCATCATATTCTTAGTTTCAGGTTTTGTGAGATTGGTCATGCAAAGGTACTACTTTTTTTTATACCCACCAAATAAATTCGGACAAAATCCACACAAATTTCTTTGCCGGGAAGAAGATAAGGGAAGAAACAGTTGGATGATTGATGGTTTTTGGTGCACCAGAGTGTAGAATAATCTTCGCAAAAGTACGGCTTTATCAAGTAACAGACATTTTTTTTGAAAAAAAGTAAGTAAAAAGTTTCCTCGTATGATTATTTTTCGTACCTTTGCAGGGGTCAAAGTTTGCCAAAACGGGAAACTTTTTCCAAAATCTTTACGGGAAAGTTTCCCAAAACGGAGAACTTTGCCCGTTATAAGTGAGTGACAATAACAAATAGAACTATAAAAATGGAAATTAAGAATTTTACAATTACCAAACGCGACGGCTCAAAGGACCGTTTCTCATTAGACAAGATTATGAATGCCATAGTCAAGGCATTCGAGAGTGTTGACCAACCTACTGATTTGGGATCTATCTCAAAGATTCTCAGTCACTTGGATATTAAGGACGATATCAAGGTGGAAGATATCCAGAATCAGGTTGAGGAGGCTCTGATGCGTGAGGGATACTACAAGGTGGCCAAGTCGTTCATGCTCTATCGGCAGGCTCACACTGAGGATCGCGAGACGCTGCAGAAGTTGCAGTTCTTGTCAGAATACTGCGATTCGGTGAATGCTGCAACTGGTTCAAAGTATGACGCAAATGCCAACGTCGAGCACAAAAACATTGCCACGCTGATTGGCGAGTTGCCCAAATCGAACTTCATCCGCCTGAACCGCCGCCTGCTGACCGACCGCATCAAGAAGATGTACGGCAAGCAGCTGGCCGACGAATATATCGACAAGCTGACCCACCACTTTATATATAAGAACGACGAGACCTCGCTGGCCAACTACTGCGCATCGATTACGATGTACCCCTGGCTCATCGGCGGCACAACCTCTATCGGCGGCAACTCGACGGCACCAACCAATCTGAAGTCGTTCTGCGGCGGTTTTGTCAATATGGTGTTCATGGTTTCGTCGATGCTCAGCGGTGCATGTGCTACGCCCGAGTTCCTGATGTACATGAACTACTTCATCGGCAAGGAATATGGTCTTGACTACTGGAAGCGCCCCAACGAGCAGGCCGACCTGAGTCTGAAGAAGCGCACCATCGACAAGATTATCACCGACTACTTCGAGCAGATAGTCTACACGCTGAATCAGCCTACAGGTGCCCGCAACTATCAGGCCGTATTCTGGAACATCGCCTATTACGACCGCTACTACTTCGAGTCAATCTTCGGCGACTTCTACTTCCCCGACGGTTCGAAGCCCGATTGGGAAGGCCTCTCTTGGCTCCAGAAGCGCTTTATGAAGTGGTTCAACAAGGAGCGCACCAAGACCCTCTTGACCTTCCCTGTTGAGACGATGGCCCTGCTGACCGACGAGAACGGCGAGTGCAAGGACCCGGAGTGGGGCGACTTCACTGCCGAGATGTACTCCGAAGGTCACTCCTTCTTCACTTACATGAGCAACAATGCCGACTCGCTGTCGTCGTGCTGCCGTCTGCGCAACGAGATTACCGACAACGGCTTCTCTTACACCCTCGGCGCCGGTGGCGTTTCTACAGGCTCGAAGTCGGTGCTGACCATCAACTTGAACCGCTGCATCCAGTATGCCGTCAATCACGGTCAGGACTATCTGGAGTACCTGAGCAGCATCATCGACCTGTGCCACAAGGTTCAACTGGCTTATAATGAGAACCTTAAGGAACTGCAGTCGCACGGCATGCTGCCTCTGTTCGATGCCGGCTACATCAATATCGGTCGCCAGTATCTCACCATCGGTATCAACGGACTGGTCGAAGCCGCTGAGTTCATGGGTCTGAAGATTACGCCCAACGACGACTATCTGCACTTCGTACAGAGCATTCTCGGACTGATTGAGAAGTACAACCGTCAGTACCGTTCGAAGGACGTGATGTTCAACTGCGAGATGATTCCTGCCGAGAATGTCGGCGTGAAGCATGCCAAGTGGGATCGTGAGGACGGCTACTTCGTGCCCCGCGACTGCTACAACTCCTACTTCTACGTCGTCGAGGACGACTCGCTGACCATCATCGACAAGTTCAAGCTGCACGGTGCGCCCTACATCGAGCACCTCACGGGCGGCTCGGCTCTGCACATGAACCTCGAGGAGCATCTTTCGAAGCAGCAGTACCTGCAGTTGCTCAAGGTGGCTGCTAAGGAGGGTTGCAACTACTTCACGTTCAACATTCCCAACACCGTCTGCAACGAGTGCGGCACTATCGACAAGCGCTACCTCCATGAGTGCCCGAAGTGCCACTCGAAGAACGTCGACTATATGACCCGCATCATTGGCTACCTGAAGCGCGTCAGCAACTTCTCCCAGCCCCGTCAGGAGGAGGCCGCCCGCCGCTACTATGCCAATATGGAGAAATAAGACGCGAAAAGCGATCATTAGATTGTGCTCAAGTATGTAAACACGGACGTCGTATTCCAAGAGATACCCGACGAAGTGACGCTGGCAATCAACATTTCGAATTGCCCGTGCCGTTGTCCTGGCTGCCACAGCCACTACCTCTGGGAGGACATCGGGCTCCCTTTGGATACCGACGCTGTCGACGATTTTGTCGGCCACCTCTCGGCTGACATCACGTGTATCGCCTTCATGGGTGGCGATGCCGACCCGAAGGGCGTCAACCTCTTAGCTCAATACATCCATGAAGAATACCCTCAGTTGAAGGTGGCGTGGTACACGGGCCGCATACGTGTACCCGCCATTGTCAACAAATCCGACTTCGACTACATCAAGGTCGGCCCGTACATCCGGCATCTGGGACCATTGAAGGAGCGGACCACCAATCAGCGTATGTACCGTCAGACCGACGAAGGAACGTTTGAGGACATCACCTACAGATTCTGGAAAAAGTAAAAGGGCTGCCACTTGGGCAACCCTTCTGCTTTCTTTCGAGCCTCTTGTCGGATTCGAACCAACGACCCCGAGATTACAAATCACGTGCTCGGGCCAACTGAGCTAAAGAGGCGGGTGGGCAAGCGGTCTGCATCGCGCCGCTACAACCAAGTACCTTTGCTACGTTCCCGTCCTGGAGGATTCCGAGGGAGCTGGCCGTACAGGACTTGCCCATATTTTTTGAAAAGCGGGTGCAAAGGTACAATAAAAAAGTGAAAAGTGAGAAGTGAGAAGTGAAAACTTTCAAGATTTTAACTATTTTTTGTCGCAAACGGGGCGTTATCTGCAGGAAATTGCTTAATTTTGCACCCGTAAATAGTGAATAGTTAAATCGAAAATCGTAATTAGTAAATCAAATATCGTCTTGACACCAGCAGAATATATACAGTTGAAAGCTTTTGCGCGCATCGACGGTGCGCTGCTTGCGGTGCTGTGGATAGCCAGTTTCGCCTGTTATGTAGTGGGTGTTGCCAATCCTATTTACGGCATTCTGGCTATGGTGCTGATGGTAGCCACCCCGTTCTTCGTGTGCCGCCGGCTTGGCAAGTTCCGCGACGAGGGGCGCAACGGCGTCATCTCGCTGAAGCGCGGGTGGGCCTACGCCGCTTACGTGTTCTTCTATGCAGCCATCTTGCTGGCTCTGGTGCAGTATTTCTACTTCGCCTACATGGATCGCGGCTACCTGCTTCAGTCGCTCACCAACCTTGTGTCGACGCCCGAAGCCAAACAGGCTTTAGAGCAGTACGGTCTGCAGCAGTCTATGTCAGAGAACCTGGCCCTGATGGAGCAGATGCGTCCCATCGACTACGCCGTCAATGTGCTGATGGCCAACATCATTATGGGCATAGTCCTCGGTCTCCCCATCGCCGCCGTTATGCAGCGCAGCAAGG
>JAEEGG010005389.1_pt1 | contig 30450 bp, 35 predicted proteins | sample 9134161 | NCBI WGS metagenome assembly JAEEGG01 (sample SAMN16246543, study PRJNA631951) | gut metagenome | biome: gut microbiome; feature: rumen; material: CR-attached | host: Bos | place: Iran: Karaj | collected 2018-10
CCTCAGCAGCAGAATAAGCTGCTTTGCAACCTGCTGGCACATGCAATCTGGCATTAGGCGAATATGGAATGCCAGTTTCATGATGGAAATCCAACACATTTCCGTCGACCTCAGGAGGTGTTGTGGCGTGGATAATCACTTCAGCTATATTTTCACATTTATCAAATGGTACATCCCCAATACTGATGAGGCTGGCAGGTAGTTCTGCTGTAACAAGACTTTTACATTCTTCGAAGGCGGACTCACCAATAACCCTCACGTGTTCAGATACAACGATTGACGTTATCTTCTTACAATTTTCAAAAGCTTTTTTATATATTTCAACGACAGTGTAACCATTGATGACATCTGGAATAGTTATGGCACCAGTAGTGTTCTTATCAATTGCCTTGCCGCTTAAGTTAGAATTCCCACCTTTTCCGCCAACCTTACATGTCTTGGCAGCCTCATCAAGCACAACATAAGTCCATTCTATGCCGTCTATGGTGGCCGTTTGTAGATTCTCGCCTTCCTCTTCCGATGCAAATGCATTTAGGCAAAGCATTGCTACTGCAAAAATAAAAAATATTCTTTTCATATGTTAATTATATGTTTTGTTAGACATTCTTACGAGCAATATTTCTTTTCTGCCTGCAAATATACGGAGTTTTTCTGAAAGTTCCAAAAAATCGGGGGAAAATGTTGTGAAGTCGCGCAGTTCTAGTCATGGGGACAGGCACCTGGGTATGGGTGCCTGTTTTCATGGCAATTTTTTATGAGCGCACGCGCTCTCACAATGGAAGAGATGGAGAATGTAAACGGTGGATTGGTTCTTGAGGATCATGGGGTCGGTTCTGATCACTTATCAATGACACAATAGAGGGGTCAGATAATCTGTGACTGTCACAAAATATCCTGTCCTTGTTTTGACATGGCTATCATTTTGCGGACGTCAGCAAAATGATCGGAAATGTGTATCCCAGCATCTGTTCAAAAAGCAAGGAAAAAATAAAAAAGTTATGAAATAATTTGGTTGGTAACCAAATAATAGTTACATTTGCACCCAAATTTCAGTTACAAATGGGTACAAAAGAGAAATTAAGAAACCGTTTTCTGAAAATGCCATCGGATTTTACTTTCGATGAGATGCAACGATTATTGGAAGGATTTGGCTACGAAAAGAGCAATAAAGGGAAGACCTCTGGATCCCGTCTGATATTCAAGAACGGTGCCAAGCGCCCCATCATGCTCCATAAGCCACACCCAGGCAATATCGTAAAGGAATATGCTATGAAGCAGGTATTAGAAGATTTGAAAGAGGCAGGTTTTATAAAAGAAGAGGATTGATTATGAATACAATGACTTATAAAGGCTATTTAGGCTCTGTAGCCTATAGCGAGAAGGATCAGGTGTTTTTCGGTAAGATTGAAGGCATCAATGGTTTGGTAAACTTTGAAGGCGAAAGCGTGAAAGAGCTTACAGAAGCTTTTCATGAGGCTGTCGACGATTATCTGGCTTATTGCGAAGACGAAGGTATTGAGCCTGATAAGAGTTATACAGGAGTCCTGAATGTACGTCTGTCACCATCCATTCATCGACAGGTTGCGATGTTGGCCCGTCAGGCAGGATTAACTATCAATGCCTATATCAAAGACACCTTGGAGAAAAGAATCAAGACTGCGGCGATATTGTGACACGAAGGGGGCAGGCACTTCCGTGTCCTATCTGATATCAAGCCTCGCTGTTTTTATGGCAGCGGGGCTGTTTATTGGGGGGGAGTTTGTGCTTCTCTTGAAGGTGAATGATGTAAGTGTTTGTGGGGTTGGGGGATACAGCAGGAGGGTGGCTTTTGATTAACATTTCTTCGCAAAAAAAACATGGAAAATTTCATTGCCGGTCGGGGGATTTTTTATATCTTTGCAGCCGGATCACCAGATTGTTTTCAGAATGACAGGAATCACAGCAAAGCGCAATTCCGTGTCTGTCTTCCAAACCGCTGTAAGCTGCGGGCAGGCACTCTCGGCTGCTATCCAACTCGATTTGAAGTTGGGTGACAACCCCTCGGCGTCGATTCCTGAAACGGTCATCATCGGAGATCGGGGCCAATTCCCTCAGGCGGCAAACTCTGCGCCACAAACGGCCCCACCGGCTATTTCCTTATTAAATAACCATCTTACCCCCCGACACGATGACCAAAGAAGCCCCCATCACCATTTGTCAATCCCCTGACGCCGCCGCACTGGCTTTCCTTCAGAAAGTCTTCTGCGATAAGGTGAGGCGTGATATCAAGCGCTTCGGTCCGGAAAAGGCGTTGGCTGGCTGGCGGATCATCTGCGACTATTTGAAGACTTATGACTGGTGGCCTTCTGTGGCCCGGAAGGTTGAAAATGTCTTCGACGAGGCACCCGACGAGCTTTTCCATTTTATTCATCCCACCGTAGACGTCAGCCAGGAGAAGAAAATCCACGACGAGATCACACGACTGGTGAAACGTTATGGCATTCAGGATATCTGCCAATATCTGTTGGAGATGAGGGACGAGAAGAAAGTGCTGCTGCCGCAGAGTGCCGAAAAACTGTATAACGAACTTGTGCGGATGGGCATGCCTAAGGGTGAGGGGTTCAGCCAGAAAACCTTTATGAGATATTATAAGAAATAAAGGTTGGCTGAGAAAAACAGGGAAAAACTGAGAATAATTGAGAATTTCTGAGAATCTTTGAGACGGCCTTCTGAAAAACCATTTAACCTGAAAAAATTGTGCCTAACTTTGCACTTGCAACCCCGGGGACACCTGGAATCAGTTTGTAAGTGCTTAGACATATGAAGAGTAATCACAAGGAACTAATTTATCTGGATGGGTTATGGCTGAAGGAAAACCAGCTGCTGAAAATGGCTGGTCGAGCCGGTAGTATGGCTGTGGCTGAGCACTACTTGTGTGCCTACCTGGTAAATGCCTTACTGAATGGTGACCGGAAAGCCATTCATAATGTCAATATGATCAGGGCTGAATATCACTTAAAACCAATCCCGTTTACGGAGGAAAATGAAGATGATGGGTCGGATGAAAGTCATAGTGAGTTGATGCAGGCCACATCGGCAGAACTGCCGACAATGGCTGAAATGGCGTTGGCTTGTAAGAAAACCAAGGCAGAAAGTCTGTGGTGGGGGCACTCATCGTGGAGCGTCGTTTTCAGGGTATATGCTATCTTAGGTTTTAGAGGTAGTGAACGGTCGTTTATTGAGGAAGTAAAGACCTGGCCTTTAGACAAATCTTTCCCCTATCATTGTGACAAGGACTCTGTTGGCAAGCCCCTGCGTCGTGGCAAGATACTGGGTCCGATAGAAAAATGGGCTGCTGAGGGCGCTCATCCTCGAGAGGTGAAACTGGGCAAAAGACTATTGGAACTTCTGGCGTAAAGTTCCCCCTTTTCTTCCGACTTTCCCCAAAAGATGCGCAGGCAAGGAATATACTTGTCTGCGTATTTTTTTGCGCTTAATTTTGCAGCAAATAATTGCAATATGGAAAAAATTGTCGTCAATCCAAAATCAAGGCGAGAGCTCGTTGAAAAGTACGGCTCCTACAATGTGTCGAAGGCCTTGTCTTTCAAATCAAATTCACAGATGTCGAAGGAAATCAGGCATGAGGCTATGAATGTGTACAAAGGAACAATTTTCAAGTTTTAGTTAACTATAGTATTCATTTAAAATTTTACAGTTATGTTAGTACAAGCAAAAGTATGTAAGGAACTCCCGTTGATCGAGGGAGACGGCCGCAACGGCCATTACGAAATTCATCCGTTTATCGTTGAGTGGGAAGACGAAGGCCCCAGAGGCACTTATACCCAGTCGGCGAAGATTGAACTCAATGCGAAGAACTACGACGTCAAGGCATTCGCCGCTCTGATTGGTAGTGATGAGCGCATTCCTCTCGGCATTTCCATCCAGGTAGACACTTTCAATGAGAAGTACTACAACGGCGTTTACGGCTACCCGCAGGATGAGAAATTTAAGTTAGCCCGACAGTATTAACCCACTAAAAACTCACGAAAATGGATAAAGAAAAAGAGTTGGCAATGATAGAATTGCCCGACTACACAACCGAGAAGCCCATGAAACTGGAGGTGGGCGTGACCTATAAAGGCTCATTCAAGCTTTCACCCAATGGTCAGATCCTTGTGAAGCCGTATCAGCAGGGTGCGAAGCCTTCCAATCTCAGAAAGCTGGTGGAAGGCGACCGACACGCGATTTACGGATCATACCATCTGGTACGCATCGTGATCAGCATTCAGAAAGGCAGTCCTGAAGAGATACGCCGGGCCTACAAGGAAATCATTGTCGAATGTTACAAGAATTTAAATGAATTAGCATTATGAGCATTTTCAGATATGCATCGACGCGGCTTGACAAGAAAACCAAGCCGCTCGACAAGGCAAAGTTTGACGCGATAACAAGCGACCGGCAAGTCATCATGTATTGCGATGCCGCAAGGGCAGCCAGCGAACGCGATGACAAGGCGGCCTACGAGGCCAACAAATACCAGTTGCCCGTGGCTTTCTATTGCGGCTTCAACGAAAAGGGTAAGCGTGAGAAGGAATGTCTCACGCCTACCCAGTATTATATGATTGACATCGACCACGCGAAGCTGCCGGCCAGGGAGATCTGGCAGGATTTGTATCAGAACAAGATGCTGAACAGGTTTGCCGAGCTCGACATCACTGATGCGACAAGGGCCAGGGGGGCACTCGACTACTGGGGCATCTCGCTGGTGCACGAGACACCCTCCGACGGGCTAAGAATTATCGCCAGATGCACCATGCAGTTTACATCGCTCAAGGAGCATATCGAGTGGTTCGGCGAGTACTTCCACCTGGAGGACTACGGCAAGAATGATACGGTGGTAAACGACTTGTCGCGCTGTTCGTTTATGGTGAAGAAAGACTGGATTATCTATGAGAATCCGGAGATGTGGGAGGCAGAGGCTGAGGTGTATCCGATATTGCCGGAGTCAGGGGCGCAGTCAGGTGGAGCGCAGTCAGGTGGACAGGCACCTGGGACAGACCCCAGTGAGCCAGTCCCCCAGAACTGTGCCAAACTGCCCGAGATCACCGAGAAGATGCGCAACTTTGAGTTTAATGGCAAGCGTTGTGCGGAGATAGCCGAGGATTATATCATGGACAAGGGTGGGGTGCCTGAGGAAGGGCTGCGACATGGGTTCTACAACGACCTGATCAAGGACTTCAGGAATATCTGCGACAATGATCCCAGAATCGTGTTCGCCGTGCTGCCGCTGTGCGAGGGTACACCCGAGAAACGCTGGTCGCAATGCACCTCGATCTGCAAGACCAACAACACGTCGCAGATACCGAAGGACTTCTATCTCTGGCTGAAGAAGCGCGGCTATGTGGTGACGAAGAAGGACAAGGAGGTGCTGGACTATATGGATCAGGACGAGCCTGAGAAAGCTCCGTTGCCGCCACTGCCGCCGGTGTTCAGGGAGTTCTGCTCTATCTGTCCCAAGGACTTCGTGTATCCCACCATCGTGGGACTGATGCCCGTGATGGGTACGCTGACCAGCTTTGTGCGGGCCGACTATATCGACCTGACGGAGCAGAGCACCACCTTCTTTAGCACCATCTGGGCTCCGCCCTCCGCAGGCAAGAGCTTCGCCAAGCGACTGGTGGATATGCTGATGAGCAAGATCAGGCTGAGGGATGAGATGAATGACCTGCGCGAACAGCTGTGGCTGATAGACCAGAACACCAAGGCTGATGACGAGAAGGGCAAGGACCTGCCGCATGTGATGGTCAGGATTATGCCCGCCATCAACTCGCTGCCGGAGTTTCTGGAAAAGATGCGCGACAACCACGGCTACCACATGTTTACCTTTGCCGAAGAGGTGGATACTTTCAAGAAGGGATCCTCGTCGGGCGGTGCCGACAAGAGTGACCTCTTCCGCACGGCATGGGACAACAGCGAGTATGGCCAGAGCTTCAAGTCGACGGCAACGTTCAAGGGCAAGGTAAAGGTATTTTATAATATCCTCCTGACAGGCACACCGGGGGCTGTTAAAAAGTACTACTCGAATGTGGAGGACGGTATGGTGACGCGCATCTCGATCTGCGAAATCGAGAACCAGCAGTTTGCGGAGTTCCAGGCATGGAAACCGCTGACGAACAAGCAGAGGGAAGTGATAGAGCGGTTTGTGGAGCGTTGCGACGAGAACACGTATCGTGACCCGGTAGAGATGACGAGCGAGGAGGTGCATCTGTATAATACGACCTCGGCCAACTACGACAAGCATGTGAACTGGCGCTTCACCCTGAAGGAGAAGACCAGGTTGGATATGTCGTGGCTGTTTCCGACAATCAAGGTATGGCTTGAAAAGACGCGCCGCTCTGCCTCGCTGGCCAATGACCTGGCTGCCGACACCTTCCGCAGGCGTTGCGCCGTGAAGGGATTCCGACTGGCTATGGTCTGCATGTGCTGCTGGTCGCAGGTCAGGGAGAGGGAGAAGAAGATCATCAGGGACTTTGTGCTCTGGTTTATGGACAGAGACCTCTATGAGAGTCTGAAGATGTTTGGTGAGAAATACAACAAGCTTCAGAACGAGGCAGTGGTCGAGGCCAATCATCATCAGGGGCTTTTTGAGTCGCTGCCCGATGAGTTTACGAAGAACGACGTGATATCAGCCTGCATGAAGCTGGGCGTACACTCGAAGGTGAAGGTGATCATCTATCGCTGGAAGAAGGACAAGGTGATTACGAAGGTGAACGGTGAAACTTACAAGAAGGTGAAGTCATGATAGAATTTGCTTTAAAACGGTTTGAGGATAATGGGTATGTGACCTTCGGCAAGCTGCTGATTCCAAGGTTTAATTTCTCATGTCTGACCATTGAGCTGACCGACGGCTCAGCGCTGCGGTTTAAGCAGAACTGCTGTATCAATACGGGTTCCTATCCCTTGAAAAGCGGGTTTTATCAGAAGTATGCCATGTATCCGATCTTCAAGAAAAAGCCGCATGGCTTCGCCAAGAAGCCCAGCTTTAATCTGGAGGTGACCGACTACACGAACCTGCCTACGGGGGATATCGGTCTGGGCACGTCGAGGGCATCCGACTTCGCGCTGAGCACCAGTACGGAACTGCAGGAGAAGTTTCCGGAGATCTGCCGCGAGGTGTTTACGTCGAACGAGATTGTGGTGCTGTCGGTATACCGCTCTAAGAAGTTCAAGAAGACGACGGTCGAGACGACGACCGTGATGGGTAATTTTGATTTCATTGAGGAGGACTTTGACGATGATGAACCAACTGAACTGGAACACGACGGAGAGCCATGATGTGAGGTATCTGTATCTGACCATCATGCGTGACCTGCGGAAATACTGTGAGCGGGGCTATTGTGAGACTGAGATCTGCCTGTATCACTTTGTCTCACTGCCCAACAGTCTGATCAAGCGGTTGCTGAACAAGTTGCCGCAGCACCGAAGGATAGCGCATATCATCATCGACTGGAGCGACTATGCATCGGTACACCGCTTTATGAGGGTGATGGTGGCTATTGTCTCTCAAATCAACAGCTGCCCCTTTGACAGCAAGGCTTTCAACGAGGCATTCGAGGAATTCGCACAGTATATCACTAAAGGAAAGAGAGGTCGGGATTGACCTCTCTTCTTGGTATCACGGGTATCACGGTATCACGGTATCATTGGTATCACGATCGACTTCCGGGCTTATTCCTCATTCTTAGTGGCCTCGCCGACGGGCGTTTCGGTGGGTTGTGGGGAGGCCTCCTCAGGCTCGGTAGGTTCGAGGGGCTTCTGAACGGGATTGCCTTCCTCGTCGAGATTCTGATATTCATCGATTCCATCGAAATCGAGTGAGTCGACGCTGATGGAGTCGGAGTCGGAAGGTGCCTGGTAGTAACCACCACAATCATACATCGTGTTGAGCAGGTCTGCATCGCTCGGTTTGGTGAACTTAGCACGATACTGCTTGAAGGCGGGATCGTTGAGCACCGAACCGAGGAAGTAGCCGCAGATGGGCAGTGCCGTGCGGTTTCCCTGTCCGAGCATGCCTGTACGGAAGTGGATGGAGCGGTATTCGCCACCTACCCATGCCCCGACAACAAGCTTAGGTGTGGTGCCGATGAACCAAGCATCGGAGTGATTGTTGGATGTGCCGGTCTTGCCGCCGAAGTCGGTGTCGTTGGCCTTATCGTAGCCCACGAAGCCCATCAGACGGGAACTCGTGCCGCTCATGCCACCCTTGAGCAGCTGCTGTACGAGGAAAGCGGAGCGGGTGGGGATGACCTGACGCGCCTCTTTGGGAGCCTCGTAGATGACCTGGCCGTCGCGGTCTTCAATCTTCGTGACGAGGATGGGGCCTATTTGTTTGCCGTCGTTGACGGGCGTGCAATAGGCATTGACCAGTTCCAGCAGGTTGACATCGCTGGCACCCAGGGTAAGTGAGGGCGTGGCGTTGAGGTCGGACTTGATGCCCATGGCATGGGCTGTCTTCACGATATTTTCGATGCCACACTCTTGTCCCAAACGGACAGCCACGGAGTTGATACTCATGGCAAAGGCCTGTTTCAGGGTGATGTAGGCGCCTGAGAAGCGTCCGTCGGCGTTGGTGGGCGCCCAGGTCACTTCCTTGCCGTGATCCATCACCTTCATCGAGAAATACTCATCCTTACGGGTATCGCAGGGGGTGATGCCCTGGTTCATGGCCTCGGTGTAGACAAAGAGTTTGAAGGTGGAACCGGGTTGACGCATGGCCGTCACCTTGTCGTATTTCCACGAATGGAAGTCGATGTCGCCCACCCAGGCCTTCACATGACCGGTCTGGGGCTCCATGGCCACAAAGCCACAGTGCATGAAGTGGACCATATAGCGGATAGAATCGAGGGTAGACATCTCTTTTTCAATCTGACCATTATCGTAGTCGAAGACCTTTACCTTATGCGGGAGATTGAGATAATAGTCGATGGAATCTTGGTTTCCATTGTATTTTTTCGTGAGATATTTGTAGACAGGCTGTCGCTTGGCGATATCTTCGATGAAATGGGGAATTTCCTGATGGCGTTCGTCCTGCCAGGGATTGGTGTTGCCCCAGTGTTGGTTGAAGGTCAGCTGCACTTGTTTCATCTGCTTGACGGCAGCCTCCTCAGCATAGCGCTGCAGGCGGGTGTCGAGGGTGGTGTAGATCTTCAGACCTTCGGTATAGAGGGCGTTGCGGTTGTCGAAGTAGTCCTCGCACCAATCTTTCAGATAATCGCCCACAGCCTCGCGGAAGTAGTTGGCATCGCCGTCATAAGCTGATTCGACGCTGTAATCGAGTCTGATATCGAGTTGCTTCAGAGAGTCGCAGACCTCGGGGGTGAGGTCGCCGTGCTGTTGCATGAGGTCGAGCACAATGTTGCGACGCTTCATGCTGTTCTCAGGATTGATGAGGGGATTATAATAGGTGGTTGCCTTGAGCATGCCCACGAGGATGGCAGCATTCTCTGCGGTCAGATCCTGTGGTCTGCAGTTGAAGTAGGTCTTGCAGGCGGTCTTGATACCAAAAGCGTTGGAACCGAAATCGACGGTATTGGCATATTGTGTGAGGATTTCGTTCTTGGTGAAGAAATACTCGAGCTTATAGGCTGTGATCCACTCCTTGCTCTTCATGATGAGCATCTTCAAGCCGGGGATGTTGCCCAGAAGACCTGTAGAGTACTCGCTACGGGTGCGGAAGAGGTTCTTGGCCAACTGCTGGGTGATGGTAGAGGCGCCACGGGCATCGCGGTGGAGGATATACTCCTTGGCCACAGCGGCAAAGGCAGTGTAGTCGATACCATGATGGGAGTAGAAACGCTCGTCCTCAGTATCAATGAGGGCCTTCCAGAATACGGGATTCACCTCTTCGTAAGTGACAGGCGTACGATTCTCGCTGAAGAACTTGCCGATGGTCTTGCCGTCGGCGCTGTAGATGATAGAGGCCTCAGCAGGACGTTTGTTCTTGATGGTCGTCATGGAAGGCGACTTTCCGAAGAGCCAAAGGAAATTGACATCGACGGCAACGAGATAGAGGAAAAACAACACTATGAGCGACACGAGTGCCGCAAGTATCTTAACATACCAAGGACGACCTTTATAAAGACTTTTATATGCAGGCCAAATGCCTGTTATCCAACTCCAAATCTTTTTCATGATGATTCAGCTATTATGTAGTCAATTATTTCTTTCTTTTGGTCAGGATGGAACCAGCGAATCAGCGGATCCTTCTTATACCAGGTGAGTTGCTTACGGGCGTAGCGGCGGGTATTACCCTTGATGCGCTCTACGGCTTCATCGAGAGACCATCGCCCGTTAAAATACTCGAACAGTTCTTTGTAACCAACAGTATTTAAGGCATTTAAATCTCTTAATGAATAAACGTTTTCAGCCTCCTTGAGCAAGCCCTGTTGCATCATCGCGTCGACGCGGGCATTGATGCGATGGTAGAGTTCTTCGCGCTCGCGGTTGAGTCCGATCTTTACAATGCGGAAGGAACGCTCTTTCTTGTTACGCTTACGGAACGAGGTGTAGGTGCGGCCCGTCATGGTGCAAATCTCAAGGGCATGGACCACACGTTTGGGATTCTGACGGTCGACAATCTCGTAATATTCGGGATCGAGACGCTGCAGTTCTTCGCAGAGTTTCTGTAGTCCTTCCTCAGCCAAACGCCGTTTCATCGTAGCACGCGTCTCGTCGTCGATGGTGGGAATATCATCGATTCCATCGCATACTGCATCGATATACATCATGCTGCCACCCGCCATCAGGGCGTAGTCGCTTTGCTGGAAGAGCGTGTCGAGCAGACTGATTACCTGACTTTCAAAGAGCGATGCGCTGTAATAATCCTGCAAACTCAGGCTGCCTACGAAATAGTGCTTGACCTGTTGCAACTCCTCAGCCGATGGTTTGGCCGTGCCTATCGACAGCTCCTTGTAGATTTGTCTGGAATCGGCATTGATGATGGGAATGTCGAAATGCCTGGCGATGTCGAGACAGAGCTGTGTCTTACCGACAGCAGTAGGGCCTGTAATAACGATGAGCGTCTTAGCGGATGACACCGCGCTTGGAATTTTCAATGAAGGAACAGATATATTCCACTTCCTTAATGTCGGGGAACTGCTCACGGGCCATGGCGACACCATCTTTCAGCACACCTTGCGAATAGATGATGCGATAAGCCTCGTGGATGGCCTCGATGGTTTCGCGGGGGAAGCCCCTGCGGCGCAGGCCTACAAGGTTGACACCAGCGTAGCGCACGGGTTCCTTGCCAGCAATCACGAAGGGTGGGATATCCTGACTGGTTCGGGTGCCACCCTGGAACATGATATAACTGCCCACATGAGTGAACTGGTGGAAGAGACATGTGGCGGAGATGATGGCAAAATCATCGACAATCACCTCACCGGCAAACTTCGTGGAGTTGCCGATGATGCAGCCGTTGCCGATCTCGCAGTCGTGGCCGATGTGCATATTCTCCATCAACAAGTTGCCATTGCCAATGACGGTCTTGCCTTTCGAGGCCGTACCGCGACTGATGGTGACATTCTCGCGGATGGAGTTGTTGTCGCCAATCTCACAGGTGGTTTCCTCGCCTTGGAATTTCAGATCCTGAGGTTTCGTAGAGATCGAGGCACCGGGGAATATCTCATTATTATTGCCGAGGCGTGTACCGAAGTGGAGGGTCACGCTGTTCAGCAATTTATTGTTGTCACCAATGACAACGTTCTTGTCTATCACGCAGAAAGGTCCGATGATATTGTTGTCGCCCAACTTTGCATCGGGATCGATGACTGCTAAAGGATGAATCTGATTCATTAACTTTGAACTATATTATTACATTGTTTGTGAACGATGATTACTTATTCTTCACTATCTGAGCGGTGAAGGTAGCTTCGGCTACGACATGGTCGCCAACAAAAATATAACCTTTCATCGAAGAGATTCCATGGCGCACGGGAGCCAAGAGGTCGACCTTGAAGATGAGGGTGTCGCCAGGTACTACCTTCTGGCGGAACTTCACATCGTCGATCTTCATGAAATAAGTACTCCACTCACTGGGATTTTCCAAAGTGTTAAGTACCAACAGGCCACCACACTGGGCCATCGCCTCAATCTGCAGCACACCAGGCATGACAGGCTCCTCCGGGAAATGGCCTTGGAAGAATGGCTCGTTGGAGGTGATGTTCTTGATTCCTACAATGGTGTTGGCACCTAAGGATATGACCTTGTCGACCAACTGCATGGGATAGCGGTGGGGCAGAAGCTCACGGATTCGGTTCACATCCATCACCGGCTCCTCGTTGGGATCATAGAAGGGTGCCTGCACCTCATGCTTGCGGATTTCCTTGCGCATTGCACGGGCAAACTTGTTGTTGATGGTATGTCCTGGGCGGGTAGCGATAATACGTCCCTTGATAGGTTTGCCGATTAGCGCCATGTCACCGATGATGTCGAGCAACTTGTGACGGGTACACTCGTTCTCCCATACCAATGGCTTATGCTGGATGTAACCGAGATCGTTGGCGTCGCGATGCTCCACGTGCAGCATATCAGCCAGCATGTCGAGACGTTCCTGGGTGGTCTGACGCTCGTAGATAACGATGGCATTGTCGAGGTCACCGCCCTTGATGAGGTTTGCCTGTAGCAACGGCTCGATGTCACGCACAAAAACGAAGGTGCGGGCAGGGGCAATCTCGGTGGGGAAGTCCTCCACCTTGTTGACAGTGGCAAACTGCGAGTTGATAAACTTCGACTCAAAAGAACACATGACTGTGAGCGAGAATTCCTCGTCGGGGAGGATGGTGATGACAGAACCTGTGTTTTCATCCTTCACCTCGATCTTCTTGCGGATAATATACCAATCCTTTGGGGCATTCTGCTCTTCGATGCCCACCTCTTGGATCTTCTCTACGTACTTGATGGCAGATCCATCGAGAATGGGGAACTCAGGACCATTGACCTGAATCAGACAGTTGTCGATGCCGAGGGCATATAATGCTGCCAATCCATGCTCAACAGTAGAACATTTTGCTTCACCCTTACCGAGCACGGTACCGCGCTGGGTGTCGACAACATTCTCTGCGATGGCATCGATCACAGGCTCACCTTCAAGATCAATACGCTGAATCTTGTAACCCGTATTCTCGGGAGCGGGATTAAACGTGACCGTCAGGTTAAGACCTGTGTGCAGCCCCTTGCCGAACAAGGAGAAACTGCCTTTCAATGTTTTTTGTTTCATATACTTATTTTTTCTTGATTTCATCGAGTTCCCTTTGCAGGGCCGCAATCTGGCGGTACATGTCGGGCAACTTGGCATAGAGAGCCTTGGCCTTGAAGAAAACCTTGGTGTCCATCGCTGGCGAACCAATCAGTTTCTCGCCATCACCCTTCGTATCGCTAATGACACCGCACTGGGCACCCACAAAGGTCTTATCGGCCACATGGATATGACCTGCAAAGCCAGCCTGACCACCCGCCATACACCAACTGCCAATCTTGGTAGAACCAGCCATACCCACCTGAGCCGACATGACGGTATTTTCGCCAATCTCACAGTTATGGGCCACTTGGATCAGATTGTCGAGCTTCACACCCTTATGGATGATAGTCTGACCCATCGTTGAACGGTCGACGCAAGTATTGGCACCAATCTCCACATCGTCCTCAATCACGACGATGCCAATCTGGGGAATCTTGTCGTAGCCCTCTGCGTTGGGAGCAAAACCAAAGCCATCGGCACCGATTACGCTGCCTGCATGGATTGTCACATTATTTCCCAATTGACATCCTTGATAGATGGTAACGTTGGGATAAATAGTGGATTTTGCGCCAATCTTTACACCTTCGCCAATCACGCTATGGGGATAGACCTGCGTGCCGTCGCCAATCACAGCACCATCGCCGATATAGGCAAAAGCACCGATATAACAGTCTTTACCGATAGTAGCCTTTTCAGAGATATACGCCTGGGGCTCGATACCTGTCTTACGAGGTTTCATGGATTCGTAGAGTTGCAATAACTTGGCAACACTCTCATACGCATTCTTCACGCGAATCAGTGTCGCTGCCACGGGCTTCTCCAGTTCAACATCCTCGTTGATGAGCACAACGCTCGACTGGGTATCATAAAGATAGTGGGTATATTTGGGGTTCGACAAGAACGAGATGGCACCGGGCTTTCCTTCTTCAATCTTTGCAAAACTGCTAATGGCAGCATGCTCATTACCCTCCACTCGTCCGCCAATCATATCGGCAATCTGTTTTGCTGTAAATTCCATAATTTTTCGCTTGTTATTTCTATTTGCGCGCAAAGATAGTAAAAATTATCCAAAACGCTGATAACAAAGGTAGTATTTTCTTATTTTTTTAGAAAGTAATTGAACATTTAGCAATTCAGAAGCTTCGGAAATGTCACGAATTTCGCCGTTTTTGTAAAGTATTGCGATGCTGTCGTCATCGACATTATACATGTCTTTTGAGATGGTATTCAGACTCATCATATAGTGCTTGGCATCGTCAATCGAGATATCCATCTGAGCGGAAATCTCCTTGGCAAGGGTCTCAACATGCGTCTCGTCGACTGGTTCTTCAGTCACTTCGACTTTGAAGATATGGCGGTCAAGCATATCGGTAGCCAACGTAGAGAGGATTTTGTCATCATGGTGTTTCCATACCTTCATCGCGCTCCAAAGATCAGAATCATCGAGTTCACTATAATTGTCAAGGGCTTCGGAATGGGTATCAAACCATACCTTGTCCACATCATTCGAAAGAAAATAGAGCAGGGCAGGGGATGCAAACACCTGCTGACCCATACGGATAAGATCTTTAGCGCGATTCAGCATGTTAATGAGTACTTTCTCGTAGGCCACACAGGTACGATGCAGATAGACTTGCCAATACATCAGACGACGAGTCGTGAGATAGTTTTCGAGTGAATAAATGCCTTTATGTTCTACTACAAGAGAATCGTCTATCACATTGAGCATCTTAATGATACGGGCAGAACCGATATTTCCTTCCGTTACGCCTGTAAAGAAGGAATCACGACGCAGATAGTCGAGCCTGTCCATGTCGAGTTGACTGGATATCAGCTGGTGCAGGAAGTTCTTGCCGTACTCGCCCTTGAAAATTGAGATTGCCAGGTTCAATTGTCCGTTGAAATCGCTGTTTATCTTCTCCATCATCAACAGTGAGATGTCCTCATGGGAGATGTCATGAATGAGGGTATCCTCCAAAACATGTGAGAATGGTCCGTGACCGATGTCATGCATCAGAATGGCCGCTTCTACGGCTTCTGCTTCGGAATCAAAGATGAAATTTCCCTTCTCCTGAAGCGATCTCACAGCCTCAGTCATAAGGTGAAAAGCACCGATGGAATGCTGAAATCTTGTATGACGGGCACCTGGATAGACCACCGATGCCAAGCCCAGCTGATTGATACGGTTCAGGCGCTGAAACAAGGGATGCTCTACGATGCCGTAGAGCAGTCCGCGTGGTATCTTGATAAAACCGAATACCGGGTCGTTGATGATTTTTGCGCTGTTCACCTCTTTTATATTATACCAGCCTTCTTCAATTCTTCGGCCATTTGCTGTTGTAATTCACGGGCCTTATTACCAGCAATCTCAGCATAATGGTCATCGTTACTGGCATAGATGATGCCACGTGATGAATTCACCAACAGACCACAGTCCCGTGTCATGCCATATTTGCAGACTTCCTCGAGCGAGCCTCCCTGCGCACCGACACCTGGCACTAAAAGAAAATGATCGGGTGCAACTTTGCGGATATCCTCAAACATCTGTCCTTGCGTAGCACCAACGACATACATCATATTCTCTGTATTTCCCCATTGCTGTGACTGTTTCAGCACTTTCTCAAACAAACGTTCGCCATTGCTATCTTCCGTCAGTTGGAAGTCGTGAGAGCCTTTATTTGATGTCAGCGCCAGAAGAATCACCCACTTGCCTTCATAACCAAGGAAGGGTGTCACCGAGTCTTCACCCATATACGGCGCTACGGTAAGCGCATCCACATCGTATTCCTCGAAGAAGGTACGGGCATACATCTGTGATGTATTGCCGATATCACCGCGTTTGGCATCAGCGATAATCATGTGGTGGGGATGATGCTCCTTGATGTATCGGATGGTTTTTTCGAACGATATCATGCCTTTCACACCATAGGCCTCGTAGAAAGCGAGGTTGGGTTTGTAGGCCACACAGTAGGGTGCAGTGGCGTCGATAATAGCCTTATTAAACTCGAAGATGGGATCGTGGAGGTCGAAGACGCACTGGGGCATCTTCTTGGCGTCGGTGTCCAATCCCACGCAGAGGAAACTCTCCTTCTGCTTGATCTGTTCAATTAGTTCTTTGCGCGTCATATTTGTTTGCTTTTTAAATAACGATAGGTCAGGAAAATCAGGACAACAAGTGCCCACCATGTGATAATTAATATCATAAACAGCCAAAAGCTGCCGCCAATCTCTCTGGAAAGATATTCAGCAGGGATAATTCCCAACGATCCAATAATGGGTATAATGAAATGTTCTTTATTGAACTCCTCTCTCATGGGTGCCCAGAACGCTTTCAACTTATCTTTCATACGACTGAAGCTTATTTTTACAATTCTGTTTCTTTCATTCTTTCTGCGTTCTCAGCGACGGTCAAGGCATCGATCATCGCCTGAATGTCGCCTCCGAGGAAGCCCTGCAGGTCGTGAGTGGTGTAGCCGATACGATGGTCAGTCACACGGCCCTGGGGAAAATTGTAGGTGCGGATCTTCGCACTACGGTCACCCGTCGACACCAAACTCTTACGACGTGAAGCAATATCGTCCATATACTTCTGGTGCTCCTTATCATAGATAAAGGTATAGAGGCGCGAGAGAGCACGTTCCTTGTTCTTAGGCTGGTCGCGCGTTTCCGTACATTCGATGAGAATTTCCTCGGTTTCACCGGTATTTGGGTTCTTCCACATATAGCGCAGACGGACTCCGGATTCTACCTTATTCACGTTCTGACCACCAGCTCCCGACGATCGGAAGGTGTCCCACTTGATTTCACCTTCATTTACATGTACCTCGAACTTATCGGCTTCGGGGAGCACGGCAACGGTAGCGGCAGAGGTATGCATGCGGCCCTGAGTCTCAGTGGCGGGGACACGCTGCACACGATGCACACCCGACTCATACTTCAAAGTGCCGTAGACATCAGCTCCTGAAACGGCGAAATCGATTTCCTTGTATCCACCAACTGCCCCTTCGGATACACTGGTAATAGAGAGATTCCAGCCTTTCGAGTCACAGTAGCTCTTATACATCTTGAACAAGTCACCCGCAAACAGGCAAGCCTCGTCGCCACCTGTTCCTGCACGGATTTCCATCTGAACATTCTTAGCATCCTCAGGATCTTTCGGAATGAGGGCAATCTTGATTTCTTCTTCCAACTTGGGCTGAAGTTCTTCGTTCATCGCCAGTTCCTCACGCGCCATTTCCTTCATCTCTGGATCGGTTTCGTTGGCAAGGATATCCTTTGCCTCTTTGATACCATTCAGACAGGCAATATAGCGTTTGCGAGCATCCATAATGTCGCCCAAATCCTTATACTCTTTCGTCAGTTTAACGAAACGGTTCTGATCGGCTATCACATCGGGGTCGGTAATCAGGGTTGATACCTCCTCGAAACGTGCCTCCAGTCCGTCAAGTTTTTGTAAAATGCTATTACTTGCTTCTGCCATTATTCTTACTTGTTATTTGTTTTCTACATATTTTCCTGTACCCTTACAGGTCTCACAGACATATAGTCCGTCAGGGGTTTTCCCCATTCCTTTACACACAGGGCACTTACCTTCTTTCTTCAATGTCTCTTCCTGTTTGGTCAGTTTCTTATCATCGGCCTTTGTACGCTTTTGATTAGACTGTCCCTTTTGTAAACCTCTTTGCATTTCGTCTTCCACGATGACACTGGCAATCTCAGCACAAGATGTCAGCATTAGAATGGCGATGATGGAAAGGATTTTTCTTGTCATGCTGTTAGGAATTTAGTAATTGAACTCACCGAACTCCGATCTGATCGTCAGACTCTTGGGACCTTCCTCGATATGACCGACAATTTGAGCGTCGATATTGAAGGACTTCGAAATGGCAATAACTTGCTCTGCCACTTCCGGACGCACATAGATCTCCATGCGATGACCCATGTTGAACACCTGATACATCTCCTTCCAATCGGTACCGGAGCACTCATGGATAGCATGGAAGAGTGGGGGAACAGGGAACATGTTGTCCTTAATAACCTTGCAGTTATCGTTCACGAAGTGCAACACTTTCGTCTGGGCACCGCCCGTACAGTGTACCATGCCGTGAATCTCCGGACGCAACTCGTCAAGTAACTTTTTGATGACAGGAGCATAGGTGCGGGTAGGCGAGAGCACGAGTTGTCCTGCATCCACTGGAGACCCCTCAACGGCATCCGTCAACTTATACTTACCACTGTACACGAGTTCATCGGGCACGGCGTGGTCGTAACTCTCGGGATAGTTCTCTGCCAGATACTTGGCAAAGACATCATGACGGGCAGAAGTCAGCCCATTCGACCCCATGCCACCGTTATAACGCTTCTCATAGGTAGCCTGTCCTGTGGACGAAAGGCCTACAATCACATCACCCGGACGGATATTGGCATTGTCGATGACTTCGCTCCTTTTCATACGGCAGGTAACGGTGGAATCAACGATTATGGTGCGAACGAGATCACCAACGTCTGCCGTTTCACCACCCGTAGGATAAATGCCGATACCCATCTCGCGGAGCTCTGCCAAGAGTTCGTCAGTACCATTGATGATAGCAGAAATCACCTCACCGGGAATCAGCATCTTATTGCGTCCGATGGTGGATGAAACCAAGATGTTATCTACAGCACCAACGCAAAGCAAGTCATCGGTATTCATCACGATAGCATCCTGAGCAATGCCTTTCCATACGGAGAGATCGCCCGTTTCCTTCCAATACATATATGCCAGCGCCGACTTCGTTCCGGCACCGTCGGCATGCATGATATTACAATAGTCAGGATCGCCCCCTAAGATATCAGGGATAATCTTACAGAAAGCCTGTGGAAAGATGCCTTTGTCAATGTTCTTAATTGCGTTGTGTACATCTTCTTTGGCGGCACTCACACCGCGCATCATATATCTGTTGTCCATAATTTTATAATTTTTCAGTTCATCTTTCGTCGTTCCAGAATTCCCATGATGCAAAGGCCTGCAGCAAGAGCATTTCAAGACCGTTCTTGACATCCGCACCAAATTCTGCTCCACGACGCATAAACAGAGTCTGATCGGGGTTGTAGATCAGGTCGTAGAGAATGGTATGGTGATCCATCGCCTCATAGGGTAGGTCAGGACAGACTTCGGTATTTGGGAACATTCCTAGGGGCGTACAATTCACAATCACATTGTATTCCCTTACAACATCGGGGGTGACGGTCTTATATTGTATGGTACCCGGACGCTCGTAACGGCTCACGAACACGGTCTCAAGTCCCAATGACTTCAGACCGTAGTTGATAGCTTTCGATGCACCGCCCGTTCCTAATATAAGAGCCTTTTTGTGCCATTTCTTGTCAAGCATAGGCTCTATGCTCTGGGTGAATCCGATTACATCGCTGTTGTATCCCTTTAGTGATATCTTGCTACCATCATGAGTTATTTTGATAACATTGACAGCACCGATGGCTCTGGCTTCGGGACTCACGCTGTCCAGAAAATCAAAGACTTTCTCCTTATATGGAATGGTGACATTAAGCCCCTTGAGTTCGGGATTCTTTGCCAAGACTTCCGGCAGTTCATCGATGCTCGGGATCTCAAAATTGATATACTTGGCATTGATGCCCTCATCAGCAAACCTCTGGTTGAAGTAACTGATGGAAAACGAATGTCCTAAAGGATAACCAATCAATCCGTATTTATCCATAACGCTATTATTATTTGGTTGCGAAATACATGGTGCAGATGCCGAAGGTGAGCCGTTTGAAGGAGGCCTTACTGAATCCAGCTTTCTGTAGGATCTCAACCATCCGTTCACCCTGCGGGAAGGCTTCGATGGTTTTAGTGAGATAGGAATAAGCGCTGGTGTCGTGACTGATAATCCGTCCGTAAAGCGGCAACACCGTATGACTATAAACATGAAAGAGTTGCTTCATGGGAAAACTGACGGGTGTGGTGAGTTCTACAATACTCAGATGGGCTCCGGGTTTTAATACCCGACACATTTCCCGTAGACCCTTATCAAGATCGGCGAAATTCCGGATACCGAAAGCTGCTGTCACGGCGTCGAAGCTGTCATCAGGGTAGGAGAGGGCCAGACAGTCTTCTTTCTCGAAGGCGATAATGCCATCAAGACCTTTCTTTGCCACTTTCTCACGCCCTATTTGCATCATGCCTTCACTGATATCAGCACCGACGAGTTTTTCAGGATGTAGCATTTCTGCTGCCATGATGGCAAAATCGCCAGTTCCTGTAGCGATGTCGAGAACTTTTTTCGGAGTATGGGGCACCAACTGTTGGATAGCTTTTCTGCGCCATCCGCGATCGATGTCCCACGACAGACGATGGTTCAGTTTGTCATAGGTAGGGGCGATGTTGTCGAACATCTCCTCCACCTGTGCAGACTTCTCGCCGGCATGATAGGGGTTTATCTCTTCTTGTTTATACATTTATCTGGTCTTCAGCCAGTTGCTGACATTTTTCTCAATACGGGCCGCAATATCGCCATCTTCTGTTGCCTTGTCAAATTTCTCGCCTACGATGTGCTCATAGAGTTCGATATAGCGATCGCTAACGCTCTCGGCATATGCATCGGTAATCTCGGGCATCACCTGACCGGGCTCATTCATGAAGTTGTGCTCGATGAGCCACTGGCGCACGAATTCCTTTGAAAGCTGCTTCTGGGGCTCGCCCTTGGCTAGTTTCTCCTCATAGCCGTCGGCATAGAAATAGCGGCTGGAGTCGGGGGTATGGATTTCATCGATGAGATAAACCTTCCCATCGCGTTTACCGAACTCGTACTTAGTGTCAACGAGAATCAGTCCACGCTTGGCGGCAATCTCCTGTCCGCGGGCGAAGATCTTGCGGGTGTAGTTCTCCATCACGGCATAATCCTCAGCCGATACAATGCCTTGGGCGATGATCTCTTCCTTCGAGATATTCATGTCATGACCTTCGTCGGCCTTTGTCGTTGGGGTGATAATGGGCTCAGGGAATCGCTCGTTTTCTTTCATGCCGTCGGGTAGCTTTACACCGCAGAGCTCTCGACAGCCGTTCTTGTATTCGCGCCAGGCAGAACCTGTGAGAATTGAACGGATAATCATTTCTACACGGAATCCCTCGCACTTCAGGCCCACGGTGACCATCGGATCGGGCGTTGCCAGTTTCCAGTTCGGGCAGATGTCGGTCGTGGCATCAAGGAACTTAGCGGCAATCTGGTTAAGTACCTGGCCCTTGAAGGGAATGCCTTTTGGCAATACCACGTCAAAGGCCGAGATGCGGTCGGTAGCAACCATCACCATCAGGTCGTCATTGATGTTATACACGTCACGGACTTTGCCGTGATACACACTCTTTTGACCTTCAAACTGAAAGTCAGTCTTTGTTAATGCTTTCATTGCTTTTATTTTTTTCTTTGTCGAATTCTTCGTAAGCGTTGACAATACGGGTTACAAGCTTGTGACGCACAATATCTTTCCCAGTGAGATTTACCACACCAATGCCCTCTACATTATTTAATATGTGCAGAGCCTCGATCAGACCGCTTTTCTGAGAGTGGGGGAGGTCAATCTGTGTCATGTCGCCAGTAATAATCATCTTCGTGTTCCAGCCCATTCGTGTGAGAAACATGCGTATCTGGGCAGGTGTCGTGTTCTGGGCCTCGTCGAGGATGACGACGGCATCAGAGAGAGTACGGCCACGCATAAAGGCAAGTGGCGCAATCTGGATGATGTGTTTCTCCATCATGTCTTGCAGTTTCACCTGTGGCAGCATGTCTTCCAGAGCGTCGTAGAGTGGTTGCAGATAGGGGTCTATCTTGTCCTTCATGTCACCTGGTAGGAATCCCAGTTTCTCGCCAGCTTCCACAGCAGGACGGGAGAGTATGATTTTCTTCGCCGTCTTCTCTTTCAGGGCTTTCACAGCAAGGGCGATTGAAAGGTAGGTCTTTCCTGTTCCTGCAGGGCCAACGGCAAACACCATGTCGTTTTTCTCGTAAGCCTCAATGAGCCGTTGCTGATTCTCGCTCCGCGGTTTGATGGCTCTGCCTGACATGGAGTAGACAATTACGCCGTCTGGCACATCGTCCTTCACACGTTTACCTTTCACAATATCCAGAATATCCTCTTCATTTAGCGAGTTGAAACGCAACACATGCTTACGGAGTTTTTCTATCGAGTCCTCAAATGCCGCCATCTGCTCTTCATCGCCCAAAACTCGGATTACATTATCGCGAGCTACGATACGTAATTTGGGGTAAAGCGAACGTATCATCTGCAAGTGTACATTACCCACGCCGTAGAATACAACGGGGTCAATATCCTCTAAAACAAGATGTTTCTCTATCAAATCTGTATACAAATTATATTTTGCGTGCAAAATTACAAAATAATTATGAATTATCCACTTGGCTTTACCTCTTTTTTTGTACCTTTGTAGCCAAAATGAGAAAAATAACGTTTAAACTGACCAAAAAAAGTTTCCTCACCGGGTTTGCAGCTGCAGTATTACTGCTCGCTGTTGTGCGATGGATATGGCCTTCGGTTGCAGAACCACGGGTTATTATTGAGGAAATAGCAGAGATAGTCAAGGCTACACCGCCAGATCATCTTGGCCGTCCACACCGAATCCGCTCTGTGGCCAGTTATGCTGTGGCTTTCCCAGATACCAATGCCGTACAGTTGGTAGCGGCTCAACAATGGGGGGTGACGCCTGTTCGTGACCGTGAGGATGCTGAATCACGCAAGCGCGAACTGGTTTATATCGCCTCCAATCCATATTATCACGTCGATCCTTTGTATTCCAGTATCCCTTATCTGGTGCCAAGAGCAGCTGTTCTTTTGCAAGATATAGGTCAAGCTTTCTTCGATAGTCTATATGTCAAGGGTGTGCCTCTGCATAAGTTGATTGTTACCAGTGTGCTTCGTTCGCAGGAAGACGTAGTGAAACTCCGTCGTCGTAATGGCAATGCCACTGAAAATTCATGCCATCTCTATGGCACAACATTCGATATCTGCTACAATAGGTATAAGACTGTTGAAGAACCTGATGGTCCGGCACGCCGACAAGTCCGCAATGACACGTTGAAATGGGTATTATCGGAAGTTTTGCGTGACATGAGGGAACGTGAACGATGCTATATCAAATATGAGGTGAAGCAAGGGTGCTTTCATATGACAGTTCGCTAATACAATAAAGGTCTGCAAATGGATTGCAGACCTTTAAATGCATGAGCGGAATACGGGAATCGAACCCGCCTCCCAGGCTTGGGAAGCCCGTGCACTACCGATGTGCTAATTCCGCTGATTCCTGAATTCCAATCTCTTAGGAGCCGATACCCGGACTCGAACCGGGGACCTACGCATTACGAATGCGTTGCTCTACCAACTGAGCCATATCGGCAATCCTTTTACCTCTTGTACACCCGCAGGGGCTCGAACCCTGGACACCCTGATTAAGAGTCAGGTGCTCTACCAACTGAGCTACGGGTGCAATCAACTTTTCAAAAAGAAAGGAGGATCGCTTTCCTCCTCATTGTGTATTTTGTGTACACCCGCAGGGGCTCGAACCCTGGACACCCTGATTAAGAGTCAGGTGCTCTACCAACTGAGCTACGGGTGCATCCTTTTCTTAAGCGGGTGCAAAGGTACTTACTTTTTGCGATATAACCAAACTTTTTGCGGATTATTTTCTAAAAAAAGTATTATTTATCATAATGCCGATTCTCGAATAAATATATTTTGAAAAGTTTCTCACATATTTTTAATATATAAACCATAAAGATTGTGATTCGTCATTTTATTAATGCTTAGAAATTTAGAAAACATCTCGTTCTTCCAAAACTTTGAATTTCGTGCGCTTTTGATTGAGCGATTCAAAATCCAAAAGAAATGAAGCACAATCTTGTTCGTTCACTTTGCATTTCGCCAGAGTTTTGCCTATAGGACTGATTATCGCGCTGCAACCACGATAATGATTATAACAGTCATTGCCCACACGATTACAGCCAATCAGATAAGCCTGATTCTCGATAGCCCGTGAACGCGTCAGAATCTGCCAAGCATTCTGACGACTTTCAGGCCAGTTGGCCACACAGATAATCGCATCATACGGATATTGGGCATTATAGCGGCTCCATACAGGAAAACGAAGATCATAGCACGTCACAAGCAGAAATCTGAATCCTTCGTAAACGACAACTGTATGACTATCCCCCGGCGTGTAATATTGGTCCTCATGGCCATATGAGAACAGATGATGTTTATCATAATATTGAGCCATCCCATTTCTACCATCCACAAAGTAATGTCGGTTCCTATAATTTCCGTCGACGTGAATCGCCAGGCTGCCGCAGATAGCGCAATGCAGTTCATTTGCCTTGGTCTTCATCCATTGCAATGCGATGGACGAGATTTCTTCCTCGGCAATCCCATGAGGATCAGTTGCAAAGCCGGTGCTCCACATTTCCGGTAATACGTAGAGGTCAGAATCAGGCTCTTGAGCCACCAATCGTTCTACGCGTACGATATTTTCCTGAGGGTTCCCCCACTCTATATCTGTCTGCAATATTGTAACTTTCATATTCTTATTTAATATAGAAATCCTTTGTCATTTCACGATACCATTCACTCCTTATATTTGGCGAATTTTCAATCACAACTTCTTTTTTAACTAATTCTTTATAAGGCTGTTTTGCAAATTCTATCAAGTATCTCTTAATAGTCTTTCCTTCAATCGTTCTAACACCATAGATACGTGTTAGGAAGAAACCGGCCATATGGGCTTCACTTTCCAATTGTTGAAAATAATCATTCGGAATTATCACAGAGAATAGCCCCTTGTCAGACAATAACCGCCAGGCTGCTTTCATCAGCTGTTGGTAACTGAGCGACAAGGTATGCCTTGCCTGTGTTCGCTGATCATCCGGACACGTCAAAGCATGGTTGAAATAGGGCGGATTACATACAATTGCGTCATATCTCTCCCCTACCTCATATTCATTCACGTCGGCCTGACACACCTGAATCCGGTCGGCGAAAGGCGAGTGTTGTACATTGTCCGTTGCCTGCGCAACGGCCTCCACATCGATATCGATGGCTTTCACCAGAGCTTTCGGATAGCGTTGCGCAATCATTAGCGCTATCAGTCCCGTACCTGTACCGATATCCAGTATCCGCCCGTCTTCACGAGCCGTTTTTGCCCAGGCCCCGAGAAGTGTTCCGTCGGTTCCCACCTTCATGGCGCAGCGGTCCTGATGTATAACGAATTGTTTGAAAGTAAAGCTATTTCGACTCATAACTTCTATCTGGCATACTTTCTTATTCTGCGTATTCTGAGAGGTTCGTATTGTTGTGTTTCTCATGATCTGCGTAGGCACGCATATTCATCAGAATATCGAAATTGTCATCCTTCTCAAAGAAGATGTTGGCTACTTTCCATTGACCATCCTCCACCTGCATCAGCCAGCGTATTGGAATACCCTTGATGGTAACTGCATCCTTCACCAAGAATCTGACATCAGCCGTGCCGTTTGGATGCATCTTGATTTGAATACTATCTGCACTGACCATTCCCTCGTAACAGTCGTAAGTCCAGGGATCCAACGGTCCTTCATCACCGAAATCGAAGAATCCGCCGCACTCGCACTCGCGGTCGATGGCAATCACTTCATTACGTACGCGTTGCCACTCCTTGCTGCCGAATAGACTGTCTAACGTAGGCATATTCTCATCATAATGCTGCCGTTGCTCATTCCAATAGGCATAGACGGCATTCACTTGATTCTTGACTGCCTCGACGGTGTTTAATGTGTCAGTCTTATTTGCTACAATTGAATCGACCTCTGAAGACGCATTGTTCGGACGAATGGTGCTCACGTTCGTCTTCTTACTACAGGATGTTATTGCCGCAATGGCAAACAGTAGAAATAGAATCTTTTTCATTTAATTCTTACTCATAGTTTTTTTCGACTGCAAATTTAGCGAAAATATATGAGAAAAACAAGAAGTATGAAAAAAAACTCTTCAGTATGATGACGTTCATCGTCCAGTATCTTTCCTGTTCAGGTTTAACAATAACACGCCTGCAAGGGCTAATAACAGTCTAGTCGCAGAAAACACTTTCGCTTCGACACAAAGAATTATGAACAGTGTCAGGGCAATGCCTGTTAATGTAATCAGCCAAGTCAATACTTCGCAAACGAAGGACGGATTATCACTAGCAACAGGCAAAGCCGTTATGTAAATGACAGCTATGCCGTATATAGTCGAGAGTATCGGCATCAGGGGTTTAAGAAGGTGGGCTGCTTTGTTCATAGCGTTCTTTATATCTTCTTTAGCTAATAATTCTTATTTTTTTTGCAAAGATACTGATAATTCCGCAATATTTACTACTTTTGCAACAAAAGTTGTGTTGATTGCATGATTGATTTTGTCTTACGTTTAAAGTGTATTGTGATATAATGATAAGAAAAGCAGCTAAAAGAGATGTTCAGGCTATCATAGAGTTGCTGCACCAAGTTGATATGGTGCATCATGTTATACGCCCTGATTTATTCAAACCTAACACAACAAAGTATAACGAGCAGGAACTTGAAACTTTGCTCGAAGATGCGAGTAAACCCATCTTCGTTTATGATAAAGGTCAAGTCCTAGGTCATGCTTTCTGTATGATTACAGAGGTAAAGGATGATAAGTTACTCCAGAACATTAAGACGCTGTATATTGATGACATCTGCGTAGATGAAAAGGCTCGTGGCAAACACGTCGGAACTGCTTTATATAAGTTTGTCTGTGACTATGCAAAGTCTATAGGTTGTAACAACATTACCCTGAATGTATGGGAAGGTAACGGCCCTGCACTAAGTTTCTACAGGAATATGGGCATGAAGGTACAAAAGACAACTATGGAAATCTTTGTTTAAAATATAGACGTTATCTCCATAAGTAATGATAATAATGCCATCAAACTAGACATCATCATTCTTACCTCTATTTTATCCGTCATTATCGTCTTTAGAAGCCTAGGAACTCTTTAATGCGAGGGTCGCGTTCGAGATCGGCTCTGCCTACGTAGAAAGAGCCTGGGGTAGCCAAATCGAGATACTTGTCAAGAAACTCTTCCCAACTCAGCTTGAAATACGAGGCAGGAATAAATACCGTCTTTGACCCGCCTGCCGAGCGGTTGCCAGCCGTTACATGAACCGAATAGCCGCCCTTCTCATGCTTCTGAATCCGATAGCACTCCAGAAACCAGTCGCCGCTGCATCTGTTAGAGGCTTCCACATCGATGCATTCCTTCACGGGATTGGCTTTTTCCAGTTCCCAGTCATGGTCACTGGCCAGCCGACGGATAAACTCTTCACAGTCCACATTGAGAATGTCTGGACTACAATACGAGTAATACCTGACATACTGATAGTCATCCCCCATTTTCTCGATACCGAAATAGGTATGCTCAGCTATCATGTCCCTAGTTGCCCAGGGAAAGTCAGCCTTCATCTGCTCAAACGCCTTGTCGATATAGGCATTCAAATCATAGCCGTATGGAAACTTCTCGCTCATAACATTTTGGTTTATAGTTTTATACCGCTGCAAAATTAGAAATAAATTGCAAGAAAAACAAGAAGAATTTGAAATAATGCATCTTTTTTCATTTCTATTTCGTATCTTTGCAGACTATATACAGAAACATAAATTCAATTGTCGTACCCTGAAGGATATGCGCGCTGTGCCTGCCGAAGAGTTGCTCAGAGTCTTCAAGGCAGAGGGTATGGGACTCTTCCGCCCCCATCTCGACGGCATCCTGCTGACTGAGAGTTTTGATGATGCCGCTCGGAACCAGCATATGGCCGATGCCAACTATATGATAGGTTGTACGCTCGATGATATCCGCCCGATGGGAAAGCAAATTGACGAGTTCTGTTTCCTGCGTGACTCACTCGACCACCGTCCTGCCTATCAGTATCTCTTCGCCCGTAAGCTGCCTGGCACACACGACGGAGCCTTCCATTCTGCCGAACTGTGGTATATGTTCCACACCCTCGATCGCAGCTGGCGCCCCATGACTGAAGCCGACTACCGGCTCGCAGACGAAGTCATGGACTGCTGGACGAATTTTGCCAAGTACGGCAATCCCAACAAGCCTTCCGAAAACAGCTGGCAGCCATTCACGCTTGGCAATCCTTTCATCTTCACATTCAATGTCAAATATGGAAACAAATCTGGTAGATAACTGCATAAGACTGGTTTTCGGCATGATGGAGTAGTTCCGCAGCTGTCTGCTGGAGATGCTGCTGGAGTCGAAGCGCATGAAGATTGAGGGCCTCGGCGTGCTCGTGGGCAACAGCTGCGGGTCGTTCTATGCGCAGATGATCTCTCCGATTGTAGGCATCCCTGCCCTACTCGGCAATCCGCATTTCAAGATGTCAGACTTCCTCCGTGAACGTATCGGCAGCGTTCTGGGGCAATGACATAGCCCAGCCGCCAGCCTGTGATGCTGTAGGTTTTGGAAAGCGAGCCTCTGTAGAACCGCATGTCACCACAATATTCTTATCAGGGTCAATGTCCAGACCAGTGATCGCCATGATGTTTCTCGTCGTTCTTCACACTCTCCACCTCGGGAAAGTCTGCAATCAGATGTCCATAGCCCACTGCTGCATCATATCACTCAATGATTGTCATTCTCATTTCAATGTCATCCACTGGTCTGTCAGCACGTCCAGTAGCAGTGCCCTGAATCATTTCAACCACATCAAGACCTTCCTCAACCTCCCCGAACACAGTATATTGGCCGTCAAGATGGGGTGTGCCTCCGACAGTTGAATAAATTTTCAACTGGTCATCGGTCAAACCAGACTTTCCAACCTTACTCTCTGCTTCTGCAGCCAGTTTGTCCTGCAGTTCCTGAAGTCCCTCGCGATTCCTGTCACGGCGCATTTGTATGATCTCTGCACGATACTCGGCAGCAAGTGCATTAAAAGCATCCTGCACTTTCTGCATCCTCAATTGCTTGGAGAATTGGCGAAGCTGTCCTTCGTTGTACACATCTCCCCAGACAATATAGAACTGAGATCCGCTACTACGACGCTCTGGATTCATCTCGTCACCCTGACGTGCAGCAGCCAAGGCTCCACGCTTATGGAAAAGTCCGTCTTTAATCTCGGCTTCCAGCGTATAGTCCGGGCCACCTATCCCAAGCGTCTTGCCTGTTGGTGCGCCCTTGGAATCTGGATCACCTCCCTGGATCATAAAGTTTTTGATAACCCGATGGAACAAAGTACCATCATAATAACCCTCCTTCGCTAATTTCACGAAATTGTCGCGATGAAGCGGAGTCTCGTCATATAGGCGAACCACAATGTCGCCAAGCATTGTTTGAATCTTAACTTTCATAAACTATCCTAATAATTGCTGCAAAAGTACGAAAAAAGATCCAATTTACGTACCTTTGCAGCGTGTTTTAATAGAATTTGTGAAATGAAGTGACAACGAACGGAATGAACAAAGTACGAATTACAGCCATCCGTCAGACGGTCTATCCAGACCTGATGGCAAAATATGAGAATCCCATCGAGCATACTTGCGATGTCAAGGAGGGGCAGCAATGGATATCAGAGAATGGTGAATGTCCTGTAGGGATGTGCCCTTCTGCCTGGTCATCCATGCGGGAGTTCGTAGAATCGTTAGCCAGAGGCGAAGGGAACTTCTATGATGGCTGGATGAAGAACCCCATGAGTGCAATGATCAGCTGCAACGACGGCTTCCGTCCTTTCAGTTTCTATATTGAGGTGATTGAATAATGATCACTCAATCTTTATCTCTCTTATAGCATCAAGTGGGACTCTCTTCCCATCTGTAAACTCGATGCACTTTTCATATCAAGGCTATCAGCCTGCGATTGACTATTGTAAAGAACACGGATATAATTGGTATTAAATTATCGAATGATGAAACTGAAGAAACGAATATTGTACCTTTGCACCATATTTTATAAAGGTATGACTGCCATGAAGAAGTTCAATGATTTCTAGGAATCTTAGAAAAATCTTTGTTAAAATGCAGCATGAAAACCGCCTTTGCGACGGTTTTCTGCTGTTTTTTGAGTACCTTTGCACCCCGATATGCAAAAGCAAAAGAAGATACTGTTCCTTCACGGATTCTATGCCAGC
>JAEEGG010005392.1_pt1 | contig 30429 bp, 14 predicted proteins | sample 9134161 | NCBI WGS metagenome assembly JAEEGG01 (sample SAMN16246543, study PRJNA631951) | gut metagenome | biome: gut microbiome; feature: rumen; material: CR-attached | host: Bos | place: Iran: Karaj | collected 2018-10
TTCGTCTCGGGGGCGCGCCAGAAGGAAAGCGAGCATTCCTGATAGAGGTAGGAGACGAGCGCCTTCTGCCAGGCGGAAAGCTTCTTCTCGGAAACCATGGCGCCGATGGAGCGGGCGCCGGCGGGCATCGTGTCGAGCTCGTCGGAGTCGCACCAGGCCGGATAGCCGTCCGCGCCGACTTCGGCGCGGTAGTAGCGCGTCTGCCAGACGTCGGTCGCCGTCTTGGCGTTGACGAAGTGGAGGCGCACGGAGGCCACGACATCGGCGGCTTCCGGCTCTTCCTCGACAGGGGCAGGCACTGTCGCCTCGCCCGAGGACGAGAACGTCGAGTCAAATGGCGAGGGCATTCCGCCGAAACCGCCGACGTCAAAGGGCGACACCGCGGCCGAGGCCGGCGCTTCGGCTTCGTCCTTGTGGATCAGCGACTTGATTTCGGCCATTGAAAGCGGGCCGCGCATGTAGCTCATCGCCCAGCGGGTTTCGAACATCACGGGCTGGTCGTCGTTGGCGTCGCGCATGAGGAAGACGCGTTTGCCGAGACCGGAGATGAGCTTGTCGATGGCGGCGCGGTCAAAGCGGGAGCCGGAGTCGGCGGCTGCGCCCTCGAGGCCATCGAGGACGCGCTGCTTGTCGCGGTCCGTCTGGAGACGGCCGATGAACCACGTGCCGCAGTTGGAGAGGCCCTTGTAGTCGAGGTCGACGGGGTTCTGCGTGGAAAGGACGATGCCGAGGCCGAAGGCGCGCGCCTGCTTGAGGAGCGTGAGCATCGGCGACTTAGAGGGCGGATTCGAAGTGGGCGGGAAGTAGCCGAATATCTCGTCCATGTAGAGGAGGGCGCGGAGGCTTCCGGTACCAGTCTGGCGGCGCATCCAGGCGACCGTCTCGGTGAGCACCGCGGTGACGAAGAACATGCGCTCCGCGTCCGTGAGGTGCGCGATGGAGAGGACGGAAATGCGCGGACGTCCGTTCTCGGTGTGGAGGAGCCGGCCGATGTCGAGGGGCTCGCCCTTGCGCCACGCCTCGAAGCTGGGCGAGGCCAGAAGGCTGTTGAGCTGCATGGCGAGTTTCATGCGGTCCTTGGAGGGGTAGAAGCTCTCGACGTCGAAGACGCCTATCTTGGCGAAGGGCGGCGTGGCGACGTAGTTGATGAGCTGCTCGAGGGGAAGGCCCTGCCCCTGCTTCCACTGGCTGTAGAAGATGGCCGAAAGCAGGATGTGCTCGCGCGACTGCACGGGGTCGGCCTGGATGCCGATGAGGCCGAGGAGGCTCGAGACGTTGTTGATGATCGAGTCGCGGAGCGTGATCTCGTCGGCGCCCTCCGGGGCGTTGAACGAGCGGAGAATCTGGAGAGGGCGTCCTGTCGTGTCGCCGGGGGTGTAGACCGCGAAGTCGGCGGACTGCGCGAGGCGGCGGATGCGGTTGCCGTCCTGCCCCCACTTCGCGAGGCCTTCGCGCCACTGCTTGGCCGTTTTGTCGGCGCATTCGTCCACGGTGAGGCCGGCACGCTGCGCCTCGGCCGCGTCAATCCACGGGCGGAAGTCCGACGGGGCAAGGTCGGGGAACTGAAGCAGGATGTTGGTGAGGTCGCCTTTGGGGTCGATGAGGATGGCGGGGACGCCGTCGATGGCCGCCTCCTCCATCATCGTCAGGGCGAGGCCGGTCTTGCCGGAACCCGTCATGCCCACGATCATCGCATGCGTCGTGAGGTGTTTCGAATTGTAAAGAAGGAGGCTGCCGTCCTCCGTCTTGCGTCCGAGATAGAATGCTCCGAGCTTCTCAAAGTCCTGTTCCATGTGAAAAATTCCTTCCTTTGGCACCTTTTACTCTACCAAATCGGCACATTTTCTGCTAGCATTATTTTGCAATGCCACACGCGCGCGCAAAAAAAGCCTTTACCCTTGTTGAGATGCTGGCGGTACTTTTCATCGTCAGCATACTGCTCGGCATTGTCCTCGGTTCGGCCCGCTACGCCACGCAAGTCTCGCGCATTTCAAGGGCGGAAAGCGATTTGCAGGCCCTCGCCGACGCGCTCGACCGCTTCCATCTCGTCTTCGGCGAATATCCGCCCGTTGAGGGTGCTACAAATCTCGTGACCTACTCGCGGGATTCCCTGAGCTACGATCAGGAGAACTCTGGCAAGCGAATCGAATTTTACTTCGCCAATCTTCTGCCAAGTGGTTTCACCGGGATCGATCCCTGGGCGAACTCATACATCTACCACGTCTACGGCCCCGAACTCGGCTTTGAGGCCGAACCTCAGCCCAACGACGACACGCTCTATGTCCTTGCCTCCCTGGGGCCGGACGGAAAGAAGGGAACAGATGACGACATCACGGCTCCATGACCGTTCGGGCTTCACGCTTACCGAGCTTCTCATGGTCATGATGGTCATGACCATTCTCTACTGCATCGCGCTCAGCGCGATACGCGCGGTCGACCGCACCGCGCGAAAGACCGCCGCACGTGCCGAACTCAAAAGCATTGAGACGGCCTTCAAGCAGTACTACGCCCACTACCAGAACTGGCCTGGGTCCCTCGGCGATGACGCGACGAGCGATTCAGGCGACACAATCATCGACGCGACACTTGCCGGCATCCTCAACGGTTCAAACGATGGAGGACTGAGCCGTTACAAAGGCGGCAATCCCGACAAACTTGTCTTCATCGAATTCTCGCTGGCGAACAAGGATGACGAGCCTCTGAACCCATGGGGGGCGAGCGGCCGCTATGAAAAGGAAAAATGCCGCTACCATGTCTCAGTGGACGCCAACGGCGACAACTACGTTACCTTCGCCCCCAACTCAAGCGATTTCAACAACACGCAGGCCAACGCCGTTTCGCTTCTTCCCGCCGACCGCAGATACCGCGGCAGCGTCATCGTGTGGACGTACAATCCCGAACTGAGCAAGGACAACGACGACTACCTCATCGGAAGCTGGCAATGAGAGGCAACGGACAATGGGCTGACAAGGGCGGGGATGCGCGCGGGCGCGCCCTCGGGGCCTTCACGCTCATCGAGGTGCTTACAGTCATCTCGCTCATCACCGTTCTGTTGCTCGCCACGCTCCCCGCTTTCCGTTCGGCGCGCACAAGCGCGCAGCGCAACGCCTCCGCATCGGAGGCCATGGAAATCGCCAGCGCGACGCTCGAGTTTCGCCGAGTCTACGGTTCCTGGCCCTGCGAGGAGGAGGCTGCGGGAGGCGGCAGCGTGCTGCTAATCGCAAAGCGCCCGACAGACGGGAAAAAGGAAAAACTGAAGGCCGATGAAATCGATCTGTCCGACGTCGTCCATGTCCTGCTAGGCGACGATGACGCAAAATACCGCCAATACAATCCCCGCGCCATCCAATTCCTTGAGCTTTCGCGCAGCTGCCTTCGCACGAACAGGAACGACACGGCGGCCTACCCATACGATCCCTGGGGGCAGCCTTATGTCCTCGTCATGTTGCGCGCCGTGCGAAAAGGCAGTTATGCCAGCGCGAGCGTCAACCGCATCGAGGGCGGTCTGGCGTTTGCGGTATTCGGCGATGCCGCGGACTTTTCCATTTTCGCCGTCAATTCGGACGGGGCGCATTCCGGGGTCAATCCAGGAAACTTCGTCTCAACGCCAGATGACGCGGTCGCCTTCTCTTGGGGCGACCCGATGATGATCACCAACAAAGCGGCCCCCACGCGCATCGTGGGGTCATGGAGTCCCAGATGACAAAAAGAAATGGATATACTCTGGTTGAGCTCCTTGTGGTCGCCGTACTGGCGGTCGCGCTACTCGGCATTTCCGCCGCGGGCTACCATACCTGGATCAAGTCAACAGCGGTGGAAGCATCGACCACGGTCCTACTTGCCGAACTTGAACGAGCGCGGGCATACGCCCTGGCGAGATGCTGCGCCACGCGAATCACGATCTACGACGATGATCGAGGCGACCTCGTCCTTGTGGAGCGCCTAGACCCCGAGAAAGGGAAGGACTGGTATCCGATCTCACGAACGAACCGACTTGAATGGACACATGTGGAGCTATCGCAGCAAGGGAAAACTTTCCCGTCCTTCTTCTTCCGCCAGGACGGTTCTTGCTGCACAGAAGAGGAGAGCCTGTCAAAAGAGGCTGATTTTGCGGAGTTCGGCATCAAGCTTCAAAACAGGAAGTCCCAAAACAGCTCCGCCTCCAATCAGCCAGAGCCACGCGAGATCTTCGTCAACGCCCGCACCGGTCTCGCGAACATCAAGGTGAACGAGGCCAAGAAGGAGGGGTCGGAATGAGACGCAGCGGTTTCATGCTGATAGAACTTGCCGTCGCGACATTTGTCATTGGCGTCGCCGTTCTCGCGCTTGCAGCCATCATACACCTCGGGCAGCGCGCCGGCACGGACAGCGACGCCACGACACGCGCGGCCCTCTTCGCGGACGACGCCCTGTCGACGCTGAGGCTGATGAACGACCGCGCCGCCACAGATCCGGATCGCGAGGCCTGGTGCAAGCTCTGGGCAAAACTGGACCCCGATTCAGATGAGTGGGCAAGTGGAATCTCCTGGACAAATCCCGAACGTATTGATTCGGGCGGGACGATAATAACCCAGCTAACGGGCTTCGCCTCGGAAGTGTGGGTGCCGGACCAATCCCACACGCTGTCGGACAAAGCACGCTCGCTACCACATCTCGACACATCCTACGGGGTGCACACAAACTTTTGGTGCCCGGCGCGCGTCAGGAGCGAAGGGCACGAGGCCAACTCCGTCCGGGCGGACTTCTCACTGCGCTACGCACTCAGCATCGCGCCCTCGGAAGAAAAGGAGGATAGCGGGCTCGGCTACGACCAGCCACGCTATTTCTCCGTCACGCTCCATGTCTGGAGCGGCACGTCGCTCGCCTCGGAATCGTCGGACACCACGTTTTTCGCCGTCTTCTCCAACCAGCGGAGGATGCCATGAACACATTGAGACGCCACGGTTTCACGCTACTTGAACTCGTCATCTCATGCGCGATTCTCGTCACCATTTTCGCGCTTGCCGCAACGGCGCTTACGCGCGTCCACCGTTTGCGGGCCGACTCCGAGGCGCAGACCCGCCTCATGACAGAAGGACGGGCGCTTCTTGACGATCTGGCCGCCCAGTTCGCCCATGTCGCCGGCACGAACATCTGGATTTCGGAAAGCAACGCCAGCGACAGCAACGAAAAACTCACTCTGGCTCTCATACGCTACGCAGTGCACCCTCAATCACGCCAAAAGGGAGACGCCTATGCCGACGCGCCATACTATTCCATGCGCCTCGACTTCACATCTGGCAGCTCGCTCAATTCCACATCGACCGTGGAGAGCATCGCGCACAGCAGCGTCACCGACGGCCAACTTCTCCACTCCAACGTCAACCAGGTGGTCTATGACACCGTCAAACATGGTTCCTCCTCTGTGACAAACGCCTACTCCGCCGAGGAGATGGGAACCCATATCCCCGGCGCCGCCGCCGGCGACACAATCAGCGTCCCGGTCACTTACGGATCGTCCGCCACGACATACGGCACCCGCACCTCCCACGACGCCCACGTCGTTGTCGTTCCATCGCCCTTTGAAGGCACCAACACCGTCATCGCCGACGTCTCTTTCGAGAATGCCCATTCCGGTGAACTGAGTCTTACCATTCGCAAACCCATGGCTGGCCGCTGGCCGGAACCATCATCGCGCACGCTGCGCATTGACGCCACCGCCGAAACCAGCGCCGAAAACCTCGCCACCAACTCCTTCATGGCGCCAGGATATCTCGACTATACAAACGTTCCAGTCTCCAGCGTTACCTTCCCCATCGACGAAACCAACGCTACCGCCCGCACTTCCCTCATGGCCTCAGTTGCGGCATACGATTCACTCCCGCCTGCCTACACGAACACCAATGACGTACCTGTGTCCGTCACAAACGACGTGCAAGAGGCCGTCTCCAACAATGTGCCGGCGTCCGTCTCCAACGATGTGCCGGCGTCCGTCTCCAACGATGTGCCGGCGTCCGTCTCCAACAATGTGCCGGCGTCCGTCTCCAACAACGTGCCGGCGTCCGTCTCCAACAACGTGCCGGCGTCCGTCTCCAACAACGTACCGGCGTCCGTCACGAATGACGTGCCAGAAGCCGTAACCAATGACATTCCCTACCTCGACGCCCCATACGTCTCGTCGGCAAACGGGCTCGTTACTGGCGAACTCCTTTTCGGCCCCTATGACGCGCCATGCATCGTCTCAAACTACTGGACGTGGGGCGAAACAACGGCAGTTGACACAAACGGCGTCATATCAGGCATCTCCCTGGTCATAAACGGCCGTACGAACACTTTCGCCTCGGCGACGGATCTCGCCGCATCCTCCACGTCAACGGTCACGCATGCCGACGCCGACTTTCAATTCTCGGAAATCATTGACCTGCTGAGTGTAGATTTGGACGAAGGTGGTGGGCTATTGGGTTCTTTTTCCAACTTGTTCTCGATTGCGCCCCCGGTCGCATTCACCAATGAATTTGTGCCCAGCGATGACGCCGGCTCGCAGCTGCCGGTATTTGTTTCCGAGGTATTGTCTTACGAGGAGCGTCTGTCGCCGCAGATCCTTGCAACGGGATTCGCGGTCCAGTCCGCGACGGCGGGGGCGGGCACCAATGCGACGCCCCTGGTTTTGCAAACCTATAAAAGGGAAATGGACCTTGTCATCGCAAAAGAGTTTTCAACAAACGACATGGTGTTACGCGTGGACCACGACTGGCATACATATACAAGCTATCGGTTCGTTTTCGATGTAGATGCTTCTCTGGTGCCTACCAACAGCTGGCATTACGGCGGCGCCACAACCAATGTCTACCCGAACGGCACATCCTACGACTCTGAGACCCGCTGGGTGGACATCGTCCTAGACGAGGACTTAGAAGGCGCCGACGAACGGACTACCGGCATTTGGTTACGCGAGGATGACAAACGCGACCTCACCGAGCTCGTCGTCAAAACAAACACTGTCAAAGTACCATATTCCTCCCCAAGAGACGCAAATAGCGGTGTCTCCGAGAAACCACTTGCCCCCGCCATTTGGGATTCGATCCAGAAAGTGGTCATCACGCCACTATGCTTCTCGACCAACGAAAACCAGCGCCTCGACCTCATGGTCTGGGAACCGGAAGACAATCCGCCAGGGCCTCCCGTCTGCGCCGACATCTACCTCGAACTCCTCGCACCCGCCCACCAACGCCGCGCTAAAAAGATCCCCGAAGGCGATCTCCGCGACCGCTACATCCAGAACCACGTCATTCGCCTCTCGCGTCGCGCCCCGATTGGCACAGCCAGAAAGGAGTTGCCGTAGGCCAGTTGAACCGTTGGACCGTTGGACCGTTGGACCGTTGGACCGTTGAACCGTTGGACCGTTGAACCGTTGGACCGTTGAACCGTTGGACCGTTGAACCGTTGGACCGTTTTATGGTAAAAGGATTACAACTTGCGACACGCGAAGTGAAATGCGGGCGAAAGCGCCGCAACAATATCTGTTATCTATTATCTATTATCTATTATCTATTATCTGGCCACGATGAGGGCGCTGCCGCTGACGCGCCTTCACGGCGCGCCAGCGGCAGCGCCCTCATCGTGGTCCTGGGCGTTCTCGCGATCATGACGGCCCTTATCTTCGCATACGCCTTCTCTGCCCGTACCGAGCGCCTGGCGGCACGCCAGTCGCGCGATTCCATGCTTGCTCAAAAGCACATCGACAGCATTGTCTCCATCATCATGGGCCGCGAAGTCCCCCTTCATATTCTGGGGACTCGGGGCGATGGAGGAAACGTTTCCATAAGCCCGTTTTCAGGCCGAGTGGACTTTTCCTCGCTCGCCGCGGCACTTGGCAACAACAAAAGCTACTATACCAAACGCGCCTTCACCTCGTGTCTATACGATTCCCATGACTGCGGCACTTGCGACAATTTCCTCAACAACATCTCCACAAACTACATTCCAAACGCCCTGCACAAAGAGCTTACACAGCTTAGCGCCGACTGGGTCCCCATCGAATCCGTCGAGGAGGAATCCAACCGGACAATCTACACCAACGCCCTCTACGCGTACGCCGTTGTAGATCTTTCAGGCTTCCTCGACGCCAATTGGATTACAAGCAATCAAATAGCTCGACTCGCCCGCAATAAAGCCGACATCGAGAATGCCGGCCTCTTCATTGAGGACCGCGCCATTCAAAGCTCGCCCGCACTGGGCACCGACATTGAAGGCTATGTCTCGTACCGGGACCTCTTTCTTCGCAATCGAGGCCTCGCCTCGCCGCCCAGCCACCTGCTCCACTTCTCCTATGACCCCGCCCCTGACGTTACAGTCACGAACGGACCAGTCTACAGCGACTACTCGCAGAACAACGTCGGCGATTTCACGGTGCCGAAACTCGACATCAACGGCTGGACAAACGATTTCACAGGCAGTCTCAGCAGCACAACCGACCTCGAAAGACACTACGAAAGACCAGCTTTCCGCGCTTGGCTCGCCGAGGTGACAAACCGCCTGGCATTCTGTGGTTTCGCAGCGCCGGAAGCCCTCGCGTGGAACCTCGTCAACTTCCTCGATGGCGACCGCGTACCGCAGTCGCCATCCCCTGCCCCATGGCGTGACGACTGGCCCCAGGAGGACGTTCCGCTCATAAATGAAATAGCTATAGCGCAGGTGCCTCTCGTATTCGGCTACACCAACTGCTACGCCGCCGCTGTTGAACTTTGGCACCCGTTCGTTCCCAACCCCATTCGCAAGGAAGACGAAGCCGAGCTCATTGTCGCCGTCTATACTAACTGGACGCCATCGGCTTTCTCCCATACGGACTCGAACTGGACAAACGACATTGTCTTTCTTCCTTCGGGGAGCGAATACGGATTTACGCTCACCAACCGAATAGAACGGATGGAGAATGGCACCAGTTCGGAGTTCTCCGTCTTCACGGCTCCGCCAGAAGGATATGTTTCCTTCCCCGTGGAAATCGTGAACTTCTCGGAATCCGACCATGTCAAGAAGACTGTATCACAAGTCGCGGGTGACATTTGGGAATCGGACGACCGTGGAACGAACACGCTCTACAGCCACTTCGAGAACCTCCCCATCGGCATCCAGCGGTACACGTCCTACGTCCAGTCCAACGAGACCTACTGGGTTCGCAGCGAAGTGATCGTGACAAACGAAATACGCCTCATCACCCGTGTCCGCCTTGGCGAACGCTGGGTTGACGAAGCCATGGCATACGACCCCGACCCCGACTCGGACTACCACGAGGAACCATACCGTTTCCTGTCCACTTGCGGGTGGCAGGTCAACGATCCTCGACGCAACGGGCATCGGGACAACTGGGAAAGCTATGAAGGAATCACATACCGCGAAAGCGCCGAAGGCGAGCAAAGCTACACCTGCACGCTCTCCGGCGCCACCAATGCGATTTGCAACCCCTGGCACACCTATGCTCAAGGGCTCCCGATCGTCCATTTCAACGGCCCCGCCACGCGCGCCGGCGACATTGGATACATTTACGAGCCCTATTCATCCTTCGACAACGGCGATACAATACGGACAAACACGTGGCAGTCAATCTGCCTTGCGGACGAAAGGAACACCGCCTCGCACAGCTCCTTTGCTTTCTCCGCGGGTTCGGCACTCGAACTCTTCACGGCAAGATGCGCGACGAACCGCTCCGTCCGCGGCCTAGTGAGCGCTTCGTCCCCCTACCCCGCCGTGTGGGACGCCCTTCTGGCGGATGCCGAAATCGGACACGGCCTTCAGCGAACGCGTCTGCCGGACTCGGCGATAGAGTGGATGACCAATGTCGTCGGCGAAATCCAGCACGCCATGTACGATACGGAATCCATTCCAATCGGCGTGGGCGACTTCTGCATGGCGGCAGGAAACGCGCCCTCCTACAAGACCATTCCCGAAAAATTCCTTTCAGGCGAGGACGTCTGGCACTGGCAGGGAAGCGTCGGCAACGAGATAAAGGAGGACATTCTCCGCGACCTCAGCGAACGACTCTCCTTCCGCCAGCAGCTATTCCTGCTCGTAATTGACGTCCGCGTCACCACCCCGGCGCTCTCCGTCCGCGCCGAGCGCCGGGCAATCGTCCTCATTGTCCGCGACGCCTACACCGGCGCCTGGCGCGTTGTCGAGCGCCATCTGCTGTAGGCAATTTTACCACAAACTTCAGCGTTTGACTTCGTCCCATTTGACGTCGAGGCGCTTAGCGCTGATGGGCGCGGGGGTGCGCAGCTCCTGCGCGAAAACCGATACGCGGTACTCCTCGACCATCCAGCGATACTCCGACAAGGCCGCCGCGTTGTATTGGAAGGGCTTTTGCGAGGTGACTGTCTCACGGTAGCGGTTCCAATACGGCGCCACCTGCGCCTCGCGTTCGGCATCGGTCGACGGCGATAGCCGCGCCCGCTCCAAACGTATGCGTACACCTTCAAGATACCGCCTGTAGTGGCGAAGGCGGTCGAACGGGACATGGCGCAGGAACCCTGGAAAGACAAGCCACGCGAGCTGGTTCTTGACCGCAGCGACAGTTTCCGGCGATAGCCTCTCGTCGGATTCCGCGACACGGATTCGCTCCGCGGCGGCAGTCACGATGTCGAAGAACATGCGCGACAGTTCGCCCTGCGCCTCGGCCAGGCGCGGATAGCATGCCTTCAGGCGCTCGTTGAAGTCCGCCGCCGTGCGTATATCAGACTGGTCACGGACAAAAGCCTCCGATGCGATGGCGAGAAGAAAATCATCGGCGATGGCGGCATCAGCGTAGCCTGCGTCTCGCAGGTAGAGCGTGGCCTGGATCGGCAGCTGGCGAAAACGGACCAGCGACTTGGCCTCCTTGCCCAGGGCGAGGACAAAGAGTCTTGCGAGTCCACCCGCATGGACGGCTCCCGCCTTGACGGGATCGGTGTACAGCCCTATTGAAACACAGTCGCCTTCGTCCTTGAGCGCTGGGTATTGGCGAATCATCCAGCCGGCATGGCCGGCCTCGATCATTTCGCGAAGGTCGCCAAAGTCCCAGCGGGTGTGCCTCTGGTCTTTGGTGGCGAGGTTTGCAGCCGATGGAGCCGCCTTTGCAAGTCCGCAGCGGTCAAGAACCTCTTCAAGGTCGCGGCCGGCTGCGATGATACGTCCTGTGGCGTCGTCCTTCACGCGGAAGCGCACCAGGAAGTGGACAGGCATGCGGATCTTGTCCCAAGCGTCTGGCGCAATGCGTATGCCCCATTCGTCACGGACAGTGCGGCAGATTGCGTCCTTCAGCGGCTCCTCTCCCGGCCGCAGATAGGTGAGCAGACGGCTTACCGTGTCCTCTATCGGGGAGAGAATGCGTCGCTGCGCGGACGGAAGGCACGAAATCATCCACGAGAGCTTTTCCGGCAACGCGCCGGGAACGAGCCAGTCGGCGCGCCATTCGCGCAGGGCGGCGGCGTCGGCCTTGCGGACGGTGCAAGTTATGCCGTCCTCCTCGTCGTTGAGCGAGTGGCGGTATGTCAGGCGCATTCTCGCGCGGCCGATGGAGATGGTGTCGGGGAAGGCTGCGGAAGGGCCGTCCTCCTTCGGCATCCAATCGGACTCCTTGAGGCGGAAGGCCTCAGCCTCCGCCGGTGTGGCGCGGCGAAGCCATTTGCGAAGCGCGTCGGCCGAGCAGATGTCGCGCGGGACGACGGAGTCGAAAAAGGCGGCGAGCCTGTCCTCGTCAAGGAGCTGCGGGTTGCGCGTCTTCTCCGCGCGGCGGCGGATTGAGGCGATGAGATTGGCGTTGTCGCGGACAACCGGCGGCGGGCGCGGGAAGTCGCAGCCAACGAGACCGTGGCGGATGAAGATGTCGCGCGAAGCGCCTGGGTCTATGCGGCTGTAGTCGCAGCGACGGCCCTGGACGATTACAAGGCCATAAAGCGTCACCTGCTCGGTTGCGCGCACGAAGCCGTGTTCGCCGTCCCATTCGGGCGAGTGGTAGCTGTGGCGGCAGAGGTCGCCTGCGATTGGCTCAATCCATTCGGGGTCGAGGACGGCCGCCTGGCGGGCGTAGAGGCGCGAGGTGTCGACGAGTTCGCCGGCCATGATCCACTGCGGCGGCTTCTTGAAGAGGACTGATCCCGGGAAGATGGAGAAGCGTATGGCCCGTGCACCGCGGTAGTCGCGCCTTTCGGAATCGAATACGCCGATACGGCCGAGAAGGCCGGAGAGAAGGGATCTGTGAATGGCCGCGTTGTCGCCTTTGTCGGACTTCGTTTCGAGGCCAAGCCTTTCGCAGAGCTTTTCGAGCTGCGTGGCGAGGTCCCGCCACTCACGCATCTTGGGATACGACAGGTACGTCGCCTTGCAGAGCTTGCGCGCCTGGTTCTGCGAGATTGAGCGCGTTTCGTCGTCCCACCACCGCCACATCTTGAGAGTGACGGCAAAATCTGATTCCGGAGCCTTGAACTTGGCGTGGGCCTGGTCGGCCTTCTCCTTCTCGTCGATCGGGCGGCGGCGCGGGTCGTCGCACGCCATCGCCGCGACCAGCGGGATGACGGACGGCAAGACCCCCTCCTCGGAGGCGGCGACGAGCATACGGGCGAGGCGCGGCTCGACCGGGACGCGGGCGAGCCGCCAGCCGAGCCGGGTGAGCGTCGGCGGCCCGTTCTCTGGCATGCGGATGGCGCCGAGCTCCTGGAGTTCGCGAAGGCCCTCGCGGATCATGGCCTGCTGTGGAGGGTCCAAAAAGGGGAACTCGGCGATGTCGCCCAGTTTCAGGTCGAGCATCGTCAGAATGACGCCGGCGAGCGACGAGCGCAGGATTTCCGGAGGCGTGTACTGGTCGCGCCTTAGGAAGTCCTCCTCGGAGTAGAGGCGGATGCAGACGCCCGGGCCGAGGCGTCCGCAACGGCCTGCGCGCTGGCGCGCGGAAGCCTGCGAGACGGGCTCGATCTGGAGCCGCTGGACCTGAGTGCGGTGGATGTAGCGAGAAATGCGCGCCAAACCTGAGTCGACGACAGAACGGATGCCGGGAATCGTGACGGACGTCTCGGCGACATTGGTTGACAGAATGACGCGACGCTTGGCGGACGTGCGAAATGCGCGCTGCTGCTCCGAGGCTGGAAGCGAGGCCAGAAGAGGGATTACATCGTCCATCTCGCCACGCTCGCGGCCGAGCGTCTCGGCGCATTCGCGGATGTCGCGTTCGCCGGGCAGGAAGACGAGAATGTCTCCGTCGTCGGGAAGTGAATCGACGGCGTTGAGCACGTCGCGGGCGAGGTCGGCCTCCTCATCATCGGGTGGCGGCGCATAGCGGACTTCGACTGGATAGAGCCGTCCGGGAATCTTGAGCACCGGCGCGCCGCCGAAGAATGCGGAAAAGGCGTCGGCATCAAGCGTCGCGGAAGAGACGACTACCTTCAAGTCCTTTCGCCGGACAAGGATTCGCTTGAGGATGCCGAGGAGAAAGTCGATGTTGAGCGAGCGCTCGTGCGCCTCGTCGATGATGATCGTGTCGTAGGCGCGGAGAAGAGGGTCCGCGCGCGTCTCGGCGAGGAGCACGCCGTCCGTCATGAACTTGACGCGGGTCCGCGGGGAGACCTTCTTCTCAAAGCGGTGCTGGTAGCCGATGACGTCGCCGACGGGCTTGCCGAACTCTTCGGCGACGCGACGGGCGATTGTAACGGCCGCAAGGCGGCGTGGCTGCGTGCAGGCGATGCGCCGTCCTTCCGCGCCGCGTCCCAGCTCAAGCGCCATCTTGGGAAGCTGGGTGGTCTTGCCGGAGCCCGTGTCGCCGCAGACGATGATAACGGGATGGGCGCGCATGGCGGCCTCAATCTCGGCGCGGTGCGCGCAGATTGGCAGCTCCCCTGGGAAGCGGATGCGGAGGTCTTCCATGGCGGACGAATCAGCGGCTGCGGAAAATCTCGACCTCGACGGTCTCCGCGCTGATTATGGCCCCCGGTTTGCCGACGGTTACGCGAACCGACTCGATCCGCGGATCGAAACCGAGACAGGTGTCGGCGATTTCGCCGGCAAGACGTTCGACGAGGGCATAGTGCTTCGTCGGCTCGCAACAGGCGGCGCGTATGGCCTGCGAGAGGGCGTCGTAGTCGACGGTGTCCGCAAGGGAATCGCTTGTGGCAGCTCGTGAAAGGTCAAGACCGAGCTCGATGTCCGCGACGGCGGGACGGGGTGCGGCCTGTTCCTCGGCGTAGACACCGAGGAAGACGGAGAGTTGAAGCTTGCGAATTCTTACGTAGTCCATTTGCACTCCAATGATGATTGCAGATCTCAAATTTCAAATCAGCCGTACTTCTCTTGCGGTGATTGCGAATCTCAAATTTCAGATTTAAAACCGGGGTTCTCGACACCAAACTGTGATATCTGAAATAAGAAATCTGAGATCACTTTTCGTGGCTCCCTCTTTTCTTCACGGCATTCTCCTCCGCCTCGCGGACGGCGGCCAACGCTTGCAGCTTCCTGAGCTGGTACTCGCCTATGCGCCCCTCCTCCAATGCCTTCTGTGCCGCCTCGTCGTTGAACTCCTCGCGGAACTTGGCAAGCTCCTGCTCGCGGACGTATGCGCGACGCGCATCATCGTCGAAGATGCGCTGGCCCTTGATGTCGCTGTTCTTTAGCGACTCGATCCAGCCGTAGAGCTGGCGGGAGACCCTTGAGCAGAAATCGGCCGCACGGTCTATTGCGGCGCGCTCCTTCTCCATCCCCCCGAGCTTCGGGGCGAAGCGGAGCATGGAACGGGTCTCGCCGCAACTGCCGCGGGCGATGTAGAGGAAGTGGATCAGGTCGGGGGTGGAGCCGCGCTCAAAGCCCTCGGCGATGTTGTTGGAGATTGAAAGAGCGGACCTGCGGATCTGGTTGACCAGGTCGCCGCGGTATTTAAAAGCCTCATGGCCCGTAAGCTCGAAGATGACGGCTGCCAAATCAGTCGCCGCCTGCCAGACCGGTAAGTCTTCAAATTGCTTATATGAAGCCATGTGTATATCCTCCAAAAGGCGTTTGGTATTTCAGATTGCAAATCTCAAATTTCAAACGCGTCTTAATCCGGAATCATTATACCACAGTCTGAAATCTGAAATCCGAAATCTGAAATCACCATACAATCTGTCTTGCAAGTACATTTTGGCTCGGCCGAGTCAAAAAAGAGTTTCCAAATGCGTCCAATTGGTATAAACTATTTGTGCCCTCAAGGGGGGGATGTTACCTATGACAGATCAAGAACAATCACCAGCTCCATCGGCCACGCAGAAAGGCGCAGGCTCGACCATGCGGCTCACGACCAAGCTCCGGCTTGTCGCCGGCGGCATGATTGTGGCTCTCTTCTGCACTGTCCTCGCCGTAGTCTGGTCCGTTGAGACCGGCCGCGCCTATTCCACAAGCCTCGACCTCGCCAGCAACTGCGTCCGCGACATCGACCTCTCCGTCCGTTCCGTGGCGGACAGCTTCCTCCTCAACACAGCGCACCTCGTGGCAAACGCCGTCGGCAGCGTCGAAGCCTCATCCGACGTCGACCTCGACTACATGCTCAAGCTCTATGCCCTCTCCGAAATCCACATAATCAACTCAAACGGCATTATCGTGGCCTCAACCGTTCCCAAGGACAAGGGTTGGGATATGGCCGGCGGCGAGCAATCGGCGGAATTCCTCAGGCTTCTGCATGGCGAAAAGGAGTACGCCCAGCCCCTTCAGCCGAAATCCAACGGCGGCAAAGAGATACGCTACGTTGGCGTCACCTTCCCCACCGGCAGCGGCTTTCTACAAGCAGCGCTCGACGGTGAGGCCTTCAACCAGGACCTCCGCCGCCGCGTCGTTGACGTCGCCACCCTTGTTCGCGTGAGAAACAAAGGCTACGTCCTCCTCGCCGACATGGACGGCACGATTCTGAGCGCACCGGCGGCACTTCAGTCTGAAATCGGCGGCAGTCTGGAGGAGTTCCTCGGCATGTCCAGGGAGGAAATCGACGATGCGCCGGCGGGCCTTTTCAACGCCAATGTCAAAGGCGAGCCATCCTACTGCCACATAGGTCTTGCCGACTCATTCCGCGCCGTGGTCGTCCAGCCGGAGCACGAGGTCTTCGCCGCGCGCGAGGCGCTTGTGCCGGCGCTCTTCTGCGCTGAACTTCCGCTGTTTTTAGTCTTCTTCGTGATTGTCAACTGGCTGCTGCGACGTTACGTCGCGGACGACGTCGCCCGCATCGACAAGGCCCTCGCGCGGATTACGGCGGGGGATTTCAACGCGCCGGTCGATGTCCGCTCAAGCGCGGAAATGGCCTCGATATCCGACAACATAAACGCCGCCGCCAGTTCGCTGCGCCACCACGCGGCGCTCGAACGGGAGAGGCTCCAGCGCGAACGCGACGAGGCCATCGCCGCGGAAAAGTCCAAAAACTTCTTTTTCGCGTCTGTCTCGCACGACATCCGCACGCCGCTCAACTCGATCATAGGCTTCACCCAGCTACTCAAGCTCGGCGTCGATGACGAAGGAAAACGCCGCCGCTATCTCGACAGCATAGTCGAAAGCGGTGAAATGCTCATGCAGATAATCAACGACGTGCTCGACCTCTCAAAGCTGGAGGCGGACAAAATGGTCTTCTCTCCCGAGTGGTGCGACATCGGGGAGCTCGTCTCATCGATGCTGTCGGCCTTCGATGGCCGGGCAAGCGCCGAAAACATCACCCTCTCGTCGAAGGTCCCGGCCAATCTCCCGGAATTCCTGATCGACCCGCATCGCCTCCGCCAGATTCTCTTCAATCTCCTTGGAAACGCCGTGAAGTTCACCCATGGCGGTTTCGTGCGCATCATTGTGAAGTATGCCCCTTCCGAGGACAATCCCAACCACGGACTTTTGGAAATCGCGGTACGCGACAACGGCGTCGGCATATCCCCGGAGAATCTCGACAAGCTCGGACGCCCCTTCGTGCAGTTGGTCAAGGGCACCGGACAAATGCAAGGCACAGGACTGGGCCTTGCGATCTGCCGCCAGATGTTATCGCGCATGGGCGGTGAACTGAAAATTGAAAGCAAGCTCGGCTCGGGAAGCACATTCACCGTGCGGCTGCTGGATGTCGAGTCGCGCGACCCCACTGACAATCCCCTTGCAAACCTGCCGCCGGCGGCAACACCGCCGCCCCAGGACAAGGACGAATCATGGAAGAGGCAAACCATGCTTCTTGTCGATGACGTGCCCCTCAACCTGAGCATTCTCTCTTCGATGTGCCGCCGCCTGGGAATCGAAAACATCGGAACGGCGAAATCCGGCCAGGAAGCATTGGACCTGCTTCACAAGGGCGCCTTCGATCTCGTCCTCACAGACCTGTGGATGCCAGGCATGGACGGCGCGGCCCTGCTTGCCGCCATCCGCAAGGACAAGGCCTTAAGCCACATACCCGTCTATGCGGTCTCGGCGGATGTCGAACTCCTCAAGAATTTCGACAGAATCGGTTTCAACGGCATCCTGCTCAAGCCCATCATCCTCGAAAACCTGCGCAAGCTACTCGCAGGTTAAACTGAGCTGAATCTCTCTTTCCAAAAAACATGGCATGTTTCATGCTATAATTGTATGCAAGATGTTTTTTGGGAAAAAAGGGAAAGACAAGGACTGCTACGAGCCCGGAATAACGCCACGTTCGCTGGCGGCGATGGTGCTTTGCATGCTTTTGGCGGCGATGTACACGAACTATTCGTGCACATACCTTCACGAACACTACCAGGTTGTCGAATCGGCGATTCCACTCCCCGCCATTCTTGCGCTTCTGTTCGCCTCGCTTCTTGTCGGCGTCATGGCGGTTCTGACTAAGCGCCGCCTGCTCACACGCCCTGAATTCGTCTGCATCGCCTTCGCGACGATGATTTCGGCGCCGATGATGGCGGAGGGATTCTGGCAGCGCTTCTTCGGAATAATCGCCGCAGTCCCGCGCGCCCGGAGTTTCGACTTCATCGACGTCTACGACGACGGACTCTGGCCGCACGGTAAAAACCTTTTCGAGGGCGCGTTCGACGGCCAGGGGGCTCCTGAACCGTCCTGCGGCGAATTCACGAACATCACCTGGTCCGTCGTCGAATACGAGGAGGGCGTTTCGGGGCGCTGCCCGACCATAACGAACTCCGTCGCCTCCGACGAGACCTGGCTCACATTCTCGATCCCCGTCACCCCGGGCGACCCTGATTCCGCCGTCCCCTCCCATCCGCACCTCCTGTCGGTGCTGGGCTACATAGACGGCGCTGAGGCGGAGTCCGAGGTCTTCTGCCGCGCGTACGCGGACGACAATCCCGTCCCGGAACCGCTCATGATAAACAGGCAGGTGGCCAAAAAGACGCTTATCCATCGGATGGGATTCGTCCGCATGGGCGTCTACGGCGTGATTCCGGCGCGTGAATGCGTCAGCAACCTGGTCGTCCAGCTTGGATACAGGGGACGCGGCCAGGTCACTTTCGCGGACCCGAAGTTCTTCTCGGTCTACTCGCTTGAATCCTGCTTCCGGGGCCGCCAGATGATCGACGAGAAAGACTGGCTCGCCCTGTCGCCTTCCGAACGCCCCGCCGGCGCTGTCATACGCCCGTCCAACCCATGGTCGCTGAAGGGGCTCGCATTCTACATAACCGGCCACATCCCGCTCAAGGACTGGCGGCGTCCGGCGCTCATCTGGTCCGCCTTTGTCCTCCTCCTCATGGCGGCGCTCTTCTGCGCGAACGTGATCATGCGGCGCAAATGGGCGGAAAGCGAACGGTACCCGATGCCGAACGCCCGCATTCCCCTCGCAATCGCCGGCGCCGGCGAGGACGAGGAGTCGCCGTGGGCGTCCATCTGGACCAACCGCTACGTCTGGGCCGGACTCATCTTCGCCTTTGTCTTCGGCATTGTGAAAGGCTGGCACTTCTACAATCCGCACGTGCCGGACCTCACGGTGGACATCGCCCTCTCGGAATATGTCAAAAACCCCTTCTTCGGGAGGATGTTCCACACGAGCTTCTTCTTCCTCCTCACCGTATGCAGCATCGCCATCTTCTTCGACCTCAATGTCCTGATGTCGATGGTCGTCGGCTACTGGATCTGCCGCACCTTCTACTGCATCGGCCACATCACGGGCATAGAGGTGAACAGCGGCTTCCCGTGGCGCGACGAGACGGCCATCGGCTCCTATCTCGGCTACTTCTTCGTGGTCCTGGCCCTGTCGGGGAAGTACCTGTGGTCCGTGCTGAAGGACGCCTTCCGCGGCACGGAAAAGGCCGTAGGGGAAGTCTTTTCGTCGCGCACGGCCGTGACGATCTTCGTGCTTGCCCACGTCGGCGTCGCCTTCTGGGCCAAACTCGCCGGCGCGCCGCCCTTCGCGGTCCTCGTTTTCTTCTGCTTCCTCGTCGCCCTCGGTTTTGTCTGCGCCAAGTTCCGCGCCGAATGCGGCTCCCCCTATGGCTACTTCACGCCGTCCAACTGCATGGTCTTCGTCCTGGCCGTCGGCGGCATACCGGTCTTCGGCGAGAAGGGAGTTTTCGTCGCGCTCCTGCTCTCCGGCTGCCTTACGGTCACGACCTTCTACCTCATTCCAGGCATGCAGTTCGAGCTGATTGAGACCGGACGCAAACTCCACATCAAACCGCGCCACATTCTCATCACCTGCCTCGTTGGCGTCCTCGGAGGGCTCTTCATCGGCGGCTGGAGCTTCCTGACCCACGGCTATGCCGACGGCGGCGACAACATCCGCGGAAGCTGGCTCTACAGTTCATGGACCTGGTTTACCAACTCCTTCCGCGAGCCGCTGGCCCGCGCGACGAACGACTGGCTGAACACGGACGCGGCGCCCGTGGCCGGCGCGGCCTGGCCGAAGCGCGCAATGCTTTTCGGCGGCTTGGCGATGGCCGTGCTTACGCTTCTCCGCCAATACTTCTCCGGCTTCTGGTTCCACCCGGTCGGCTTCATGCTCGGCTGGACAAACATCAACAACGGCGCGCCATGGGGAACGCTCCTGGTCGCGTGGTTCATCCGCTTCACCGTGCTGAAGATTGGCGGCGCCCGCGCCGTGCGCAACAAACTGCTGCCCTTTTTCACCGGCGCATTCATCGGCTGCATCCTGAGCGTCGCCGTGTTCACCGTGATCAACTCCTGCGCATACCTCTCGGGCAGTCCCAACTTCGCAATGCTGCTGCCGTAGCGCGCATGGGGAACGGTTGAAAAGTTGAAGATTGATTAGCTTACAATGCAGGAAAACAAGGACAATCGAATCGAACGAACACGCGGCGGCCGACAGATGCCGCAAGTCGCCGGCGTGCTCTTTTTCATACTTGTTTCGCTGGCTTTCGTCGTCCTCCATGTCCGCGCCTTTTCGCCGAACCCGGTGCGCCCCCAGCAGCCCGTGCAGCTCCCCGCCGACCGCTTCGCGCTGACAAATGCCCTGGCCCCTGAACGAGTCGCGGAACGCTTCCGTGAAATCGCGGCGTTTGGCTCCCGCGCCCCCGGGCAAAAAGGATTGGACCTCTGCGCCGACGCCATTGAAAAGGCTTTCTCATCCAACGGCCTCGAAATATACAGTCAAGTGGTCGACATCCCCTACCCGCTTCTCCGCGAAGGCTCTGGCTGGATATCCAACGAGACGTTCCGCCTGGAGGCCATGCCATTCCGACCGAACTACGTGCAGACAGTCACAACCGGGGCCAACGGCCTCGACGGAGAGCTTTTCCTCGCCACTGCGGAATCCGTCCGCAACGGCCATGACTTCTCGGGCAAGATAGCCGTCATCGACGCCGGCGGATCCATTTTCGAGGATTTCGACCTGGACCCCGTCCGCTACGCCGACATCGGCTTTTCAGCCGTCATCATAACACATGGCGAAGGAATTGAAAAGGCCCCGTGGGATGGCCATGCCGCCACCAAGACGTACCAGCGCAACGTCCCCGTCAACATCGTCCGCCTCGCCTGCGGCCCGGAGATTCTCAACCACATCGGCGAGAAAGTCCACATCGACGTCCGCTCCGTCTGGGGCTCGCGCCGAACGCGAAACATCGTAGGCGTCCTACGCGGAAACAGCGAATCGACAAACTCCGCCGCGCTCATCATCCCCGTCGAGTACGACGCCTTCTCAATTCTGCCCGACTTGGCAAACGGCTCGTTCCAGGCGCTGCAGACCGCCGTGCTGCTCCAGCTCGTCGAAGGTCTCGCGCCATACCGCGACACAATCAAGCGCGACATCGTCTTCGCGGCCACGACCGGCGCCGGCCACAGCCAGAGCGGACTCAGCCGCCTCATATCCACCATAGGCGAAAACGGATTCCGCGACTACCCGGCCGAATTCATCAACGGCAAGATCGCCACCCACAAGGCCGCCATCGAGCGCATCGGCAGAATCATGCGGCTCTTCGACGACCCGGACTTCGCCGCAAACGGCAAGAGCGCCCGCACGCGCGAACTGGAAACCGGCCTCGATCCGGAAGCGCGCCACTACCTTGCCCAACGCCATTCCGCGCTCGCCCGCAAAGCCGTCTTCGTCGAAGCCGAACGACTGCTTCAGGCGCGAATCGCCTACCAGCGCAACCCGACAGACCTCACGTCCCCCGAATTCGCCGCCTTCCGCGCGGCAAAGCGCCGCTATGACGAACTGAACTCCCTCTCCGCCCTGCCCATGGCGAAAATGCTCGCCCGTCCTTCCGTCTCCCGCCACCGGTTCCCGCTGCCCAACGGCGGTGACGCTCCCTACCGCGACGCCCTCCGAGCCACCCTCGAGTACTTTGCGGCTTTCCATGAGGATTTGCTCCGCTCCTTCGAAGCCGACCTTGAGCTTGAGCGGATGTTCGCGCAATACGGCGACATCTTCGCCCTTGGCACGCGCTGCGCCCCGATGTCCGATCCCGAAGCAGGCGAGAAAATCGGTCTTGCCGGCGGACGCGGCATCTCGACGGGCGAGGCGCTTGAGCTTTTCCACACGATTGTCCGCGAGGCCGCCCACCGCCTCGGCATAGAAGCCGACGTGGAAATCGTCAAGGGCAGCTGGGGCGCATACTCGGACATCTTCTCCGACAAGGTCGAGTTCAACACCATGCCCTTCGGCGTCGCCTCATACCCCGCCTACACCATCGCCAGCGTGCGTGAGCGGATCCGCGACCAGGGGTACCCGTTCCACCAGGCCGAATTCGAGAATCTGGAGACCGCGAGGCACATGCTCTCCATCCTCGGCGAAACGGCCATCGCGCTCGCCGACGGACGCGGCTCATTCAACCGCCTTCCCCTCTGGGGGCCCATCGCCCATCACGGCGCGGTATTCGCGTCTGGCGTCGGCAGCTCCGCCATCCCCAACTACCCCGTCGAAGGCGCACTCGTCTGCTCGCGCGACGACAAGTCGCCGATTCTCACAGACCCCTACGGACAGTATGAAAACCAGTTCATGCTGCTCCCCGCCTTCGGCTGGCTCACATGGCGCCCGTACGATGCGTTCCTCTTCGATGAGAACGGCGTTGTGAAGTATGTGAAGGACTACGGCTCCGCGGCGCAGCTCATCTACGACTCGAAGCGGATGCGCTACAACAACACGCCCGTCAACCACGTCCTGTACCGCGGCGCGCCAGTCACGCTCCTCAACCGCGTCAATCCCCAGACGCTCAAGTCCTTTGCGACATTCGAGGCCGTGCGGCGTCGCGGGCTCACGGCCTTCGCCTCAACAAGCAAGTTCGGGAGCGACAAGGTCATGATGGAGTTCGTCCCGCCCGACGAACGCTTCTTCATGCTGCTCAAGGACGGCGCACCCGACAACGAGTTTGTCTCCACGACCCGCGCCTTCTGCCTCGGCACGCTCCATTTCGACGACCCGTCATGGCAGCCCACGGAAAACGAAATAGACGGCCCCGGCTACCTCGCCGCCGACTCCGAGCATTTCCGCAACCTCTCCGCCGAGGCGCTCGCCTCCATGACCTGGCTGGCAGACAAACGCCTCGCCCTCCAGCGCCGCTACGGCATGGCCGACGCCCTCACAGGCGCCTTCGACGGCACGGCCCACGCCATAGCGACCAACATCGTCGCCCGCGCCCCTGAAATGCCCTATCTCGAAAGGCAGCGCGAATACGGCAACGCGCTCTCCTACCAGATGCTCAACCACCCCGTCATCAGGGGCGTCATCTCCGAGGCGGTTGCCGGAATCCTATGGTACCTCGGGCTCCTCGTTCCGTTCACCTTCTTCTTTGAGAAGCTCATCTTCGGCTTTGCCGACATCCGCCGGCGGCTCATGGTGCAGGGCATAACGTTCCTCGTGGCCTTCATCCTCCTGCGCCTTCTCCACCCCGCCTTCCACATGATCCGCTCCTCGGCGATGATCCTCCTGGGATTCGTCATCATGCTCACCGTCGGCATGGTGGCGCTCGTCCTCTCCGGCAAGTTCAAGGAGAACCTCGACGCGCTCCGCGGCGGGGTCAACCCGCAGGGCGTCTCCGGCAACAAACTCGGCATCGCGATCACGGCCTTCCTTCTCGGACTCAACAACATGCACCGGCGTCGCATGCGCACGGGCCTCACATGCGCCACGCTCGCCCTGATGACCTTCGTCATGACCTGCTTCATGTCGGTGCAGTCCGACATCGTCGAGACGGAACGCGCCACTGGCAGCGCCCCCTACCAGGGGCTCGTCATCCGCAAGAAGCAGATGAGGCCGATCTACGGCGCGGAAATCGACGCCATACGCCTCGCGTTCCCGAACCACCGGGTTTCGCGGCGCAACTTCTACGCAGCCTACTACAACCATGCGACCCAGGTTCCCGACTCCCCCACCTTCAAACTCGAAATCGGCGAGGGCGAATACTCGCGGACGCGCTCCGTGCGGACGGCGCTCGGCTTCGAGCCGCAGGAACCCCTTGCCCCGCAGATGCCGCTCCTGTCGACCAACGGCTGGTTCACGGTGGCCCAGAAGGAGAATACCGAAGGCCCCCGCCCCGTCATCGTCTCCGACGTCCTCGCCGAGCAGCTCGGCATAACGCCCAAGATGGTCGACGAGGCCCCGGTGCCCGTCATCCTCAACGGCAAGCGCTTCGAAGTCATCAACGTATTCGACTCCACCCACTTCCCCGAAGTGACGGATCCCGACGGCGAGAACCTCCTCCCCTACGACGGCCTCGCCATGAACAACCCCAAGTTCTTCGGCTGGTGCATCCTGATCGCGGACGACACCGACCCGCGCGTCGCCGCCGCAGACCTCATTCTCGTCCTCAACGACGACCTTGAAATGGACTATCGCGGAATCCGCACCGCCTCCCTCGTCATCGACATGGGGAACGTCCCGTACGCCGTCGCCAAGCACGAAATCGCCATGTACAAGGAGCAAAGCGGCGCGGAATGCAGCTACGGGCTCGACGGCACATCCTACCACGGGCGCCGCGCCCGTAGCCGTTCGCTCATAGGCTTCGCCGACCTGCTGATCCCGCTCCTCATAGCGGCCATCACCGTCCTCAACACGATGAAGGGCTCCGTCTACGAGCGGCGCAACGAGATCTACGTCTACAACGCCGTCGGCATCGCGCCCAAGTACATCTTCTTCATGTTCGTCGCCGAGGCTCTTGTATACGCCGTCGTCGGCACAGTCGTCGGCTGTCTGCTCGCGCAGGGTGTCGGCAGAATACTCGCCCTTCTCGGCGTCACCGCCGGACTCGACATGAACTTCGCCTCCCTCACCACGGTCTACGCCTCGCTCGCCATCGCCGCCGCGACGCTCCTCTCCACATGGTTCCCCGCCCGCACGGCCATGGAGATCGCCAAACCGGCCGACAACGCCGGCTGGTCGCTTCCCGAGCCCGACGCCGACGACAGTCTCTCGCTTCTCCTCCCCTTCACTTTCACCCACTACGACCGAATCGCCGTGCTGGCCTTCTTCCACGACTTCTTCGACGGCTTCGGCGAAGGCAGCGCCGGCACCTTCTTCGCCGGCGAACCGCAGCTCAAGATCGCGAAGAGGCTCGACGACCTCGCGGACAACGCCTACATACCGGCGCTCGAAGTGCGCGTGTGGCTGAAGCCCTTCGACCTCGGCGTCTCGCAGCGGATCGAAATCGAGCTCGGCACCGATCCCGACACGAAGGAATACATCGCGAAGATGATCCTCACGCGCATTTCGGGGACGCGCGAGGCGTGGATGCGGCTCAACAAGCCGTTCGTCGCCGCCGTCCGCCGCCAGTTCCTCCACTGGCGCGCCGTCGACGACGAGCAGAAGACCGCCCTCTTCGCCGAGGCGCAGACGCTGTTGCGGCGCATCGTGCCAGATGGCGTTTGAGAATGTATCTGCCCCGCCCCGCAGCGGCAGGGCCGTTACATCCTCAAAACAAGTTTTTCCTTTGACATCAATCCGATGTCTTGATATTATTTCGGTAGAAGTTCAACTGTTTACAAAGCATTGGAGTGTGGAAGAATGAGGAAAGGCATCTTGTTCACAGCTGTCGCGGCACTGTCAATCGCTGCGGGCGCGACAACGTACCACGTGCCGGCGGACGGTGCGCTTGCGACAGTTCTTGGCAACGCCGTTGACGGCGATGAAATCGTCATCGCCCATGGCACCTACAGTTTCACGTCGGTTCTTACCGTTTCCGCCGCAGTTACTGTCCGTGGCGGAACCGGAAACCCGGAGGACGTCATCCTTAAACTCGATTCCGGCGCAAGGCTCATGTGCGTGAACAACGCCGACGCGAAGGTCTCAGGCCTTGTCCTCGAGGGCGGAAGCGGCAAGGGAAATTCCACCACGGGCCCTGGAAGGAACTTGTATGTCGCGGCGGGGATTGTCTCCAACTGCGTCGTGCGCGGCGCCAGATTGTCAAACGTCTCCGCTTCCGGGGAATGCGCCACCACGATCTGCCTCTCGGGGGCGAACGCCCTCATGACACACTGCGCCGTGACGAACAATACCATCTCGGGATCAGGTAATTCAGGCGCTGCAAAGGACAATCTGGTGGGCGTGCATGTCGCAGGTGGCGCCAAACTTTCCAACTCTCTGATAGCGGACAACATCGACAGAGGCGGCCGCATATCGGGAACCAATGCCGGCGGCGTATATGTAGTCAGCGGCACAGTCAAGAACTGCACGGTTATCCGCAACTGCGCGCCAAACGTGGGCGGCGTATGGGCGGACACGAAAAACGCCACCGTGGTGAACTGCGTAATCGCCGACAACTGGTCCGTCTACTCAGGCTCGGCATGCGACCAAATCAACTCGGCAGCAGCCGCGAGGTTCGGGCATTGCGTCATTGGCCCTGCTTTTCCCAACAAGCTCTTCGTTGATTACAAGCAGGATGACCTTCGTCCCGCGCCCGGAGGGGCCCTCCACAACTCCGGCACTTCAAGTGGAATCGCAGTTCCCGGAACAGATCTTGCCGGCGAATCCCGTGTCTCAGGCGCAGCCATAGACATCGGATGCTACGAACTTGACGAATCCTCCCCCACGTTCTCGTTTTCATCCGAAGCAACCGAAGTACTTGTCCCGGGAGATGTTGCCTTCACGGCGGACGTCGCCGGTCTGCCCGCCGGCACGTCCCCTGTCTTCCGCTGGGACTTCGACGGAGACGGCACAATTGATCTGGAGACATCTTCGCGGGCCGCCACGAACTTCTATCCTGAAACCGGCTTCGCAACGGTGTCTCTAACAGTTGCCGACTCCGTCACGGGCGAAGTTCTGGGATCATGTCTGCGCCCCGACTACCTGCGTCTCTGCCCACGCACCCTCCATGTCTCCAAAACGGGGTCCGCGACTCCACCCTATTCCTCATGGGCTTCTGCCGCCAACAGCATCGCCACAGCCGTGGCCTACGCGATGAAAGGTGCCACCATCGTCGTGACTAACGACAGCTATGGCATCAGCTCCCCCATCGTTGTCGAGAAGCCCCTTAGAATATGCGGTCTCACAGGTAAGCCGGAAGACGTCATTCTCACCCGGACGGCAGGCGCACGCATTTTCACGGTCAATGCCAAAGGCACGATGATTGACGGATTCGCCCTTCAAGGAGGCGCCAGCTCTGGCGCCGGGAATGGACGCGTCATTTCCGTGGGCAATCTTGGGGGAACCGTCTCGAACTGCGTCATACGCAACTGCACGATGTCCGGCAGCATTAGCGGCAACGAGTACGCAAACATCATTACCCTGCGCGGATCCAACTCCCTGATGACACACTGCACGATCACAAACATCCAATGCAGCGTGACATCGGCATCCGGCGCTTCCAGCGTGTGCTGCCTGGGAGTGTACATGGACAATGGCGCGAAACTCGAAAACACGCTCATCGCGGACAACACGGACACCGGCACCCGGAAGAAACAGGACTACGCCTGCGGCGTCTACGGCAACGGGAACATGCTTAACTGCACCATCGTGAACAACAGCGGCAACGATGTCGGGGGCGTCCGTCTCACCGGAGGCAAGGCCGTCAACTGCGTCATCGCCGGCAATACCTCCACCGGGCTCTCCGCAGCAAACGCCAACATCTACTCCGGCACCCAATCGCGCTTCACCTACTGCGCATCGGATGACGCCACCGTCTTTGGCGCAACGTGCCAGGCTGCATCCATCGGCGCGTTATTCGCCAATCCTGACGCGCACGACTACACGCCTGCGGCCAACAGCCCGCTCATCGACAACGGCACGGCGACCGGCGTCGCCCTTGCCTCCCGCGACCTCGCAGGGGCTGCCCGTGTTTTAGGCGACGGGGTCGACATCGGCTGCTACGAACTTGACACCACGGCCCGCAGCCTGTCTTTCTCGACCGACACGACAACGCTGATCTCCCCCTGCGACGTGGTCTTCACGGCGGGGACCTCGGGCTTCGACAACGTGAACGACCTGGTCTACTCCTGGGACTTCAACGGGGACGGCACCGTAGACCGTGAGACGACCTCGCCCGTGGCGACCAACACCTACACGACGGCGGGGACGGTATCCGTTTCGCTCACTGTTTTCAGCGCCTCGCTCGGCGTCTCGCTCTCAGCCTCACGCCCGGACTACCTGTACATGGTTCCAGGAACGATGTTCTTCTCCACCAACGCGATCGCCTCCTCCACATTCCCCTACGATTCATGGGAACACGCGGCAACGAACCTCCAGGACGCCATCGACGCGGCAATTGACGGCGTGACCGTGGTTTGCGCCCCGGGAAATTACGTCATCAACTCCGCCGTCACCATTGACAAAAGCATAACCGTGCGCGGTGCCACCGGCCGTCCCGAAGACGTCCGCTTCATCCGCGGCAACGCCGCCCGCATTTTCTTCCTGAACGCCCAGGAGGCACGAGTGGAAAACATCCTTGCGACCGGGTCTTTCTCTGGATCTGGCCATGGCCGTGTCTTCTTCGTCTCCACGGTTGGCGGAGTCATTTCCAACTGCGTAGTTACCAGGGCGCACATACAGGGGTCAATCTCTGGCGGGGAAGCAGCAGGACTCGTTTGTCTGAACAGCGCCAACGCGCTCATGACGCATTGTGCCGTAACAAACAACACGGCGCTCATCGATTCAGTATCCGGAAATTCCGTGGAAAGCTGTCTGGGCGTCTCCTTGAAACTTGGGGCGCGTTTGGAGAACTCCCTGGTCGCGGACAACGTGGATTCTGGGACGCGGGTCGTCAAGGTGAACGCCGGAGGCGTCTCCGTCGCCAACGGACGCCTTGTAAATTGCACGATAGTCCGAAATCGCGCGTGCGATATCGGAGGCCTCCGCATCGACAATGGCTCGGCGGTGAACTGCGTTGTCGCCGGCAATGCCACTTCGACTGACGGCTACGCTGACAACGCCAACGACACAACGGTCTCGCTCGCTTCAACCTGCGTCATAGGAGGGGAACTGGACGCGCTATTCAAGAATCCAGGCGCATGCCATTGGACGCCGTCCGTCTCGTCACCGCTCTTCAACGCGGGGACGCTCATCGGCATTTCACCGCCGAAGACGGATCTCGCAGGAAAGCCGCGCGTGTCCGGCCGCTCCATCGACATCGGTTGCCTGGAATCTCAATCAGGCACAGGCACAATGCTGTTCTTGCAGTAGCAAGTTGCGGTGCCGGCAATCACTCTTGACTGTCATCGCGCTGGGTCTTGTCTTCTGTCTGGGGCTTGTCGACAGCTTCGAGGGCTTCCTTGTCGGCAAGCGACATGGAGCCTTCGACGCGGCCGTCGTCGAGGGCGTTAAAGGTCTTGCGCGCCTTGAGGTCGCGGAAGAGATGGACAAGCCCGAAGAAGCCGCCGATGCCGAACCAGACGGTGCTGATCGCGGCGACAATGCACGGGATGACAAAGTAGCGTATGACAAAGTATTTGCTCCACCACTCGACGGGCCACGGGCGGAAGGAGTTCCAGATCACCGTGCCGACGAAGCAGATGATGAATCCGTACACAAAGCTGTAGAGAAACACGCCGTACGCGATGACCTTGTCGCCCTTTGAGTATTCGGGGGTGATGCCGATGAGGTTCTTGAAGAAGTTCGCCGGCGTCCATGATATCTTAATGTTGCGCTGTCCGTCCAGGGCGTACTTGCCGCGGTGGAGCATGCGCTCAAGGTTGAAGGGCTCCTTGCACGTCAGCTTGGAAACGATGATGTAGAGAAGGACGCAGAAGATGGAGAGGAAGAAGTTGAACTCAATGGAGTTCACCGGGCATTTGACAGGGTCCATCTCCCAGTGGATGTAGGGATTGAAGGGGGACGAGAGCGTACGGAACGCCTTGTCGAACGATTCGACGAGACCGGCCTTGGCGATGGCCGGGTAGACGACGTCGGCCCAGTTGCGCTGGACGATGATGTAGGAAATGCTCATTGTGGAGCTTGTCAGGAGGGAGGTCCATGCGCCGGCTGTCGTGCCGAAACGGCTGTAGAGTCCGAAGGTCATGACGGGGCCCGCGCCGCCGACCCACATGGCGCAGGCCAGCGTGACGAACATCTGGATGTAGTCCAGCTGCTTCATGTAGTAGGAGCCGCAAAGGAAGAAGACGCCGATGCTGATGGCGACGATGCGGATCATCCAGACGTGCTGTTTCAAGGTGAACGGCTTTTTCCGCAGCGGCAGCACCACGTCCTGCGCGATGGTGAGCGCGGCGCTGTAGATGCGGGTGTCGTCGGTCGAGAGCATGGCCAGGAAGAGAAGGAGCGCGAAAAGGCCGAAGAGGCCGTGCGGCAGAAGGGCGCGCATCGTCACGGAGAGGTTCAACTGGTTGAAGAGAGTGCGGCACTGCTGGAACTTGTCATTTGCCTTTCCCTCGGCGTCGATGAGGGCCTTAGACTTGTCTTCGTCGGAGAGGTTCGCTCCCTCCAGCTCGGCATTCTTGCGGGCGCGGGCATCGTCCTTGAGCGCCGTGTGTATGACGTCGAGGAAGGCGGTGTCGAGGTTCTTCGTCTGCGAAAGCGGCTCGTCCTTGCCGATTTCGTGGACCTGCGGCGGAATCTCGGCCACGGCGCCCCTGACGAGCTCGCGGCTGTGCGGGTCGTTCTTGAAGACGTCGTCCGCGACGCGGTAGGCG
>JAEEGG010005396.1_pt1 | contig 30410 bp, 22 predicted proteins | sample 9134161 | NCBI WGS metagenome assembly JAEEGG01 (sample SAMN16246543, study PRJNA631951) | gut metagenome | biome: gut microbiome; feature: rumen; material: CR-attached | host: Bos | place: Iran: Karaj | collected 2018-10
AGCCGTCCTCGACGCTGGTCAAGCCGATGAAGGGCATTTGGTTTTCGAAGTGGCGCCCCGCGATTTCGCCTCCGCCAACATTCCTCAAATTGTAGTATTGGACCAACGACGCATTGCTGACGATGCTGCCGATATAGCGGCCATACACCTGCGGGATGATGCTGAACCGTCCGTTGGCAGGCGTGATGTAGGCTTGGAAGGTGTAGTTGATGTCGAAATACTTCTCTTTGGTGGAAGTCAGGTAGTAATAGTTGCTGCTCAGGTTGGCCAAGATGCCGTGATTGGCGAAATAGGGGTCGTCCAGATTGTCGTATTGCATCCTGAAGAAAGGAGCCAATAGCGTGTTATCCTTGAAATAGTACTCGTCGAAGGTGCTTGCCTCGAAGGAGGATTTGTCGTAGGTCGTATAGATGAACGACGCCCCCACGTTGGTGCTGAAATTGAGCAGGTGGAACTCCGAAATGCTGGCGCTGGCTTTCATTTGCAGGTAGTGCAGGTTGATATACTTGTCGAGGTAGCCTCTTGTGCGGAAATGCTCGTCCCTGTAGTCGGCGGTCACATTGAAATTGGCGAGCGACGAGCGCGAGTAGGTGTATTTGAGGCTGATTTTGGGGTTATAGCTCAACTTCGCAGATAGATTGAGTTTTGAGCCGTTGAACTTCTTCTCGTTCAAGCCGACACTAAGCAACAATGCAGCACCTTCCTCGGTATCGTAGCGCACACCCAAACCAAAAACATGGGGCTTGGCAGGTTTCATGTCGACATTTAGGTCGTAAGCGTCTGAAAGTTGGTTATTCCATTGTGTGGAATCGCTTTCCATAATCCGATAGGTAATTTCGTCGAAACAGCCCGTGCCACGATACACTTTCATGGCATTTTCAACGTCGTCTTGCATATAACGGTTTCCCGCCTCCAGGCCACCTTTGCGAAGGAGCCAGCGACTATCTTTAGGAGACGCATTATCGAATTTGATGGATTGGATGAGCACCGCATCTGTAGCCAAATTCTTGGCATGAGGCGCACGCAACGTTTTGCTGACAGGATGTCCCGCCGAGGCATCTACCGCCTTTTTGATGGACAAAAGTTGGTCGTGGAAGTCACTGGCACGCTTGTAACCTCTGCCCACCAAAGTGTCAATGGCTTCGGGCGTGAAGCTAAGCATACCGAAGCCGCTGATGTCGGGGATGATATGGACATCGCACATCTTGCGGTTGTCTATACGTTTGGCACTTGTGCTGTTGGTGACCAACCGGCCAAACACCTGGGGTAGCGACTTGATGTCGTTGGTGGTGATGTCTTTCGTCGAAGTGACCTCAACGCCGATGATAATGTCGGCTCCCATCTCGCGGAGCACATCAGCAGGGAAGTTGTTCACCAAGCCGCCGTCGACCAGCACTTTGTCTCCTATCGTGACAGGAGAAAACAAGCCAGGAATAGCCATGCTGGCACGCATCGCCGTAGGCACGCTGCCGTTACGTAGCACCACTTCCTCACCTGTAACCATGTCAGTGGCCACGCAGGCAAAGGGAATGGGCAAGTCGTTGAAATCCATTTCCCCCTGATAGCCCACACACAGGTTGTTGAACAGGTTGATGAGCGAACTGTTATTGACATACGCACTCGGCAGTTGGCTGATGAAACTTGTATTGGAGTCTTTTTTATAAAGGCTTTCGAGACTAAACGGCACATTAAGTACCATAGTGCTGTTGCGTTGCCGCACTTCTTCCGACATCATGGGGCGGTCAATTTTGTTGCCGATATATTCCGACCAGTTGATGCCGGCGATGAGTTGGGTGAGTTCGTCAGGCGAATATCCCAAGGCATAAAAGCCCCCGATGATGGAGCCCATGCTGGTGCCCGCCACATAGTCGACAGGGATGCCCATCTCTTCGATGTATTTCAACACGCCGATATGTGACGCGCCTTTGGCGCCACCGCCACCCAGCACCACACCGACTTTGAGGCGCGGCGGACGAATGGTGTCATTATTGGCTTGCAACACGAAGGTTGCTGACAAAAGAGCAATGAATAAGCAGATTTTCTTCATTTTCATCGGAATTAGAACGGACAAAAATACGGTTTTTTCGGGAATGCAGCCCATTTAATAAAAAAAGAAGGACTGCCCTTGGTGAGCAGTCCCGTTATACCCCATTTTGCTCATTAAGCAGGGAAAGATTATTTCTTCAGCTTGCCCAAGCGAGCGGTCACCTTATAGGTGGTCTTTGAATAAAGGTCAGTGCCGAGAATCGGGGCATGACGATGGCTTTCCACTTGAGGATAGATCACCACATCGTAGCCGGGGTTCTTCTTCATCAGGTTGTACAGAGCGTAGTTGCTGCCAGTGGGAACGACGGTTCCGATGTAAGGAATAGCAGTACCGAAGTCGGAAGTTTCACCGATTTCATTGGTGCCAAAGAGATGAGCCCAGTCAATACCGAGCACGCGGATAACAGTGGCTTCACCGGTCACAGTACCTGACAGGTCAAAGTCAGCAGCATGAAATTCAACATTGGCATTGGGGCCCTTCATGCTGTGAGTGTAAGTGTTGCAGCTAGCCATGAACAGCATGGCAAAACCGCAGATTAATAACAGTCTGAATTTCTTCATGATGTTTAGATTTTAGGTTGATTAAATTTGTTAATTATACGTATAATTTAATGGGGTCATTGTTATTTCTTCATTCTCATCAGATTGACCGTGAGATTGCCATAGACAGCATGGGCAGTGCAAATGCCACCAATCTCAAGCCAGTTGATAGGCTTCACCGAAAGGCCAACGCCATAGTTGAAGTGGTTATAGATTTCGTCGCGAACGTAATCGTGGTAGATGGAATGGTTTTCCGTATCCACGTTTATGGAGTTGCCGATGGTTCTTCCTGAGGTTTCGTTGCTGTAGCCAACTAAAGGAATGAGGTTCAGCCAAGATGTGACGGGAATTTTGTAGCCCATGTTGATGGTAAGAGCTGTTTGGTCGGGATATTCTGCTAAGGTCACTGTCTTATCCCATTTATGCTCGGGAGACCGGTAGATAAAGTCCATATAAACACCTACCAAAGACACACTTGCACCGACACCTAAACCAGAAAAAGTCTTGTCAATTTGACCATTAAAATGATAGCCCACCACACCGACATTCACGCCAATGGTGACATCAGACATGTTCTGCGAGAAATCGAACCATTGTGCTTTCACGCTACCCACTGTAAGAGCCAGCAATGCAATCAGGATAATTGATTTTTTCCTCATAACAATTGATTAGTATTGATTGAAGTTGCAAAGATAGCATTTTTTTTTATTCTGACAATTTATTTTAATTTAGTTGTTTCATTGGAAAGTAAAATAAGTGTCCGGGAAAGGCATAGTGGTATTAGTCCCAACGACCCACGATGCCAAGATAATGGCTTTAGGCAGCAAACTCTCCAACATGCGGGCCATCGCCCGCGACTATGCCGAGATAGGCGATGCCCTCTGGAGGAGACTTCAACTTAGTGACGCTCAACGAGAAATCAAAAGTCTTTCTCTAATATGAAATTCAGTCGTTCGGGTTGTACTGCAACGAGATTAAGAAAACGCTCCCTTGAATTTTGACTCAATCCTCCTTTCATGGAAATACGTAATGAGTCATTATTATAGATTCCAATTCCTAAATACTTTCCATACACCACTGGATCGGGAAGTTCTGTTTCATTGTAGGTAAAAGTTCCTTCCATCTTGGCATGGAAAGGGCGTGTGATCTCAACAGTCTTTTCCCAAGGCAACGTGCAATTGGTCTCGGTTACAGACTGGCCATTGGCATCTGTGTAGGTCTCGTCAAGCTTAAAGCATGGTGACATGGTCAAATTGTTAGACGTGTCTGCAACTCTATATACTATTGTATAAATATTAGAAGTCGGTTCTGGTTTCGGAGTGATTTTTTTACATCCTGCGAGCATCACGCCACCCATAAGCAGGATGGAAAACAAAAACATTACTTTTTTCATTTTGAACTGTTTTTTGGATTGTCATTAAAAGGGACTGCCTCTTTTTTTTGAAGCAGTCCCATATAATATAAGGTGTGTAAATTACATCATCAAGAACGACATCATCACACCAGCTGCAACAGCGGAGCCAATAACGCCAGAAACATTCGGGGCCATGGCATGCATAAGCAGGTGGTTCGACGGGTCGTACTTCTGACCTTCCACTTCGACGACGCGGGCGCTGTCCGGCACAGCCGAAACACCAGCGGCACCAATCATCGGGTTGATCTTCTCCTTCAGGAAGAGGTTCATCAACTTGGCACCCAGCAGACCGCCAGCGGTGGCCACGCAGAACGAAGCGGCACCAAGGATGAAGATCTTGATGGAGCTCGAAGTCAGGAACACGGAGGCCTGAGTGGAGGCACCCACGGTGAGACCCAAGATGATGGTGACGATGTCAATCAAAGGATTAGAGGCAGTGTTCTGCAAACGCTTCACAACGCCCGACTCCTTGATGATATTGCCGAAGAACAGCATACCCAGCAGCGGCAGAGCCGTGGGGCTGATGAAGGTGGTCAGAATGAGGCCGACGATGGGGAACATGATCTTTTCGGTCTTGTTAACCATACGAGGAGCACCCATCTTGATGAGGCGTTCTTCCTTGGTGGTCAGCAGACGGATGATAGGCGGCTGAATCACAGGCACCAAAGCCATGTAGGAATAAGCTGCAATGGCGATGGGACCGATGAGGTTACGTGTGCCGTTCATGCCATTAGCGAGACGCGAAGACAGGAAGATGGCGGTAGGACCGTCAGCACCACCGATGATACCGATAGCGCCAGCCTCACGCAGGTTGAAGCCGAGGTACAAAGCACCGATGAAGGTGATGAACACACCCAATTGAGCGGCAGCACCAAGAATCATCAGCTTCGGGTTGGCGATGAGCGACGAGAAGTCGGTCATGGCACCAATGCCCAAGAAGATTAAAGGCGGATACACACCTGAGGTCACGCCGAAGTACAGGTAGTTCAGCACACTGCCCTTCTGGTAAAGACCCGTCTGGAGGTTCAGTTCACCGCTTTGGAACACACTCGTCATCAAACCCTTCACACCTTCGATGTCGTTGTTATTCAAGCCGTAGTCAGCCATATTGAGATGTTCGACTTGCTTGATGGCTTCGCTGAGCACCATGTGTTTATCGCCTGGATTGTCGCCAAAGACAGCCACCAACAGGGCTTTCGCGGTGTCCAAATCAAAATTGAGCGTTGCGGGGTCTAGTGCTTGTAGATTAGCCATGGCATCAGCAAAGGTAACACCGAAGCCTTGGAAGAAGGGAATGTTTCCCACAATGATACCTGTCCCAATCGGGATGAGCAGCATAGGCTCGAACTCGAAGCGGATAGCCAGGAAAATGAAAAGGATACCCACCAAAATCATGATGATGTTGCCAATCTTGCAGTTTCTGAAACCCGTGAGTATCCAGAAGTTGCGCAAACCTTCGGTCAAACGGTCTTTGGTGGACATTTCCTTGACTTCCTCTTTGGCGACATGGGCTTTGACATTCTTGTTTTCCAAAGTCGTCACACGCTTGTCGAGGTTCTGAATTTGCTGATCCAATTCGGCTGACTTTTGCTGTTCTGCGACAATCGCGTCAGCCATTTCAGCCAGCTGGGCGTTGCTTTCCTCGGGGGTCATCTCGCTGACCTGTTCGGTCTTCCCAAGGTCGGCGACTCTGGTGGCGAACATCGGGTTGTTGACAACCACCATGTTCAGCAGCATCAGGAGCACCAACGAGCCGATGATGACCGCAGGCTTTCTGTAAATACTTTTCTTGCCTAACATGACCTTATCCGATTACGATTAAAGTATCACCTTGAAGCACATTGTCGCCCTGGCGGCAGTTGATGGCGGTGATGGTACCGTCAGCCTCGGCCAGCAGGTTGTTTTCCATCTTCATGGCTTCGTACATGAGCAGCTTGTCACCCTTCTTCACGGTGTCGCCTTGCTTGACGAAGATTTGCATGATGGTTCCAGGAAGCGGAGCAGCCATTTTGTAGCCAGCGCCACTGGCAGCGGCGGCAGGTTTCGAGGCAGCCGGAGCCGAACTCGAAGCGGCAGGCTTGGCAGCGGGACGGGCCACAGGAGCCACGACCGGAGCGGCTTGCTCTTCCATTTCCACTTGATATTCAGTGCCATTCACATTGACCGTGGCGATGTTGCCCTCAATGTTCTGGACTTCTACTTCGTATGGTTTCCCACTAATGGTGAATTTGAATTTTTTCATTTTTCTACAATTTAACGTTTCCAGTGTCTAACTCCGTAATTCTTATCGTTCCAAGAAGTTACCCTTCTCTCGATGGTAATCACATTGCTCTCCTCGTCGTGGAGGTTGGTGGAGAGATAGAGGGCCATGCCGATGGCGGTCAGCACCTCGGGGGCAATCTCGCCTTCAGCCAACTTAACGGCAGGCTTTACCGTCGTCACGGGCTTAATCTCCTTCACCTCGTTTTTCTTGGCATCCTGCTTCTTGAAGTAGGCAGCCACGCCACGGAAAATGGTTGAAAGGATGAAGAGGGCGATGACGACAATCAGAAATCCCGCGATGGTGACAATCCAGCCTTTGGTGTAGACCCAATCTTCGTGAGCCAACAGTAATGATATTTGTAACAGGTTCATCACTTTATGGATTTAGGGTTACAGCGGGATGTTCGAATGTTTCTTCTCGGGATTGGCCAAACGCTTCGTCTCAAGGGTGCGCAGGGCACGGATGACACGGAAACGAGTGTTGCGCGGCTCGATGACATCGTCGATGTAGCCGAACTTGGCAGCTTCGTAAGGATTGGCAAACTTCTTGGTGTATTCATCCACCTTTTTGGCAACGAACTCGGCGCGCTCCTCAGGATTCTCAATCTCAGAAATCTTCTTGCCATCAAGCACTTCAACGGCACCGCTGGCACCCATGACGGCGATTTCAGCGGTCGGCCAAGCGTAGTTCACGTCGTTGCGCAGCTGCTTGCAGCCCATCACGAGGTGAGAACCACCGTAGGACTTACGCAGGGTGACGGTGACCTTCGGCACAGTGGATTCGCCGTAGGCATAGAGCAACTTGGCGCCGTGGACGATGATGCCGTTGTACTCTTGACCCGTACCAGGCAGGAAGCCAGGGACGTCGACCAAGGTCACGATTGGGATGTTGAAGGCGTCGCAGAAACGCACGAAACGGGCACCCTTACGCGAAGCGTCGCAGTCCAACACGCCAGCGAAGAAGGCCGGGTTGTTGGCCACGATACCCACCGACATACCATCGAAGCGGGCGAAACCGACGATGATGTTCTTGGCGTAGTTCTTATGGATTTCTAAGAAGTCGCCATTATCAACGATGGCATTGATGATGTCACCGACGTTGTAAGGCTTGTTCGGGTTGTCGGGAATGATCTGGTTCAGTGCATCTTCCATGCGGTCGATGGGGTCGTTGCACTCCACCAAAGGAGCATTCTCCATGTTGTTCTGCGGGATGAAAGAGATGAGTCTGCGGATGATGGAGAGACCTTCCTCTTCAGTTTCGGCAGCGAAGTGGGCCACGCCCGACTTCTGGCTGTGGATGCGGGCACCACCGAGGTCGTCGGTGCTGACATCCTCGCCGATGACGGTTTTCACGACTTTCGGACCCGTGAGGAACATATAGCTGCCCACATTGGTCATGATGATGAAGTCGGTGAGGGCGGGTGAATACACGGCGCCGCCGGCGCAGGGACCGAAGATGGCCGAAATCTGCGGGATGACACCCGAAGCGTTGATGTTGCGCTGGAAGATTTCAGCGTATCCGGCAAGAGAGCGTGAGCCCTCTTGAATACGGGCACCGCCCGAGTCGCAGATGCCGATGACGGGCGCGCCAACCTTCATGGCTTGGTCCATCACCTTGCAGATTTTCAGCGACATGGTCTCACTCAAGGCACCGCCAAACACGGTGAAGTCTTGAGCGTAAACGTAAACGACGCGGCCGTCGATGGTGCCGTGACCTGTGACGACGCCGTCGCCGAGGAATTGTTGCTTGTCGAGACCGAAATCGACGGTACGATGGGTCACGAACATGTCAGTCTCTTCGAAACTGCCTTCGTCGAGCAGGAGGGCGATGCGTTCGCGGGCAGTCATTTTGCCCTTCGCATGTTGGGAGTCGATGCGCTTCTGGCCGCCACCGAGACGGGCCTCGTTGCGCTTCTCCAACAGTTCTTGTATTTTCTGTTCGATTAACATGATTTATAGTGTGTTATGATTATTTCATTGTATTGCAATCAGCTGTCAGCTATCAGCCGTCAGCAATGCGGCACTTAAAGCTGAAAGCTGACTGCTGATTGCTGAAAGCCAATTGGCTTCTTGTATCTTACTTATTCTTGTTCTCGCAAAGTTCGGTCAGCACGCCGAAGGTCGATTTCGGGTGCAGGAAGGCGATGCTCAATCCTTCGGCACCCTTGCGGGGAGCCTGGTCAATGAGGCGGATGCCAGCTTCCTTGGCCTCTTCGAGATGGCCTTCAAGGTTTTCGACGGCGAAAGCGATGTGGTGCATACCACCCTTGCCGTTGTTCTTCTCAATGAAAGCGGCGATGGTGCTTTCGGGGCTGGTGGGCTCCAAAAGCTCGATTTTGGTCTGGCCGCAACGCAAGAAAGCGGTCTTCACCTTCTGGTCGGTGACTTCTTCGATGGCGTAGCACTTGGTGCCAAGCAATTTTTCAAAGAAAGGAATGGACTCGTCCAAGCTTGTGACGGCGATTCCAATGTGTTCAATGTGAGAGGGTTGCATAATTATTCGAATAATAAATTGTTAAAAAATACGTATTGTGAATTCACGGTGCAAAGGTATAACAATTATTCGAGGTTTACAAAGGAATTAATACGTCTATTTTTAGTGTTTCATGAGATACAGCAAATCTTTATTTCAATAACCCTAACGAATCAAGGTCATGGCATAGTTTTGTTGTAAACAATTCTGCCCCAGTTTTGTTCAAATGTGTCGCATTATAAAAATATGCAGTGTCGTTACAAATAGAATCATTAATATAGTCTAATATTGGTACATTGTATTTTTCGGAAAACTGTTGCCTGAAATCATAGAATTCTGATAAATTGACTGTTATTTCGGTTACTCCTTTATAAATTGGAGAACTGACAAGTATCACCTTTATATCTTCTTCTTTCAATTCTTTCATAAAGTTATCAAAAACATCTACTAAATCTTGATTTGGACTAAACTCTAATCCATCTAACTTAGCAAATTCCGTTCCATCCCATTTTAATGCATGAGCTTTGTATCCTTTATAAGTATCATCTTTGTTCTTCAACTCATCCAACATCGAATATAAACCATGATAATAGTATCTAGCCATTGGTATATATAGGAACAATTTGTAGACTAAATGATCTTGCAACATGAATCGACGCATATAACTGTTTGTTATATAGGGAAAAAATTGTTTAAATTGATAACTGGCTTCCGTAAAATTGCCCCAATAATCAATATTAAATATCAAAAAAGTAGGCTTTTTTCTTTGGTAATGACGATATACTTTATATTTGACTATTTGTCGCCTAACATCGTTCCCATTCAACGCTATATTGTATGAATTAACGCACAAAATCGAATCTAAAATATGTGGATCATATTGAGCCCAAGCCCTCGAATTACCCATAACAAGCAAATCTGCATCAATAGAATCGTTTATAATACAATTCCATTCTTTGTATGGTTCAGACTGAGAATGACGAAACAAACTTGAAAAAACGCAATCCAAAGCAATATTAATTATCAACAAGATAGTCAATATCAACAATATCGTTTTCAAAAACTCTTTCATCAGAATTGAAAATAAATAAATTGTGAAGGTGTTGTCACCATAAAAAACAAGACAAACTCTATCAATAGAACAATAAAAACATATCTTGTTATAGACTTGAATCTTGCAATATCAAGTCCATGTTCTCTTCCTCGTTGCAGCCATTCGACCACAATCATCATTATTGCAAATATGGAAATTCGTATAGTAAGCATTTCATTAGACTCAGGCATAGTAAACAAACTACTAGAGCATATTCCTAGCATATACTCCCAAGCCTGCCCAATGCTCTCGGCACGAAAAATAATCCACCCTATCACCGCCAGGAAGAAAGTCAAAATCATCTGACCTACCTCTTTTATCGTCGGCAAGATTCTCCCTTCGGCGATTTGGTTCGTGTACTTGCGGTTCTTTCCTGTGAGAATGAGCGGCAAAAACAAGATTGCATGATACGCGCCCCAGGCAATGAAGGTCCAATTCGCGCCATGCCAAAAACCGCTCAACAAGAATATGACAAAAGTGTTCCTTACCACCTTTGCTTTGGACACTCGACTGCCGCCCATGGAGATGTATACGTAATCCCTAAACCATGTCGTCAAAGAGATATGCCACCTGCGCCAAAACTCCGCTATGTCGCGGCTGAAATACGGCACATTGAAGTTGCGCATCAGCTTGATGCCGAACAACTTAGCCGTTCCGATGGCAATGTCCGAATAGCCCGAGAAGTCGCCATAGATTTGGAAAGTGAAGAAGATGGCAGCAAGAAGCAATGTGCTACCGTTTTGTTCCGTATAGGTCGAAAACACTTTGTCCACATACACGGCACAATTGTCTGCCACCACTATCTTTTTGAACAACCCCCATAGTATCTGACGCATTCCGTCAACGGCAATGTCGTAATTGAATTCACGCTTCTTCAGAAATTGTGGCAAAAGATTAGTCGCTCGTTCAATAGGGCCGGCAACCAATTGCGGGAAGAACGAGATGAAAGCGAAAAAGGCGACGATGTCCTTGGTGGGCTCAATCTTGCCTCTGTAGACATCGATCGAATAAGAGAGGGCTTGGAAGGTGTAGAAGGAAATGCCAACGGGGAGGATCACCTTCAACAATAAGCCCTCTGCGGAGACGTGGAACAGTTGCGCGAACTCGGTGACAAAAAAGTCGTAGTACTTGAAAAGTGCCAGAATGCCCAAATTAAGGACAATGTTCAGCCACATCCATGTCTTCGCCTTTTTCTTTGACTCCGCCTTCCCGATGAGCAACCCGCTGCCCCATGAGCAGAACGAAGTGAATGCAATGAGCAACAGAAAACGCCAGTCCCACCAGCCGTAGAAAACGTAACTCGCCACAACGATGAAGGCGTTCTGCAACCGCAATTGGTGCTTCGACCTGCTGACAAATCGGTCGAAGACAAACCAATAGAACAAAAAGACTATCGGCAGAAATACCGCGAACTGGATGGAGTTGAAAAGCATATTGCGCTTGGTTTTGCGGGTGCAAAGGTAGGGAAATAATCTAAACAAGAGCGCAAAACCACGACTTTGCAATTATAACTCGCCCTTTTTGAGTGTTTTTACATAAATGGGCGAAAATTAACACTGAGGAAATCTGCTTGAAAAAAGGAGATTCCATTAGGGTTGAAGAATGCCAAGCGAATCTATGGTTTTCTGCAATTTCTTAGTTAGTTTTATTGCACCGATTTCATTTAAATGGTCAGAATCAGCAAAATCTTTGGTAGTGAACAGGGTATCAGCTATTAAATTATGATAAATGACATTATCGTATTTCGTGTAAAAATAATTGCAGCAATTCAACATAATTTGTAATTGTGTCGAATTCGTATTCTTTCTATAAGTTTTATAAGTTGGAGTAGTAACAATATATACAACAATGCCTTTTTGAGCACATTTTTCAATCATTTGCTCAACATATTCCATGTTTTTCATAATAGTCAAACTATCAATTGTCATAGTATGATAAATTGCTCTCATATAACCATTTTCTTCCCACCAATCATCACTTCTATCATCAAATCCACTTCTAATCCTCTTATTACCTAATTCATCACAATCCACATAACTAACTTTACCAAATACAGAGGATACCAAGTCTTTAAAATGCAAATCTCTATGATACAAATCATTATAAAATTCAGAGTTATAATACAATTGAAACCTATGGTACTTGCATTTGTAATAAATGCAATAATACTTTACTCTCCAATACTCATTGCTATTTTCAAGACCATTTCCTACAAACGTAAAATATGAAACAGGCAAAATCAACACCTTCAACGAGTCCATCTGGTTCAAAAACTTTGAAAAAATGAAATGGTCATATTTTAAATCTTGTGATTCATGTGCTGCATTAAAAGCATCCACTGAGAACGAATAGGGATCTATTCCAAAATATCCATGAGAACTCCCCAAATTTAAGATTTTCACCGACTGAATATTTTTTGACATCCATTCATTTTTATAAGAATACACATTAGGAATCTTTCTTGCAACATACTCATACAACACTGATAGTATGAATAAAGGAAGGACTATCAAAACTAATACACGAGTAAGAAATTTTTTCATGATTAAAACTGGAAATATATAAATGTTTTTTCTTCGCCAAAACCATTTAATACTAAGGCTATTAGAGTATAGTATAAAATTAACCTCATCCAGAAACTATTTATAATGGTTTTGTTTAATCCATGTTCTTTTCCTCGCTGTATCCATTCCATACACAACATGAAGACAATAGAAATGAAAACTGGAATATAATATGACCTGTTAATGAGCCACGGCAATGAAAAATAACTTTTGTTGAATATCCCCCAAAAATATTCCCACGCCATCCCAATACTCTCCGCCCTGAAGATAATCCACCCAAACACCACTAAAAAGAATGTCAGTAGCATCTGCCCTGCCTCCATCCATGTCGGAAGCAACCGTCCTTCGGCAATCTGATTCGTGTACTTCCGGTTCTTGCCAGTAAGTATCAAAGGCAAGAAAAGGACAGCATGATACGCTCCCCAAGCAATAAATGTCCAATTGGCACCATGCCAAAAGCCGCTCAACAAGAAAATGATAAAAGTGTTCCTTACCACCTTTGCCTTAGAAACTCGGCTGCCACCCAGCGGAATATAAACATAATCGCGGAACCAAGTCGTCAAAGAAATATGCCACCTGCGCCAGAACTCCGCAATGTCGCGGCTGAAATACGGCACGTTGAAATTCCGCATCAACTTGATGCCAAACAATTTGGCCGTGCCTATTGCGATGTCTGAGTAACCCGAGAAGTCGCCGTATATTTGGAAGGTGAAAAAGATGGCAGCAAGGAGCAAGGTGCTTCCGCTTTGCTCCGTATAGGTCGAGAACACTTGGTCCACATACACCGCGCAATTGTCCGCCACCACTATCTTCTTGAACAAGCCCCAAAGGATTTGGCGCATACCATCAACGGCGGTGTCGTAGCTGAACTCACGCTTTTTCAAAAACTGCGGCAAGAGGTTGGTCGCCCGCTCAATGGGGCCAGCCACCAACTGCGGAAAGAAAGAGATGAAGGCGAAGAAGGCGACAATATCCTTGGTCGGCTCAATCTTGCCTCGGTAAACATCAATGGAATAACTCAAGGCCTGGAAGGTGTAGAACGAAATGCCTACGGGGAGTATCACCTTCAACAATAAGCCCTCTGCGGAGACGTGGAACAGTTGCGCGAACTCGGTGACAAAAAAGTCGTAGTACTTGAAAAGTGCCAGAATGCCCAAATTAAGGACAATGTTCAGCCACATCCATGTCTTCGCCTTTTTCTTTGACTCCGCCTTCCCGATGAGCAACCCGCTGCCCCATGAGCAGAACGAAGTGAATGCAATGAGCAACAGAAAACGCCAGTCCCACCAGCCGTAGAAAACGTAACTCGCCACAACGATGAAGGCGTTCTGCAACCGCAATTGGTGCTTCGACCTGCTGACAAATCGGTCGAAGACAAACCAATAGAACAAAAAGACTATCGGCAGAAATACCGCGAACTGGATGGAGTTGAAAAGCATGTCTTTCGTTTGCGAGTGCAAAAGTAGGGAAATTATCTGAATAAATCCTGAAGTGTCACAACTTTCTGCACGACACCAAAATGCTCATTATATGCAAGCCCAAAGGTGGTCACCAAAGTGAAGTGAATGTTCTTTTTTGAATGGGTCAAACGGTTCAACAATTCAATGCGGTCTTCAAAGGCAAACCTGTCGGATTGGGTTACAGTAAACTCTTTCTTGTAGAATTTCATTTCACACAAATTCAGCACATTGTCTGCTCGATCAATAAGTAAATCCATTTGACCACCTTGTTGTTCCTTTGACCCTTTGATCAATAATGCCGATTCCTTTGACACCACGCCCGATACACCTAATGCCATCTTAATTTGGTCAATGTGGTTGAAACAAACATCTTCAAATGCGAACCCTCGCCATGTCACAATCGGAGGCAGGTTTTGGCTGTTTTGCCAAAATTGCGAATCCGTGGTTTTGTTGTCTGCCATAAATTTCAAATAAAATAGACAAAACGGATCGCATAGTTTATAGTATTCCACATTCCGTTCTTCAACGATTGGAGTGTATTTCAAAACAAAATCACTATCAATCAACGCTTTAAGTATAGTCGACAAACCACCTCCTTTCGAGATACCACATTGTTTTGATATGTCATCTCGCGTGAAGCCATAATGCCTTGTGGCAAGCAAACTGACCACTTTTTGATGTTCTTCCCAATGCACAAAAAGCGAATGAAACAGCCTGTCATATTCCTTGGATAGCGGCGCATCTTTTGCAAATAGCAGTTTGTCAACATTTTGCGCAAGACTTAACCCTGGCGAGAAGAAACCAAAATAATACGGTATTCCCCCAAATACCATATAGGCTTGGGTGACATCGTACTGGCTTAATATGATACCATTCGATTTAAGGTAATCGTCACACTCTTTCAAAGTGAACGGTGATAGTTTGATTTCGTATGTCAAGCGGTCATACAACCCCCCATAATTGTTGACCAAATTACTTACCATCCAAGAAGTTGACGAGCCGCAAACAACCAAAAACATATTATCACAAGCCGAAGCCCATCCATTCCAAAAACTTTCCAATGCCGACAAAAAACGACTCCGAGGCGTGTCCATCCACGACAATTCGTCGATGAAAACCACCTGACGTTTGCCTGTGTCAAGTTTAATCAACAGTTTCTCAAGCAGGAAAAAGGCTTCAAACCACGATTGAGGACAAGGTGTGGTTTCATCCAAACCGCTGCGAATCAACGAATAATGAAACGCTTGCAGCTGTTCCCGCATTGTTATCTTCTTGCCATTGTCAAACGGCGAAAGCCCAGTGTGATGGAAAGTAATCTTATCCTTGAAAACTTGGTTAATCAAATAGGTCTTCCCCACACGACGGCGACCATATACGGCCACAAACTGCGCCCTGTCGCTGTGATACAATCGGTTAAGTTCCTCGATTTCCTGTTTTCTTCCTATGATTTGTGCCATGATTTTGAATTATAATCCGCCGCAAAGATACAATTTTTATTGAAATAGGCGAATTATAAATCTATATTTCGCCTAAAATTAGTGTTTTTATATAAAATGGGCGAAATATAAGAACGTGAAAAGAGCCGCAACTTTCGTCACGGCTCCACAATTTTTCGCATTCTGCGGGCACATTCGATGTGTCTCTACACTATTTATGCACTCGACGCACAAATGACTCCACTTCGGGCACACCACCCTGATAAACAAGATACCCGTCGTAAGGTTCTCTCGGGGTAATCTCGCTGTTGACAGGGGTCAACATGATGTTCTTCACCTCTTCCCTGTCGTGCGTCTGGCCCAAGGCCCAACCCAACTTGATGTAGGCAGTCTCGGCGAGCATGTTCTGCGCGGGGATGATGCCACGGTTCATCAGGTCGCGGCCGGTGTCGTAGACGAACATGTGGGCATAACCCCAGATGGTCTGCACGGTCATATACTGGTGCACGCCCTTGTCGGTGGCGCGCTGGATGGCGTCGAACATGCCACGGTTGACGTGACCCAAGCCCGTGCCGTCCCAAATGATGCCCTGATAGCCATTATCGACCAATGCGTCAAGTACATCAGGCTTCATGCCAGGATAGTAGTACAGGATGGCCACGCGGTCGTCGAAGGTCGGGATGATCTTCACGTCGCGGTCGTTGCGGCGGTGATTATAGACTTCCTTAATCGGCACCACACCATTCTTTCTGTCCACAGTGGCAACGGGTGTGTCGCCGATAGTACGGAAGGTGGAACGATAGGATGAGTGCATCTTACGGACACGCGTGCCGCGGTGCAGGAAGCCGTACTCGTCGGAGGTGGGACCGAACATGCAGACCATCACCTCGGCCACGTCGCCGTGACCAGCAGCGGTCATGGCGTGCATGAGATTCAAAGCGGCGTCGGATGACGGACGGTCGGAAGAACGCTGCGAACCGACCAAGACAATCGGCACAGGCAGGTTCTGGCACATGAAGGTCAAAGCGGCGGCGGTGTGGGCCAAAGTGTCGGTACCATGACCGATGACGATGCCGTCGATGCCGTTCTGGATTTCCTCGCCAATCTTCTTGGCCAGGGCGATGTACTCTTTCGGAGACATGTTCTCAGAGAACACGGCAAACACCTTCTCGGTGTCAAGGTTGCAGATGTCGGCCAGCTCTGGCACGGCGCCATACAGTTCACCAGGCGAGAAAGCAGGAATCACAGCACCTGTGCGGTAGTCCAAACGAGAAGCGATGGTACCACCCGTGCCGAGCAGCTTCACGTGCGGAAGTCCCTCGGTGTAAGGGAATTCCTTCTCCGGGATGTGGTAGTTGGCTTTCTTGTAGTCAGTCTCGACCATGCTGGTAATGGTGCTGATGTCGACACCGATGTTGTAGCCCGTGTTGACCTTCATCACGATGTGCTGGTCGTCCTGGAAGGCGGCGCGAGGCAGAATCGTGCCTTTGAAGAGTCCGCCCGTGGTCTGGCACTCGGCCTGACTCCACACGCGGCAGTTGTATTTTTTGAGCACCTCAAGAGCGGCGCCCCAATATCCTTGGAAAAAATCTTCAGCCATGTTCTTCGTTATTTGATGTTGTTAGCCAATTCTTTCATTTCGATGTTGCCCATCGCTTCCTTCATCTGACCCATGATCCAGTTCTGGCGGTCGAGGTCGGTGCAGGACTTCTTCTTCGGGGCGAAGCCAGCGCAGAGGTTGTCGAGTTTGGTGAGCAGGTCGTCTTTAGCGAAACGCTTGAAACCAATCTTGTTGAGCACTTGTTCCATCGGCATCGATGAATCTTCGACCAAAGCGGGAGCCATGTTCCAAGCCAGACGGTAGTCCAAACCTTGTTCTTTCAGGAAGGCGAAGAGCTTGAACAGGGTCTCATCGTTGAACTTTGAGGCGGGATTCTTGCCCAGCAGGTGCTTCAATCTCATGCCAACAAAGCGACCGATGGTACGGCCGTCCACACCGAGTTTCTCGACGACTTCGGCCATGGCGGGGAACCAGTTCTTTGCGAAGATGTATCTGAAGCAATCCTCCGGCACGTTCCACTCCTTGAGTTTGTAGTAGCGGTCGATGATTTCGTTGGGCAGCTCGGCGCGCATGGCCTTGATGAAAGCCGGATCGAGCGGGATGGGAGCCGAGTCGGTGTCAGGATACATACGGTCGGCACCGGGGAGCACGCGCTCAAAGATGGTGATGCCGTTGCAGATGGCTTTACGGGTCTCTTTCGGCACACCATCAAAAGCCATGAGGCAGCGCTCTTCCACCGTCTCGATGGCGGTGGGCATGTCTTCCTTCGGTCCCCACACGAGGATAAGGGCGTCTTCATCAGTGGCATGGAGGCGCTTGCCAAGTTTGTGCCACTGTGCACGAGTCAAAACAGGTTCAAACATCTCGTCGTGGAGCATGTTGGGACGCTCAAGGCAGGCGATGACCTTCAGGCGGTCGGCGATTTCGTCGGCAAACATCTTGCCAGGTTGGGTGAAGTGCGAGAGCACACCACGGAACTTCGGCAGCTTGATGAGCTTCATGGCACCGCCCTTGGCCTTGTTGTCGAGGATAGGCAGGTATTCGGTCGGGAACGACACGTCGGCCACTTCCACCTTCCAATCTTCCTTGCCGATTTCACGGTTCAGCCTTTCTTGTAACTGAACCAATGACCACTGACGGAAGCACTCGTTGTGCGACAGTTCAGGAATCCATTTGGCGTGTTGCACACCCTTCAACTCAATGCGGGTGCCGCCCGTGCAGCTCACGTTGACGTCTTGACGGCCAGCGCCCATGCCCGTGCGGACAAGGCCCGTGGAACGTCCAAGAAAACGGATGTATTCGCAGGTCTCGCGCAGCTCGTCGGGGTTCTTGCAGTCGGGGTAGGTCACGGTTTCAATCAGCGGCACGCCGAGGCGGTCGGTTTGATAGATGCGGCGGTGGCCGATGTCGCTGATTTCACGGCAGGCATCCTCTTCAATGCTCAATTGAATTAGTCGGATGTCCTTTTTCGGCAGTTTGAGCAGGCCTTCCACGCCGACGATAGCGGTACGTTGGAAGCCCGTCGGGATGGAGCCATCGAGGTATTGCTTACGAGTGATATGCACCTCGCCCACGATGTTCAGGTTGGAACGCAAAGCAATCACGATGGCGTTGTGCAATGCCTCGCGGTTGATGGGGAACGGCGGGGTGTCGTCGATGTCGTAGGTGCAGGCCGTGCCGCTCTTGATGCGGTAGACAATTTCCTTCTTCGTCTTGAACTCCATCAAAGCCGTGCCGTCGTATTCGCCCAGTTCCGAAAGGGTGGGGCGCATGTGACGAATCAGCTCGGCGTCGTAGTCTTCAAACTTGTTGAATTTTCCGGCGGGACAGCGGCAAAACAGCTTCTCTTTCGTCTTGATTTGCTGGTGCACTTCGAGTCCCGACATGAAGCCTATGCGGTCATAGTCTTCCTGTGTGGCTTTCTTGCGCTCAACATAGCCGGCCTGTTGCTTGGTCTGCTCGTAGTTGGCGCGTGGGTCAAAATTCGTGCTCATATTTGTCTATTTGTTGATTTCACTATTCTTTCAACGCGGCCCTTCGACAAGTTCAGGGACCGCCCTTTTCAAAAAGAATCGGCTAAAATAGGAATTATTTGGTTTGGTTTCGCAAAAACAGATATTTTTCAGAATAAATTCTTCTTCAAGAAAAGCCTTGCTATCAAATTATTTCTCGGATTTCGACGAAATTTAAAGAATTATTTCTCGGATTTCGACGAAAATAAGCAAAAATATTTCTCGGATTTCGACAAAATTTTGTATTTTTGCAGCACAAAATCAACATTTTATTCTATGAAAGAATATATCACCAGAATTATCGACAAATATCTCATCGAATGGAAGGACGATTCCTCACATAAGCCTTTGCTTTTGCGTGGAGCGCGTCAGGTGGGAAAATCATCGGCTGCCAAACATCTGGGGAAACAGTTCAAATACTTTGCCGAAATCAATTTTGAGCGTCAAAAGGAAGCCAAGACTTTCTTCATGGGTGACCTCGATGTGAAATTGATTGCCAGCAAGATTGCCAATTACATCAATGTTCCCGTTGAATCGGGCAAAACTTTATTGTTTTTGGACGAAATCCAAGAATGTCCCGAAGCCATCATGGCCTTGCGATTTTTCAAGGAAGACTATCCTGAGTTGCACGTCATCGCTGCTGGTTCGTTGCTTGAATTTGCCCTCGAAAACTTGCCCACTTTCGGCGTCGGCAGGATTCATTCTCTGTTCATGTACCCCATGACTTTCGACGAATTTCTTGATGCCACAGGCAACCACGGCCTTGTCACTATGCGCAACATGGCCGACAGTCAACATCCGCTTGATCTGCCTTTCCACAACAAACTTGTTGAGATGTTCCGCATTTATCTCATGGTGGGCGGTATGCCCGAAGCCGTGGCGACATGGGTTGATACCAAGGATTTTCTACGCTGCCAAAAAGTACACAATGACATCATTCTCACATACGAGGACGACTTCAACAAATACAAGAAAAACGCGAATCCCGACCTGCTTCGTATCACCATGCGCGGCATCTGCCATCAAATCGGGAAGCAAACCGTATTCACGGAAATTGCACGCGACATCAGAAGTACGCAAATCAGGGAGGCACTACGGCAATTGACCCAAGCCGGCATTATAACCCCCGTAGTATCCACTGCCGCCAATGGAATCCCTTTGGATGCCGAAGCCAACTTCAATCGGACCAAATATTTGTTCCTCGACCCGGGCTTGTTGCTCTCCGTCCTGCAACTCGACAACGCAGAATCACGCCAACTTATTGAACTCATCATGGTGGGCACCCCCCACGACCTTGTCAATAAAGGTGCGATTGTTGAGATGGTGGCTGGACTTGAGATGATACGGTACAAAGACCCCATCCAAAGGCAAAAACTGTTTTATTGGGAAAAGACAGGAAAAAGTACCGCCGAAGTGGATTACCTGCAAATCAAGGACATGGCGGTTCTGCCCATCGAAGTGAAGGCCAGCACCCAAGGCGGAATGAAAAGCCTGTGGGCCTTCATGCGAGAGAAACATTTGCACGAGGCTGTCCGTTGCTCATTAGAAAACTTTGGCGAATTCGACTATTCTGACTCGCTCGACGACGGTGAAACGCGCCATGTGCGCATCGTGCCGCTGTATGCGATGGGGAAAATTTGACAGTATTAAAGGCAAAACCATATAGGATTATTGCCGCAATTCCACCACCCATCTTGCGCGGCTGCCGTGATACGACAGCCCTACAACCCTGCCAATGTAAGACTGTCACACCGTGGCAGCCGTGAATTCCATGCCATTCCAAGCACTAAAAATGATGGATAATCTAATGTCTTTTTTCTACAGGTGGATGAAACCGACTACCGATTATCTCATCAACTTTCACAATTTCTCTCACCCCTGCATCTTGTACGACATCTCTACAACTCAGTTATGAAGCGGTTAATGTTTGTTTTTCCATTACTTTGTGACAAGAGAAAATTATTGGTCGGAGCAAACAAGACGAACAGATTTTCCATAGTATCTGCGGCTTGTGCTATTGGTGTTTAATCCAGAATCACTAAAAGCTACTCCATACGCATGGTGACTTAAATAACATGATGCCGTCCAATACCCGCCAATAATGTCAACATTGCTAACGGAAGTTCCATCTCGGCTACCAGCGGCTGGGAGGAAGACCGCTCCAGCAGCCTCTATGATATACCACTGAGTAACAGGTATAGTGTTGCTACTGTAATTAGCGTCATCCTGATTATAATTGCTCGGATTGTATGTGTCGGTGCTCCAATTGTCAGGGAACAGAATGACACCGTTCACCGTCCCCATTCCGTTACTAATGCCTGTTATCTGTGCCTTTGCATAGCTGATACCAGAACGTGTGTAAAATACATATACCCACTCATCGTGAGTTAAGGTTCGCCATTGGTGAGTTGTATTACCACCGTTGGTTATCAGGTTATAATAACCCCAGTCAGAGTTGATGTAACTGCCTGTTAGATTGTAAGAGCCAGGTGGACCATATAAATTAGTATTGCTATTGTCGGTATCCCATGGATGATAGTAAGTATTGCCACAATTCCATCCGCTCGTTCCCCAGCCAAACAAGTCTCGAGTAGTACTTTGCGAGTTGTTACCTTGACTTGTACCTATTACATCCCATTGGTTTTCAGCAAAACACCATGTATTTGCGGAGGCCTGATATTGCAAATTTCCTTGCGAGAAATTCACCTGTTGTGTGGCACTCACCGAGAAAACCCCTGGTAATACGCCATTAGACCACGAAGGAACATATATGAAATTTGCCACCAAGGTTCTGTCAGTGCTCACGATGAAGGTGTAAGTCGCATCAGTTGAGACCACCTCATCATTCTCCGTCCAGTTGGTGAAGGTGTAGCCCTCATTAGGCGTTGCAGTCAGCGTACATTCATCACCTTCTTGGTAGGCACCACCACCAGTTACCTCACCGCCTTCCGCTGGGTCAGCGGTAGCGTCAATAATAAAAGATGGATTCGGCACCCCAGGACGCACAGGACGAATAGGATAACCATATTGACGCTGGCCGTAAATCATAGCGTAATCGTCAGTCATGAAACGGAAGCACCAAGCCAAACTCGAAACAAAATCGGTGACAAGATTGCTCGACCAATACATGCCTTGGTCGCTTTCATAGTTGAGTCCACTCTGCGAATATGCTCCAGCGGCAGGCAAGAAGATACTATTACCATTCTGGGCAGTAAACAGTATGCCATTCACACCATCCTGCGTTGTCCATTCGTGAGATGTGCTTTGGTAGAGCTCTTGCCATTCCTCCTTTGTAGGCATACGCCAATCCTCGCCCCAATTGGCAGTAGCTGCATCATCCTCCGGCATCAGGACAGTCAAGCTGTCAATGATTTGGTACTGTACGTAACTTGAAGGATAGACGTATTTGATGAGAGTAGAGCCATTATTGATGCTATGCTGGTAGTTGCTCCAATCATAGTAGTCCTTGGGAGAAATCTCTCCCCAAGCGAAGTAGTCGCCGTATTCCTCGGGGGCATTAGCTCCCACATTAATGGTTGCCCACAAGGTGCCGCTTGGCAGGCCGAGGTCAACATATTCGTGGTCATCTCCTTGCGGGTCAGGCTGCTGCACATTAAATGTCAGCATAACAGGTATCGTTCGAGTCGATTTGTACATGTAGCCGTACCCTGGGTAAAACTGAGAGATACTGCCTCTCCATTGGCCGTTGCCCATATAAGTGGCATTACCCCATTGCGACTTTATCTTATCACCTTCCGCAGGAGTGAACGAGCCCAATGCCGTTGCAAAATCCAAAGTATCCGTACTCGGAATACTTATCCATGTCCAGCCGGGCATCAATACAATTGTAACTTCCTGAGCCTTAAGGCTCGTGCCAGCCGCCATCATTGCGACTATGCACATCAACGTTAATAATGCTTTCTTCATGATGAATATGTTTTTAGATTAAATTCGATTTCATTCGATTTTGTCCTCAATCGTCCGCGCAATCTTTTCAATATTCAGGCTGCGTGCCGAGGCATCGATGATGTCCTTGTAAACGCCACCTTTTTTATATATAGTGTCGGGGTCGCCCGATTCCTCAACATGTCCAGTTTTCAAGGCATAGACCATATCGCTATCGATGATTTGCGAGATGCTGTGCGAGATGATGATGACGGTGCGGTCTTTCTTGATGGCATCGAGGCTATTCTTAATCTGTTCGGTGGCGATGGCATCGAGGCTGGCTGTAGGTTCGTCCAAGAAAATGATGGGTGGGTTCTTGAGGAACATGCGCGCGATAGCGATGCGCTGCTGCTGCCCGCCTGAGAGGTCGGAGGCCTTATTTTCGAACTGCTTGGGTAACTGCATGATTTGGTCATAGATGTACGACTTCTTGGCGGCTTCAACGACTTCTTCATGGGTAGCGTTGGGCTTGCCGTAAAGGATGTTTTCCTCAATCGTGCCGTCAAAAATGTGATTCTTTTGCAGTACGAGTCCGATGTTCTCGCGCAAGAATTTAGTATCGTATTCACGCAAGTCCACGCCATCAAGGGTGATGACGCCGGTCTGCGGTTCGTAAAATTTGTCCAACAGGTTAACAATGGTGCTCTTGCCCGCTCCCGAAAGTCCCACCAAGGCCGTAATTTTGTTCGGCTCAATGGCCATATTGACATCGAAAAGAGCTTGATTGCCATTGGGATAGGTGAAATCAACGTTTTTGAGTTCAAACTTGCCGTGTATCTTTTCTGGTATGTAGCTGCCCGAAGGCTCCACTTCCTCCTCTGCATCAAGGATGCCGAAAAAGCCCTCAGCGTAAATCAAGGCATCGTTCACGTCATCGAAGATGCGTTGCAACTGTGTGATGGGCGCGATGACGTTGCTGAACAGCATCACATGGTACATAATCTTACCGATGGTCATGCCAGGGTAGTCTATTAATACAAGGTATGCAGTCAAGATGATGACCAGCACCGTCCCAACCTGCTTCACGAAGCTCTTGACACCGTTGTAATAAAACGCCACCTTGCGGGTTTTCATCTGGTTTTCGGTCACTTGATTCTGAATATCCAGTTGCTTTTGGCCTTCAATCTGTTCGCGGTTGAAGCTTTTGATAACGTTGATGGAGTCGATGATGTTCTTGATGCCCTGACTCTTGGTCTCCAAGTGGTTGCGCATCTCGCGACGCCAGCCTTTCAGTCTTTTCGCCTGACGGTAGGTAATCCAGAAATAGATGGGAACGATGCCCAAAGCCACCAAACCTACGTATACATTGGCGGCAAACATCAAAATGAGAGCCAGTAATGCACTCGTGAACAAAGGCAACAAGTCGATGAAGAAGTTTTGCACCGTGCGTGAGAGGCTGCTCACGCCTTGGTCGATTCGGGCTTGGAGTTTGCCTGTTGCGTTGTCACTCGTGTTGAAGAAGGCCATTTTGAAGGTCAGCACTTTCTCAATGACGCTTTGGGCCAAGTCGCGGCTGACATAGATGCGCATCCGCTCGCCATAGTAGTTTTGGGCGAAAGTAATGAGGGCTGACAAGATTTCCTTGCCAAGTAACACCGATGAAATGAGGATAACGATGTGTGCCGCTCTTTGACCCCACTTCTCCCCTGCCGTGACGAGGTCGTTCACCTCGTCGACAGTCCAGTCGAGCACGATGGCGTTGACCTGCGCCATGAGAGACCCTATCAGGGTTAGTATTAAAGTGATAAAAACCAACCATTTGTATGGCTTCACAAAAGGATGGAGGTTTTTGAAGAGTTGGAAGAGGTTCATAGTGCTGAATTATTAATCGTATGTGCAAAGGTATGAATTTAGCGGATTTGGCGGCGAAAAAATCACAAAACATGCCTCTTTTTCTGTAGTTTTTTGCCTTTTTTTCCAAACAAAAATATGGATTTCATTTTTGCAACTTTCTGATTTTCAAATGCAATTCCAAACAAAAATATGGATTTGGCTGAAACTTTGAAATTTTGGTGGATTTTTGTTATAGTTTTGTGTGTTGAAAATCTAAAACACACAAAAAAAATGAAAAACAAAATCCAACTCATGCTGCTTCTTTTGCTGGGAGCTTCACAAGTTTTCGCACAAAATACGATAGGCACCGATTTCTGGTTTACCATCATGCCGAATGCTGAAGACTTTTCGGGTTCGGGTTCGTATTATGTGCGGGCACCTGAATTTCGGGTCACAGGCGAAAGACCTTGTTCGGGCACGGTGAGCAACCCCCACACAGGCTGGTCGGAGACTTTCGAGGTCGTTGAAGGGCAGGCCACCATTATCCCCATTCCGGTCGAACAATCCTATGCGCTTGACAGTTCGGACTGCATCCTCGAAACCGGCATTCATGTCGAAACAACGGATTCTGTTTCGGTGTTTGTGGGCAACTACACGAAAGGCTCTTTTGATGTCTATTGCGCCTTACCTACGTCTTCGTTAGGGAGTGACTATTTGGTCCAAACATACGATGCCATAGGCAATGATGACGACATACGTGCGTTGCTTTCGGTTATTGCCGTTGAAGACAACACAACCGTTGATTTCCTTTTAAGTTGTGACACAAAACACGGACATTTTGCCAACGATCCGTTTTCAGTGACCTTGCAGGAAGGGGAGTGCTACCAGTTGCAGGCAGCCAACAACCAATGTTTCAACGGAAGTCGCGTGTCGGTCAGAAACAGAAAACAAAACGTCGCCGTTCTTGCTGGCAACCGCTATCTTTACGTTCCTAACGATTCCATCACATGTGCCGACCAAGGCGAGGAGCAGATGATGCCCACGTCTACTTTGGGACGGATGTTCGTGATAGTGCAAACCAAGGGACGTGTCACCGATTATGTTCGGGTGACGGCCTTGAAAGGCCCATGTGAAATACGGAAAGACGGCGTGTTGTTAGGAGTTGTCGGGGCTAACCAATACCTTGATTTTTGCATTACGTCAAATGAACAGGCTTCGTTTCTCGAGACTTCGGAGCCTGCCATCGTCGGCTTGTATTCCATGGGGAGCATCAACGAAGGTAATAAAGGCGATCCGTCTATGGTCATCATCAATCCTTTGGAGCAACAGGTGGAAAGCGCTACTTTTTGCACGTTCCGCACCACCTTTTCGCGTCACCATTTCGTCAATATAGTCACGGAAACCGACAAGGTTTCGGGCATGATGTTAGATACTGCTGACATTTCCTCGCAGTTCAACATAGTAACAGGCAATCCCGAATATTCCTATGCAAGAATCCAACTTGAAGACGATGAAAGCTATCATTTATCAAACAGCGACGGCGGTTTTTTGGCACAGGTATATGGCTACGGATACGCCGAAGCCTATTCTTTTTGGGCTGGCTCGTCGGTCTTGACCTCGGAAATGACAGTGAACGGTGCATCCGAACTGGAGCATCCGGAAGGCTTTATTTCCGATGTTGACGAGATGTTAAATTTCAAGTTGATAATTAGTTATGAACTTGCTGAAGCCTGTTGGGACTTTGGTGACGGTAGCACGACCACGACGACGGGGCATGTTGTGCAGCATAGTTACGCCATAAGAGGCGATTATCGCGTTTCGTGTGACCTCTATCGGCAGGGGCATCAAGGACAGCAGGTCTTTGCTGGTCGTGTAAGCACCATTATCCATGTTGGGACGGCCAGCCTTGAGGAATCTGTCGATGAGATGTTTAGCTTTTATCCCAATCCTGGCCAAAACACGTTTAATATCCGCACGGCTGCCACAGCGTGGCAGCCCTACAATGCCCATGTGGAAATCTATGACCTTTCAGGACGGTTGGTGCATAGCCAAAGCCTTGAAGGAGAGGTCACTGAGATTGACGTGGCAGCTTGGCCTGAAGGGGTTTATGTTTGGACAGTTGTCGCCAATGGCAAAGAAGCTGAAAGTGGAAAATGGATAAAACAATGATACTATGAAAGCAACAAGAATTTATGCCTTGCTTGCCCTGATGCTTTTTGGAGCCAACGCCTTCGGACAAGAATGGGAGCATTCCATAACTTACTCGGATAACGATACATCCTGCTTCAACCAATACGATGCCATCGAATTGTCAAATGGAAATATTGCAGTCGGCTCTGCCTTGTTTTTCAAGAGCGGTGCCGGTGATTTCTATTCCGCCCAACCTGCCGTTGCTCTGCTTTCCAGCGATGGAGAAGAATTGGCTCGAAAAGACTATTTCAAGCCTGGTTATTGTACTACATCAACTACACCTTTCCTATTCGAACACCAAGGCGAGCTTTTCGCCCTGATGACATACAACCCCGACCACGATTCCACCTATTTTAACCATTTTTTGAACTATGACACTCCACCCACGGATGCCATTTTAGGCCTGTACAAACTAGATGACACTCTTTCAATTATTGAGAGTCATGAACATAGCATCCCCATCGACACTTTCGAGAACAGAGGTGATGCCGCTTGGGATTTGTGGCCCAACGAACTGAGTGGCAATCTGTTTCTGTTTTCTGCTTTTGTCGATGAGGGTAATATAGTGGGAGCTTATTTCAAGACCGTAAGTCACGACTATTTCAATCCAAGAGGAAATGACACCTTGTTTTTGTTCAGGATGAATTTTGAGGGTGAAATCATCGAACAAAAAGGTTATGACTGGGGCGTTTCTGGTGCAAACCACCAAAACAATGAACGGAGAGCACACCTTGTATCCACCGAATCGGGCTACATCTATTATTTTGGCAATCTGTTTGGCGGCACAGCTCATCAAGGTGTTGCTTATTATTATGATAAGAATTTCAATTACTTGAAAAAGAGGTTTCTAAAACATCCCGGCGAGCCAAACCAAAATTCGTTCACCAACATTTCTGTAAAAAGAAGCCGTCATAACACCACCTATTTAGTAGCTTCAACCGAGGTCAAAAACTCAAACACAGACAGGAATATTAGGTTGTATGAGCTGGATGACAACGGCAACGATTCCTTAGACATCATCCCTAATATCCATTTTTTGGAGAGGGGAACCCTTGACTACGATATTCCAGCTTATATGCAATCGGTTGATTTTACGGATGATAATTCGTTCTTTTTCGCATACGCCTTGAACATCGGTTTCAATTCGACTAATGACTCATGGATGATGATAGAGCACCTTGATTTGGATTTCGACACCATATCCACCGTTTATTATGCTTTTGAAGGAGGCAGGATCAACACTTGGGCAAGAGCCGTCGTCGCCACTCATGACAGCGGTGCCATAATAGTTTCTCATTCAAGAAACATGGAAGCCAGCAACCAATACTGGAGTTCGGTCACCAAATTCCCGGCTGAAGCTTTTCTCGGCATCGACGAAGCTCACGACAACGGTCTGAAAGTGGCCATCGCCTATCCCAATCCGGGGAAGGATGTGCTGAATATCAGGACGGGATTGCAGGATACGCAGGTGGAGGTGTATGATATGAGTGGGAGGATGATTTATAGGCAGGAGATTACGGAGAATGTGACTTCAATAAATGCCGAAGGATGGCCTGCGGGGACATATATTTGGAAGGTGATTGCTAATGGTATGGAGACCGAAAGTGGAAAATGGATTAAACAATGATACTATGAAAACAACAAGAATTTACACCCTGCTTGCGCTCCTGCTGATGGCGGGAGGGATGATGCAAGCGCAACAAGTGAAAGTTGAGGCTTCCGAAACGATTGAGCTGATGAGCATTATGGCTCGCACTGCTGGATTTCGGGAGTATCACATGGACATGGCAGGAAAATATACGGAGGAGACCGAGGCCTGGTTTGCTCCTTTTGAGTCACATCCTGCTGTGGCATACATCCAAAGTTTGAAGTCGAGATTTGGCATTGGTTATGATGCTGTGGCCAGCATGTCGTTGCACACCGAAACAGACGGGAAAACCGTTAGTCTTATCGACGCTACGACCCTCGAAAAGAGATGGAAGAATGTAAATCTCGATACTTGCCTTATGTACATCAACCAATTCTATACCGACACACACTTCCACGAATTTTATGTGCAACATAAAGATTTTTACAATGAAGGAATTCTGTTGTATGAGAACAATGTGATGAAGTATTTCCATCAAGATTGGTATGCGCGTTTCTATGGCATGGCTCCCGAGGAAACCTTTAGGGTTATTATTGGTTTCACTAATGGAGGTGGCAATTATGGGCCGAGCCGCCAATTGCCTGGCCAAAAGAAAGAAGTCTTTGCAATTTGTGGCTATTATTTGGACGAAGAAACAGGAAAGGCTTTCGAAAGGGGAGAGATAATGACTTCCACCTTGATTCACGAGTTTAACCATTCGTTTGTCAATCCGCGCCTTGAAGAGGAAGCAAACAAGGCTTTGTTGGAACCTGTCGGCAATGAGCTTTATGCCTTGTCGGAGCGACTTATGGGTTGGCAGGCCTATAGAAATACCACAACTATGCTCAATGAAAGCATTGTTCGTGCCGCCGTCATCATCTACATGGAGGAGAATGGCTTCACTGCAGAGCAGGTGAAGGCGGAGCTGTATGACCAACTTGGCCGAGGTTTCCATTGGATGCCTGAATTGGTGAGTGCATTCAAGGAATACACGCAACATCGTGATATATACCCGACTTTCAACGATTTCTATCCTGAAATAGCAAAAGTCTTGGGTACATACGTTGAGAAAGAGCATCAGCGCATTGATGCCGCATTGGGGAAATGAAAAACAAATAACAATAATTACTAATTTTTCACAATTAAAAAATCATAAGCAATGAAGAAAGTCATTTTTCTGCTTGGCATCATGCTCCTTATGGCAGGAGTGGCCAAGGCGCAAGACGAAAAGACCCAGAGCGGTCCTGAAATTGAATTTGAGGAAATGGTCCACAACTACGGCGATGTGCCTTACAACGGCAACGGCGAATGTGAGTTCCGATTCACCAACACGGGCGACGCACCCCTTCTGATTCAAAAGCCCAAGTCGAGTTGCGGATGTACCGTCCCTTCCTGGCCTAACAAGCCTATTCTTCCTGGCAAATCGGATGTCATCAAGGTGACTTATAGAACCAATCGTACCGGCAACTTCAACAAGACTATTACGGTTACCTCTAACGCCATCAAGAACTCCACTGTGGTGCTACGCATCACAGGTCGAGTGCTTGATCAACCTACAGAAACCCTTCCTGAGAAAACGGATAGCTTCGACAACGGCTCTCCCACCACCAACGACTGATCTGCAGTAATTATTTGGTTATCATAAAGCCGTCTAATGTTACTGTTAGATGGCTTTATTCGTGCTTCTTAATCGAGGTCAAGGTGTGTTGCCTACAATCAATCGATTATAGGCAACACTTTAATGTCAACGGAATCTGCTCTCGTTATTTTTCAAATTGCCTCGCAATTTCATCCATTAACTCTTCGCCTTCCAGGTTACGTGCGACAATCACACCGTCCTTAATCAAGGCGTTCTGCGGGATGAAGGAGATGGCATATAAAGCGCCAGCGGCGTTGTTCCAGCCTTGCAGGTCGGAGACCTGGGTCCAGGTCAAGCCGTCTTTTTCGATGGCGGCGAGCCAGGCTTCCTTGTTGGTGTCGAACGACACGCCAAGTACGGCAAAGCCTTGGTCGT
>JAEEGG010005397.1_pt1 | contig 30406 bp, 23 predicted proteins | sample 9134161 | NCBI WGS metagenome assembly JAEEGG01 (sample SAMN16246543, study PRJNA631951) | gut metagenome | biome: gut microbiome; feature: rumen; material: CR-attached | host: Bos | place: Iran: Karaj | collected 2018-10
CTAACCCAGCAGATAATGATTCTTGGTGGAAGCAGGCTCCTGGTTATACTTCCAGCTCGCTTGACAATCCTCAGCAGGGTGACCACTTCGAGGACTACTACCTGATGCGTTATGCTGATGTTCTGCTGATGCTGACTGAGCTCACTGGTGAGGCTTCTTACATGAACCAGGTTCAGGAGCGTGCAGGTGTTCCTAAGACTGCATACTCTTTGAAGGCCGTTCAGAACGAGCGCCGTTGGGAGTTTGCTCTCGAGGGACTCCGCTTCAACGACATGCGCCGTTGGTCAGGTGTTGACGGTCACAGTGAATCTTCTTACGCTGCTAAGGCTCTCCAGGCCCAGAGGGGTAAGCAGATTGTATGCCTTGGTCAGAAGAGTGCCAAGCGTTCTATGGAGCACATGACCTGTTCTTGGTCTAAGCGTTATGCTGATACCAAGGGCTTCCTGCCTAAGCCTCAGACCCAGATTAATCTGATGAGTGGTAAGCTGATTCAGAACGCCGGATGGGATGAAAATGCATCTGCTTCGGAGTACACATATAAAGTTTTATATTAATATTATTATAAGCATTCGATATGAAAAAGATATTTTTGGTTTTTGCCGCAGTATGTGCGCTTGTAGCCTGCGATCCTATTCATGAGGATATCAGCAATGGCGGTCACATTTCTGTTGACGAGCTCAAGGCAAAGTCTTCTGTCACTGTTGACAAGGCTGCCAGTGGCCTGAATGGTAACGTCGTTACATGTTCAACCTCTGCCGCTGTTAATGCCAAGTGGTCTATCGGTGGTAAGGAGTTTGTTGGTAACTATGCATGGAAGAAGATGAAACTTGGTGATTTTACTGTAGTTCTGACTGCACTTTGTGCTGACGGTACTGAGCTGACTGCTGAGTTCCCCGTAAGCTGTCAGGAAATCACTGATCCGCTTCAGAAGTTCTACATCTATGGTGATGTCGCAAGCTTCCCCGACCAGACTCCATTCCAGCCCGGTGCATGGGATGCAGCAGCTATGCGTTTCAGCTCAACTGAAGGTGCACACCTGCCCACTATTCCCGATGATGTTTATTTTGGCCTGAAGACCCTGATCTTCGACGTATCAGACGTTACAGCTGACTTCGACCTGAAGGTTATGAACGGTTGGTGGAGTAACACCTACTACGATCACGTGAAGTGGACATCAGGTCTGAATGAGCTTCAGATCACTGAGACCATGGCTAAGGAGTGTGCTAAGGGTGGTGAAGGTCGTGACCTCGACCTAATGCTCTACAGCGGCTCTATGACGCTCAACTCTGTTTACTATGAGGAATAATCATTCCTTATCGTTATAATTAATCATGAGCCTCGCCAGTCGGCGGGGCTCATTTTATGTGGTTATTAAGTTTTTTAGAAAAAAGTTTGGGGATTCTAAATATTGTTACTACCTTTGCAGCAAAAAGTAAAGCATCAAATATGATCAAATCAAACAAAGTATCGGGTGCTATCCTCTGTGTAAGTCTTTTGGCTTTCATCTCATTTGTTGTATATATTCTATACATCAATCAAGAGGTGTTCTATACGGTACACGATCGTACTGAGTTCCTCTACGGAGCCTCCTTCTTTCATACGCTCTTGTCAAAGCCTTTTGGTTTGATGCGGTATGTGGGAGCTTGGCTCACGCAACTTTTCTATCATCCAGCTGTAGGCGCAGGTGTCATAGCGGTTATCTGGATACTTATCTATTTTGTAGGAACCAAAGCATTTCGGCTAAAGTCCAGTGCCTCAGCACTCATGCTCTTGCCTGTAGCCTGCCTGCTCACATCCGTAGTCGATTTGGGCTATTGGGTATATGTCTTTCCTATCAGGGGCTATTGGTTCTCGCAGTCAGTAGGCTATCTCGTCATGCTATTACTCTTGTGGGCAGCCCGCCAAACCCCACGCAAATGGCATTTCGTCTGGTATATAGCAGGCTTTTGCTTCTATCCTGTACTTGGGTGGTTTGCCTTGCTTTTCGTACTCTGTCTGATGCTTGTTGAAAAACCTACGTGGCGAGAGATTATGGGTGTTATCGTGCTCATTTTCACAGCCAGCATCTGGCATAACTTGTTATATTCGAATCTTAAATCCGACGATGTCATACTGGCAGGCTTTCCTCGCTTTGTAAGTCCAAGCGACAAGACAGATCATCTTTCCACCCCATTCTGGGCGCTTGGTGCTGTTTCTATACTTATACCGCTGTGTGGCAGATATCTGAACCGATGGTTTGTCCCAGTATTATGTGCCGCAGTTGGCATTATCTTTACCTCGTCGCTCATGTTCCACGATCAGAACTATATCGACGAGATGCGTATGGTACGCTATGCTGAAGATGACAACTGGCAGGAGGTGCTTCATTTGGCAGAAGAAAACAAGAAGCCAACTACCACGATGATCTTCCTCAAGAATATTGCCTTGATGAACGAAGGCGGGCTACTTGACCGTTCGTTTAAGCTTGGTAACAGCATCACTCCTCTCTACAACCCTGATACGCTTCACGTCTCCCTTTTAGACATCGCCTCGCCTTTGGTATATTACAACTACGGTATGATGAATGAGGCCATCCGTCTGAATTTTGAGAATGCCATACAGGCAGGTTTCTCCCCCTTCTACCTGAAGATGCTTTCCCGTTGTGCCCTGGCTTGCGGAGATCAAGAACTGATGGAACGCTATACCACGCAGTTGCATCATCATCTTTTTTACGACAACTGGCAGCCAGCTCCTGTTACAGAGAAGGTAAAAGATCTGCAAAAATCTTATCCCGATGAGCTCACTGGCGTAGAGAACAGCGATAGTTATATTGTTAATGGCATCAGTCTCTGGTATGATTCCGACTATAAAGTGGCTTCAGAACAGGCATTGCTCTATGCCATGCTACGTTGCGACTCCCGCCGCTTCTGGCCAGCACTACGCAAATACGTCAAGTTGCATCTGGACGAGACATTTCCTGTGCATGCGCAGGAAGCATATATTCTGTTCATGGACAAGGCTCCAGAGGAAAAGCGCATGATGGTTCCTGTCGAGCAATCCATTTATGAGCGCTACAAAAGATTCTGGGCTACCATTGAAAGCATTGCCAAGCCTAACATGACCATCGAAAAGGTCGGTGAAGAAATGCGTGAAGAATGGGGAGACACCTACTGGTGGTACAACATCTTCGGAAGAAAAGTATTTATGGTGCCTACTAATATTGGTCACGAAGTTCATTCATAAGAATACAATGAAAAGATATTTGCACTCCTACACCCTGCTACCCGCTATTGCCATGATGCTGTTGTCATCATGCGTGAGTCACCCCGATGTGCCCTCTTCAAGTAAAGAGGCCAAGTGCTTGCCTGCTATCTTCCCTGACTATTGCAATGTCACGGTGCCTTACAATATTGCGCCACTCAACTTCATGCTCCCTGCTGATGAATACGAAGCCTGTGTGGCACGTATCAGCACACCCGATGGCCAGCAGCAGACCTACGGCCATGGCGTGAAGGTTCAGATACCAGAGGAAGAATGGCATACTATGCTGGAAGCCTCGAAGGGTAAGAGCCTGAAGGTAGAGGTATGGGGTCAGAAAGCAGGCGAATGGTTGGCGTTCAGTCCGTTTGAAATACAGGTGGTAGATGACACTATCGATGAATATCTGTCATATCGCCTCATCGAGCCATCGTATGTCGCATGGACCTTTATGGAGATTGCACAACGCAACCTCACCTCGTTCGAAGAGACGCAGATCTTCAACAATGAGATTACCAGTATTGACAGGGAGAAAGGCCAGTGTATTAACTGTCACAGCTACCAGAACTACAAGACTGACAATATGCTCTTTCACGTACGTCTCTCTAATTCCGGTACGGTGATTGTGAACGACGGCAAAATCTCGAGAGTCAATCTGAAGCGCGACTATACCATTTCTTCGGGTGTATATCCGTCATGGCACCCTACTGCCAAGCTGATTGCTTTCTCAACCGACTTGACACGACAGGCTTTCCATACGGAGAATCCTAACAAGATTGAGGTTTACGATCTTGAAAGCGACCTGATTCTCTATGATGTTGAGACCGACTCTGTGCAGGTCGTCAGCAATGACTCTACGCTGCTGGAGGTGTATCCTACCTGGTCGCCCGACGGCAAATACCTCTATTACTGTAAATCTGTTCCACTTCCTGAGGAGATGCGCGACAAGGATATCAGAACCACCTATCCGAAGATACAATACAACCTCTACCGTCGTTCGTTCGATGTGGCTACGCACAACTTCGGCGAAGAGGAACTGGTGTATGATGCGGCATCACAGGATAAGAGTGCCACCTTGCCACGCATCAGTCCTGATGGGCGTTATCTGCTGTTTGCACAGGGGCAGTATGGTTGTTTCCATATCCGCCACAATGATGGCGACATTGTTTGTATGCCACTCGACCAGGAACTCCCCCTGACCCAAACTATCGACCTTACCAAAGCGAATAGCGAAGGGCGTCCTGACAGCTACCCAAGCTGGTCGAGCAATGGGCATTGGATCATGATTGCCAGTCGTAGAGAGGATGGCAACTACTGTCGCGTCTATTTCTCGTATTTCCACGACGGGAAAGTAGAGAAGGCCTTTATGCTGCCACAGGAAGACCCAGAACTAAATACATTCCTTCTGAAGAGTTACAACCGTCCGGAATTCATGGTTGAACCTGTTAAAATAAGCGTCAATGAGTTTAGTAAAGTGTTTGATAAAAAGTGAGAAAGTCGGACCTTTTCACCTTCTCACCTTTTCACTTTTCTTTGTAGCAGTCCTTCTCTTTTTCGGGTTGGCCTATCCGCACCACCTGCATTACCAGGAGCAGTACCAGCTTTTCCTCTTCGACAGCACCTATATATGGGAGATCGTTAAGCAGCCTGGTGGCGTAGCCGACCTGCTGGGGCGTTTCTGCACACAGTTCTTCCTTTTTGCTTGGGTGGGCGCTTTTATCATAGCGTTGCTGCTCTCGGCAGTACAGCTGTTGATGCTTCGGCTGGTAGCCCCCTCCAACTCCCCCCAAGGGGGAGGGAAAGGCCCCATTCCTCTCACCTTTGGTTTAAGCTTTGTGCCTTCGTTTTTACTATGGCTCTTCCTACTCGACGAAAATGCGCTATTAGGGGGCGTCTGGGCTGTCTTGCTCACATTGCTTGCTGCCTGGACCATCATTTCGCTGACAAAAGGATGGATACGGGGCATTCTGCTGCTTGTTGCCATTCCTGTCCTATACTGGCTGGCAGGTCCTGTATGCCTACCTATTCCTGTAGATAGCCTATGGTCTGGTGTGCATTACTATCGAATGCCTAAAGTATTCCCGACTCTGCTTTGCGCAGCAGCGATATCAGCTTTTGCTATCGTTCTCGCTTCCCGTGTTTTGCAGAAGTGGATCAAGATTCCGAATAACATAATCGTAACCCTTGGCTCTTTTGCGCTGATTGCAATCGTTATGGGTCATTTCATCTGGAAAAACGCCAATTTCAAGGCTGAGAAAGTGATGGAATATGACTTTATGGCCTGTCATCAGCAATGGAACCGCATCATTGAGACCATCAACAAAGAGAAACCTAACAACCAAATTGGCGTAACGGTGCAGAATCTGGCTTTGGCGATGCATGGCGTGCTTCTGGATCATATGCTCGAATATAACCAGAATGGTATCGCTGGTCTGTTACCCGATGTAAAGGAAGATGCCACCAGTCCGATCCCTACAGCCGAGGCATTCTATCAGTTGGGTATGATCAATGTCGCACAGCGAACAGTATTTGAGGCTCAGGAGGCAATTCTTGACTTCCAGAAGAGTGGCAGATGCTATAAACGGCTGGCACAGACCAATCTGATCAATGGCAACTACGAAGTGGCCCGCAAATATCTCTCAGCGTTACAGAATACCCTCTTCTATCGTGAATGGGCCAATGAAACACTACAGCTGTTGGGTAATGAAGAAGCCATAGCCAAGCATCCTGAATACGGACGTTTGCGCCAGATTGCTTACAATGAAGACTTCTACTTCAGCGATCATGTGACCCCAGAGATGTTAGAAAGCCTCTACCTCAGAAACACTGACAATCAAATAGCCTATCAATATCTGATGGCTTACTATCTGCTGACGGGCGACCGCGAAGGCTTTATAAAGGCAAAAAATATAAAAAGGTAAAACAACATGATAGGGAATATAGCGAAAGATAGTAATAGTAGCAATGTAAAAAGGCGGATATTTTTTCTTTTACCTTTTTACCTTTTTACTTTTTTACCTTTATTCTTCTCCGCTTGCACAGAAACCGTCAGCGATGCCAAGCAGGAGACGGTTCAGCCTCAGATATATCCCGACTACCTCGATGTCACCATACCCGTGAATATTGCGCCGCTCTGCTTTAATATGGCAGATGAGACAGCATTGTGTATAGATGCTGTCATTACAGACAAACACGGACATCGTCTGCATAGCCAAGGCGAAGAATCAGTCGATTTCGACCTTGACGACTGGCATACGCTACTTGGTCAGAACGCTGGCGACTCGCTCAGCGTTACTGTTTCCGCCAAATATAACGATGGTTGGCACACCTATCGCCCCTTCTCCATCTTTGTCAGCTCCGATAGCATCGACTATGGTATCTGCTACCGTTTAATCGAGCCAGGCTATGAGGTTTGGAGTAAGATGGGTATATACGAACGTGATCTCTCCTCGTTCGATGAGCGTGCTTTGATTGAGAACACCCAGTTTGAGGGTTGCGTGAACTGCCATAGCTTCAATCGTGGCAACCCTGCCGATATGAGTCTACATATCCGTGGTCCGCATGGCGCTACCCTACTGCGTCAGAACGATGGTCCTATCACCGCCTACAACACCAAGACCGATCAGACGCTCGGCCTCTGTGTCTATCCCTACTGGCATCCTTCAGGCCGTTATATCGCCTATTCCACCAACACCACGAGACAGTTGTTTCATAGTGCCGATCCTAACCGCATTGAGGTATTCGATGAAGCCTCCGACCTTCAGGTCTATGATGTCGAGAAGAATGAGCTGCTGCTTTCACCCCTTCTCAAGCAAGACTCCATCTACGAGACCTTCCCCGTCTTCTCAGCCGATGGGCGTACACTTTATTTCTGTGCGGCACAAGCCCTCCCTGAGGATAGTCATGCACTCGACTCCATCCATTATAACCTCTGTCGCATCGATTTCGATCCTGCAACAGGTCAGTTTGGCGATCGTATAGAGACCGTTGTGGATGCCAAGGGAAAGTCAATCTCCTTCCCTCGTCCCTCTTACGACGGACGTTTCCTTTGCTACACCCTCTCCGACTACGGACAATTCAGCATCTGGCATCATGAGGCCGATCTCTATCTGCTTGATCTCTCTACAGGAGAGAGTCGTCCTATGACAAAGGCTAATTCTGAAGATACAGAATCATTCCACAACTGGAGCACCAACTCTCGCTGGCTCGTGCTGAGTTCGCGTCGCGACGATGGTCTCTACACCCGCCCCTATTTCTGTCATGTTGATGCCAAGGGAAATGTGAGCAAAGCCTTTATGTTGCCCCAGCGAAATCCGCGGCGTTTCTATCGCAAACGTTTCTTCTCATTCAATGTGCCCGATTTCATCATTGCTCCAATTCACTTCGATGGTGGCAAAGCCAGTAGGATCATCAACGATGACTATCGTAAGAACTTCGGCGTTCGACAGACAGCTGAATAACCAACTGATATGGAGAAGAAAAAGATTCTCGGAGAGGCAATACGATTCGGTATTGTGGGTGTAGTGGCAACAGCCCTGCACTACGTTATCTATTGGGTGCTGCAACACTGGATCAATGTGAACATAGCCTATACCATCGGCTATGTGCTCAGCTTTATCGTGAACTATTTCCTCACGGCTCATTTCACCTTTAAGGAAAAAACCTCTGCGAAGAACGGTATAGGCTTTGGAGGCGCCCATCTGGTGAACTATCTGCTGCATATCTCGCTCTTTAACTTCTTCCTCTGGTTAGGATTGAGCCGAGAACTGGCGCCTATAGCCGTTTACGCCATAGCCGTCCCAACAAATTTCATTCTCGTTAGGTTTGTCTTCAAGCACTTCAAACGCTCTTGATCAGCCGCGATGCTTGTCGAACTTGTGAAGAATCAGATTGAAAGCCTCAAGTCCTACAAGCACTAAGACTGTTGAAGCAATCGAAAGAACATACATGCCACCTCCGCAGGCCAGACCGATGGCAGCTGTTACCCATACGCCAGCAGCTGTCGTCAGGCCACGCACCACATTCTCGCTCTTATGGAAAATGATGGTTCCTGCGCCAATGAAACCAATACCAGATACCACTTGGGCAGCCACACGCGACACATCCCAGCGATGATTCTCAGAGGCCAGTGCGCCCTCGAAGCCATAGGCTGAGACAATCATAAACAAGGCGGAGCCCAGTGCCACGAGGAAATGCGTACGGAAACCCGCTTCCTTCGCACGGTATTCACGTTCCAGACCTATCGCACCACCCAACAAGGCAGCCACGAAGATACGCAAAACAAACTCCCAAGTCATATCCATAGCGCCATCATTCATTAAGTTTCTTCCTATAACAACGGTGGCGACGATTCACAGTCGCCTCCAGATACTGCCACTGAGAGAGCACACCTTCGTTCGACTCCATCATCACGCCAGTCTCGGCCCATTCGAAGCCATAACGCTGGAACCAACGAATCAGATCGTCGAACACCAGGGCATTGGCCCCTTTGGCGCGATATTCTGGCAACACACCTATCAACAGCAGATCGACCACATTCGTCTTATGCCACTTCAGGATCTTCAGCAGATGCCACCAGCCCATCGGGAAGAGTCGACCATCGCGTGTCTTCTGCAAAGCACGGGAGAATGAGGGGAAGGTGATGCCGAAGCCCACCATCTTATCGCCATCCATGATGGCTGTCACCAGATTCAAGTCTGCTATCTTGATATAGTCGTTTACCAACTTATCCACCTGAGTGTCAGATAATTCCGAGAATCCATACAGATCCTTATAGGTCGCATTGAGAAGTCGGAACACCTCGTGGCCATAGCCCCCAGAGAGCAGCTCCTTGCGAGTGAACTTATGCACACGGAGCCCATAGCGCTTACGCACCATCTCCGTAATCTTAGAGAACTTCTCTGGTACTACATCCGGCACTTTCACCAGGTTCTCTACATAGTCATTATCCTTGCCGAAGCCTTCCAGCTTCTCCATATGCTGGGGATAGTAAGGGTAATTATAGTTGATGTACATTGTTGAGAGCTTGTCGAAACCTTCTATGAGCATACCCTCACGATCAGTATCGATAAATCCGATGGGACCAACCATCTCCTTCATGCCTTTCGCCCTGCCCCAATCCTCAACGGCTTTCAGCAAAGCACCACTCACCTCGATATCATCGATAAAATCGAACCATCCGAAACGTACTACACGACAATCCCAACGCTCATTGGCACGATGATTAATGATAGCAGCAACACGCCCCACTATCTTGCCATCACGCAGAGCCAGGAAATACTCGGCATCGCAACACTCAAACGATGGGTTCTTATCGCGCCTCAACGTATTCATCTCGTCGAAAAAGAGATAGGGCACGGCACAATCGTTGCCACGATACAGATCGTAATAGAACTGGACAAACTGTTTCAGTTCCTTTTTCGTCTTGACTGTTTTAATCTCAATCATTCCATTAGGTATTTCGTAGATAAAACCACTTCCATTCTCATAGCGCTCATCGGAGCGGATTTCGCTCTGCAAAGGTACTAAAAAAAAAGTATCTACAAAAAATAAAAGCCACAAAATTATGGGCTTTCCTCAGGGGATTATTCCAGGAATATGGATTTTCCTTTACAAAACAAGTAGAACTTAGAAGTCCCCTAAAAAGGGGCTCGGAGTAAACCAAAACTTTACTCCGTCTAAAGTCCGACTTTACTCCGAGTAAACCCCCACTTTACTCCGAGTAAAGTCCGAGCCCTCGAAAAGCCCCTAAAACAGGGCCTTCCGAAGGACTCTTGAAGAATTGATAAAAAACTTTACTTAAGCATCTCTTCCGCTTTCTCCATCATTTCCTGGAGTTGTGGCGTTGGCTTGTCTACTTCGCGAGCTTGCTCAAGGAATTTCCGATAGTAGTCCTTAGCTGTTTTCTTGTCCTTCTTGACGTAGGCATAGACATTCGCCAGATTGAAATAGGTGGCAACGGAGGTGGGGTTATACGTCAGATGCTCCTTCCACGCCTCAAGGGCCTCATCGTAATGATGGGTCAGATAATAGCCTTCGCCCTGAGCGAGTGTGATGGCTTTCATCACAGTAGTATCTGGGCGCATCAGCTCACGAGCCAGTTCGAGATAGGCCAGTCCCTCGTCGTAGCGCTTTGTGTCGACGCAAACCACTCCCAGACGATAGGCCGCCCCATAATGCTTCATCTGCGAGAGGAAGAGAGCATCGCGCAGATGGGTATAGGCTCGCTCAAGGTCGTCGATCTGCGAGTAGCACATACCTGCAGAGTAGAACGTGTTGAAGGTAGAGTCGCCTTGCTCGATAAGATCCTTATAGAATACGGAAGCAGCCGTAAAATCCCTTTCAAAGAAGAAGGCATCAGCAACTGCCCGATTCACAAGGATATTACTCCGATCATACATACTGGCGTAGTTTAGTCCATATTTGATACCTTTATGCGGCTGGTTCTTCTGCGAGAAACCATTGATGAGTCCTGCCAACACCTCACCATCCTTGGGATAGCGGTTTACCAGTAGTTCCGCCCAATAGATAAAGGAATCTATGTCGCCTTGTTTCTGATAGCTGTAGGCGAGTTGGCGGAAGGCATCGTGCGAGAGGCTGTCCTCTGGCATCAGTTTCAGTAAATCAGCGGCTTCGCGATAGTTGGCCCGCTTGTAATAGCAATCGGCAAGCTTCAGGCGGATCTCACGAGGAATCTTATCATCAGGCACATAGTTGTTGATGCCTGGCTTCCAGTCTTTCATGGTGAAACGGATGGAATCCTGTGCTACGGCCATATTGTATGCTTTCTGGTAATACTCCAGCGCCTCGAAGGTGTCGTAATCCTGCATACAACTATCACCTTTCTGCACATAGATGGCAAGGGAATCGACTATAGGTTCCTTTTTCTTATGTGAAAAACCCTCGCCCCAGACGGGAAGCGTCATCAGCAGGGCGAGGATTAACCATGTTGGTGTTTTATACATATTAATTAAAGAGAGAGGTCATTTCTTCTTCGTGGTGATGAGGACCACGCCATTCTTGGCCTTCTCACCATATTTCTCTTTGGCATCCTGATCCTTCAGCACCTCTATATGGTCGATCGTTTGGGGATCAAGCGCTTTCATCTCATCGTAGGTGATCTCCTTGCCATCAACGATGCAAAGTGGCCGTTCTGCTGGGTCTAAACCTACAACAACAATCTCACCATGCGAATTCGTCGATTCGACTTTGGAAGTCTGGTCAACATTTGTACCACCAAGTGCAAATTGGATAGGGAGCGTGTACTTCACACGAACCACCTCGCCATTCTGCTTACCAGGAACCCACTTGGGCATCGTACTGATAAGACGAAGGGCCTCAGCATCGAGCAAGGGATCCACAGACCTGACCACTTTGGGCTCTACAGCACGACCATCCTGATCCACTACGAACGTCAAGATAACACGCCCCTGGATGCCAGCCTTTTCAGCCTCAGCGGGATATTTAATGTTCTGAGCAAGATATTCCATCAGAGCTTGAGCGCCACCAGGGAACTGAGGCATTTCCTCAACCACGTCGAAAGCCTTGTTGGGATCAGATCCTTCTTTCATAAGACCAACGATATAGTCCCTGCCTTCATCAGAGAAAGCCTTGCTGACACCCAGGAATGTCGACTCATAGCCCACATAGGCCACCTCTAGCTTCTCGCCTTTCGAGACTTCGATCTTGAATCGGCCTTCCTTGTCAGTAACAGTTCCTCGCTTGGTGCCAGACACTTGCACGATAGCACCTACGATGGGCGTAGGTTTGTCTTCACTATAGTCATAGACAATGCCTTTGGCGATGAACTTCTCATTGTCATCAGCCACAACGGCTTCTGGCTGGGTGGTCTCTGATACAGCTTCAGCCAACATCTGCTCCATAGAGGTGGCCTCAGCATGGGTGTACACCACATCGGTTACCTTTTCAGCATTGACAGCCAGGGCTACGGCCACGATGGGGAGGAATGCCAACAGCTTCAGATAACGTTGGCGCGGGGATTTGGTATGTAACATCATATTAATTCGGTTTTTAAGGGTACTGTGAGAGATACCGTTGGCAAGGGAGTACCCGCCTATGCTCGCGGCTTTTGTGATTAACAGGTATTGATATTGACGCGCATTGATCCCTTGAGAAAGTACTGCACCGTCAGCCTCGTATTCGTGGATGGCCCTGAGGTCAGAGCGTAGCATCCAAATGGCGGGATTAAACCACTGGAGGGCGGTGAGGGTATCAACGAGGAGCAGGTCCCACGAGTGGTGGAAACGGATATGTCCTCGTTCATGGGTGAGTATCGCAGCATCCTTTGTTTCGTAGTCGCTACGATTCATCACGATATAGTGCATCCAACTGAAAGGGGCCATCTCTGCTTGGTTGGTCACGCAGATGGTGATACCATCGGCTTGCGGATGCTTTTCGCTTTGCTTAATGATTCTAAGGATTCTGAACAACGACCAAAGGGTGTAGGATAACGTGGCCACCATACCTATTATAAATAGGATAGGCAAAATCATCTGCCAGATGGGCGTAGCGGTGTCGGAGGATGCATCCTCCACAACGATAGCCGATCCGAGTTCCACATCTATCTGGGGCATGGGCATCGTCAGCGTCTCGTGCATCGTGATGACACACAAGGGGAGCACAAACGAGGCCAAAGCCGTGAGCAACAACACGAAGCGATTCACACGATGGAACGTCTCGCGAGCCAGCAACAGGCGATAGAACATATAGAACACCGCCAAGAGCACAGCAACCTTCAGGTCGTATATCAGAAACTCAAGCATTGTTGTAGGGTTTGGTGTTGAATGTTTAGTGTTTAGAGTTACTCTCTATCTGGTCTATCAGTTCTTTCAGTTCTTCCACAGAGATCTTCTCTTCCTTGACGAAAGAGGATACGGCTGAAAGGTAAGAGTTGTTGAAGTAGTTCTTGATGACACCAGCAATCGACTTCCTGCCATACTCCGCCTCCGTAATGAGGGGATAATACTGGTAGGTATTGCCAAACTGCTTGTGATCCAAAAAACCTTCCTTCTCCAGAATACGGACCATCGTAGAGAGCGTATTGAAGTGAGGACGAGGCTCGTCGTAGTGCTCTAAGAGCTCCTTGACGAACATCGGCCCATGCTCCCAATACAGATCCATGATCTCTTTTTCTTTATTTGTAAGCTTTTTCATTGTCGTTTTTAACTTTTAGTCATTCCATCAATTTGCGCGTCGGAATCAATATCCGAGTGCAAAGTAACTAAAAGTTTTCGTTACATACAACTAAAAGCTATAGTTTTTAAACTAAATTAATTAGTTAATCCTTGAATTAACGAATATTTAGAGTGCATCGATGTATTCGTAGAGCTTCTTATAGAATGGATGGCGCGTCAGGGTTGAGGCGTCACCCAGGATAATCAGCTTCATCCTGGCTCTGGTAATCGCTACGTTCATACGGCGCAAGTCACGCAGGAATCCGATCTGTCCTTCATCGTTGGCACGCACCAGAGAGATGAGGATGATATCGCGCTCCTGTCCTTGGAATCCGTCAACGGTATTCACGCTGATCAGCTCCCGATAGGGTTTGAAGAATTCCCTGGCCTTCAGTTGTCGGCGCAGATACTGCACCTGGGCCCGATAAGGTGAGATCACTCCTACATCGATACGCTCCTGGAGGATACGCTCCTTGCCGATCTTCTCGAAATACTGCTGGAGGGCCAGCATCGTGAGCTCTGCCTCCGCCTTATTAATGCGTCCGAAGCTCTCACCCACGAACTCCTCCTTAAACGAGATACCACTATCCTCTGGGAAGACAAACTGCGACGTATCGACCCACGTCATGGGGATATCGAGGTCGAGGATACTGCGGAACTTCACGTCTGGCGCACTCTCCACCTGATTGTTATAGAACCAATCGCTCGAGAAGCGCATAATCTCCTCGTTCATACGATACTGCATCTTCAGCAGCGTCACCACCTCGGGCTTGTTCTCTACGATACGCTCCATCAGCGTCTTTCCCAGTCCGCCCTTCAGGGCCTCGTAGCTCTTGATGGTGGGGGGCAACTGACAATGATCGCCAGCAAAGATCACCCTCGACACCCTTCGGATGGGAATCCAACAAGCCGCTTCAAGGGCCTGGGCAGCCTCATCTATAAATAAGGTGCCGAACTTCTGACCATCCAACAATCGGTTGCTGGAGCCCACCAGCGTACAAGCAATGACACGGGCTTCGCTGAACAATTCGTTATGAATGCGGACCTCTATCTCCGTCGCACGCTCCTTCAGGCGTTCTATCTTCTGGTGGTATTTCCTATCGCCCGATTTCCGATTGGCTTTCACCTCACGGATCGCCTTTCTCAAGGCCCAAAGCATCTCGTACTCCGGATGAGCCTCAAAGCGACGCTCATAGGTAAACGAGAGCATCTTATCATCCACACGCGAAGGATTACCTATTCTTAATACATTCACCCCTCGGTCTACCAGCTTCTCCGATATCCAGTCGATAGCCATATTACTCTGGGCGCACACTAACACCTGGTTCTCTCGCATCAGCGTCTCGTAGATCGCCTCCACCAGAGTGGTGGTCTTTCCTGTTCCTGGAGGACCATGCACGATTGCCACATCCTTCGCCCTCAGCACCTTGTTCACCGCCTCCTCCTGCGTCCTGTTCAGATAAGAGAAGTGTATCGGCGAAAAGCTGAAGGTGCCCGCCTCCATCCGGCTATAGAACAAGTCACGCAGATAACCCAGACGTCCCTTGGCACTGATCACCTTGTCGAGGGCATTGAACATCATCTTATAGCTCGTTTCGTCGAAGAATAGTTGCACGCCTACCTTATCAGCACTCTGCACATCGATCAGCTGTCCGTTATCCGGCACAGCAATCACCATCCGGTTGCCATCCACATAACTGACGCTGGCTGTCATCTTGAAATAGCTGATCTTATCCTCGCCTTCCACACTGAAGAAGACGACGGGTTTGCCATACTCGAAGTTATGCTCTATATCCTCGTCCGTCTCCCTGAACACCTCCACCACCCGCTGGTTCAGCGAGTTGTAGTAACTCTTGCCCATGGTCAACGGATACCATACATCACCACGTTTCACCTTCCGTTGCAGTCCCATCTTCTCTGTCTGCTCACGGAAGGCTTCCTTCTCAGCCTCATACTCTATCTGGAGTAAATGCCGCTGTTTCTGTAATGCCAATATCGGCGATTCAAGCTGTTTTTCCATAAATCGGCTGCAAAGTTACCTCCCTTTTTCTCACGAAGATCCACAATCATTTCTTTTTATCCTAACCGTTTGAGCCAGATGCCCATAAAGCGATCGTAAACAATATAACCTTCAAGGGTTTTATAAACCAGGTCTTTATCTATCAGCACAGCCAGCGCCGACTTGACGCTGCTGACGCTGGGCAACTCATATCGTTTGATAAAGTCGTTACTCAGTGGCTGTAGCACGGTTTTGTCCATCGCAATAGCTTTAAGCAAAGAGAATTGATTGTCAGTCAGGAACGTAGTTAGTGTCTGATAATACGGCGCTAACGTGTTGATATGAAATAAAATGGCTTCAGCGACTTGTCTGTCATTCTCCACTTTTTTGTCCGTTTCATACAAACGGTTCAAGATAGCCTGTATATACCAGGTATAGCCGTCGAAACGTTGGTAGATATTATGAAACATTTCCTCACTGAGTAAGCCTTTCTTTGACTCAAAGAACTTATTGGCAAAAACATAGTATATTTCTTCGTGGAGTGGTTCCAGATTCATCAGCTGAGTACTCTGATAGAAAGGCCGGTTTGGGGAACAAAACATCTCCTCCATCAGATGCTTCTTGCTACCAGAAAAAATAAACTTCACATGGTGAATATGCTGGATGTATGAACGCAGCATGGCCTCAGTGCCCGTTTCTGGATATTCCGTAATCTGCTGGAACTCGTCGATGGCCAGATAGACAGGTTTATTCAGGCTGTCCAGATGCATTAGGATGCTCTTGAGCGTATATTCCGCCTGAACAGGAACCACACTAATCGAAACCGTAGGCATTCCAGTCAGCAAATCGGGAGTGATAATAGGCCGAAGTCCTTTAAAGAATTCGAGCACCTTGTTGGCAAACGATTTCTCCCTATCCAAAGCATCTTCGATGACGGCCTTGCCTATTGTTTCCACGAACTCCTGTAGGTTTTTGGTAGAGAAAATGTCCAAATAGATGCAGATAGCATCCTTATCAAGCTGCCTAACCCGATAAAAAGAATGATCAATAAGACCTGTTTTCCCGATTTTTCGAGGTGAAATCAACGTTAAATTACGTCCGTTTTTAAGTGCAGAGATTACATTTTCTGTCTCCTCTGTACGATCACAGAAATAGTCTGGACCCTCATAACCCTGATAAACAAAGGGATTATCAAGTTTCTTTTGTCTTGCCTTTGCCATATTGTCTTATTATTATTCACTACGAAAAAGTCGCAACGAAAATCTCGCAACGAACATTCCGCAGTGCAAAGATACAATAATATAATCAAGGTTATAATAACCAAGATGATAATTTATGCAGAATTAACAATTATTGCCTATTTACTCCGAAAATCCATGTAACTCACTCTTCCGGCTCTCTTTGACCACAATGGATACCTCCCGTTTTCTTCGGAAACACCTTTGTTTAAAGGAATCTGAAACGGGAGGTGTTGTTTGGCAACCTCCCGTGCCTTCACCTCTTTATATATAGGGGGTCCAAAAGGATAAGGGAGGTATCGCCAGTTTTTCGCGATTTCTGATTGTCATGCCTCAACAGAATACACTACTGCATAATCATACATAAGTTGCAAGAATATGCAATCACCCAAAACGCTCCGACTTTAGACGTCATAAAGTGGGACTTTCCTCGGAGTAAACCTCCACTTTACTCGGAGGAAAGTCCCGCGAATTAACGCCCTCTCTCAGAGTGCATAAGTATGCAAAAACGCAACTTCGCTTACTGCGAACCCTTACGCTTCTTGGCTTCATCCTGTTTCTTACGACGTTTGGCTGCTTCTTTTGCTCTAACCTTCTCCTTCCACTTAGCCTTCTTTTCCAAACGTAAGGTCTCTTTGGCAGCATCGCGAGCCTCAATCTCTGTCTTACGCTTGGCAATCTTCTCTTCTTCACGAGCCAAGACGCGTGCCTGATAGTCGGGATTCGACAGCATCTCCTTGCGGAAGGGTGTAGCCAGCATGTTCAGGGCCAGCTTCGTTGCCTTTGTCCTGGCATATCGCCAGCTTTTGCTCTCCGCCTCGCAGAGCACAGTACCATCCGAAAGCACTGCCTTCGCCCGATTCAGTCCTCCTTCCGTTACTTCCATCTGGAGCGTGAGCCGTCTTCCATCTGTCCTCCTTACCATTGCATCGGCCTGCGCCAACAGATTGGCATTCCGTTTCTTATGCAGGAATAAATGCTCACTCTCCTCATTCAAAATATACTTGGCGATAAACCAGTTGCGGATGTCTTCATCAAGGGTAGTCACATAGCCGAAAATGGCATAGACAAAGATATGCCTGTGCGACTTGATGTCGAATTTCTCGCCAGCCCTCACAAATGGCTTCAATTTCAGTTCATCAAACATCCGTTCCAATCGTTCATTGCGAAACAGATTGCCTAATACATGCTGCAATCTGGTGCCCTCACCTGTGAAATAGCGGTAGAGCACCTGAGCCACCATACCCTTGAACACAAACATACCCGCAAACACATAGCGGCTATTACCCTTACCATCCTGCTCATAGAAAGAACTATGTGTCAGCACCTCGCGCAGTTTGGCACGAGAGAAAATTCTGCGAAGATCGTTGTACAACGGATCTTCCCAATCCTTAAAACTGTCTTTCGGACGTGGTTGCTGTCTATTTTGCTCGTCTGCCATATATTCTTGAGCGGGTGACGGGAATCGAACCCGCGCCTGCACACTGGAGATGTGCCGAATCAAGATCTGAAGTCTTGCGTGCTGCCACTACACTACACCCGCAGCCATCATACTGTCTGCAAAGATACACAAAAAAAATAAATCCGCAAATAATTGCGGATAAATAACTGTGAAATCTGTGCCATTTGTGGTTTTACTCTTTTATCTGTATAGCGATTTCTTGGGTAATGTTAAGGGCGTTGTATTGGTCGTCGATGACGATGATTTGGCCCTTGAGAGTGTCGCCAGATTTGTAGCCGAGTTTGCGGAGGTAGGTAGCGTCAGCGTTGAGCCTCCATTCGAGGGCGAAGGGGTTCTGGGCGAGGATGGTGGCCTTGTTATTCTCTGTGAAGGCTATCCATTCGCCGTTGATCTTCACCTCGGCACCAGGGATGTCGAAAATGATGCCATGATAGTAGCCCTTGCCCAAGTTGATGGTTTCGCCCAGCTTGATGCTGGTGGGAACGGTGGGCATCAGGTATTTCAGGATAAAGCCAGCTGGATTCATCAACTGCAGGGGCTGAGTCTCAGGCTGACCATCAATCTCGTCATCCGTATCTCCATCCCCATTCAAGTCAAATCTGATATAGTCCGTCAGAGCAGTAGATCTCACCATTTCCAAGAGTTCATCCACATCCTTCACTTCCGCAAATAGTTGGAAGCAGATATCCATCATACAGACATTCGTATAGTTAGTGTATGAAGTATCATATTTTCACGATTCTCATATGATGTCTCAGCTCTTTCATCAAGAGTAAGGAAATGCGCGTCAGGCAAATAATATTTTATCATGAAATCATATGGGGAATTTACTGCCTCCATATGTTTGATTTGTTTGATCGGTATCTCAGACTTTATTTGTTCCTAATGTGACAAGAATATGTCTATCTAAGATCATATCCTTTTTATCATGTGCAGCTGATAATCATGTATAGCATGAATGTTTATCTGGTAAATTATAGTTCTCCTGACAAACCTTATTTAAAAGGACTCCATTTTTTTCCCTGATATTTCCTCATGCTCACAGTAAAATTACATTTTTCTCTTTGAGGAGCTGATTCTCATTTTTTTCCCAAGCATCATATTGTTTTTTATCTACATCTGAACCTATAGAGATTCACATGATGTTTATACTATTGGGATTATTTATGCACAGGTCGTACAATTTCCCATAATGGTCGTATGATGAATTGATCACTTTATAGTTAGCATGTTTTACCAGTGTATTAAGAATATTCCATTCATCGTGAGCGTGTTCACTTGGTTCTTCTATTAGAGTTCATCATACAGATTCATAATTATCATATCAAATAGGATTCTCGCCCATCATACCAGTATTAAGCCTTAACATCAGCGCTTGATACTCCTCAGAAGAATGATTACCTGCTCCATACTCCCACATCATATCAACGATTCTTGTGGATTCTGCCAGTTTGAGGTGCTCGATATGATCATATGCTTCTTTATCTCATGATTCCACCTGTCAAACTATTGGCAGAATATCTACAGGTTTGATTGCATTCATCGCGACAGACTTATACTCCAAAGCCTTGATAGATAGGTTCTCGGCTTTGACTTCGCTGGTGGTGCCATCTTTCTTGATGGTGAAGATCAGCGAGCAGGTGCCAGGGTATTCTGGTGTGAAGTGCTTAGGATCAGCAATCTCTGTGCGTTGGCCCTCAAAGTCGATTTCCGTCTTTGCCAGATCTACGCCTGTTGCGAAGGTCAGATAAGAAAGCAGGTTCGTCTCCTGATCCACCTGCAGAATACCATCAAGGCTGCTGAGACCAGTGATTGGATCAACATTCACAGGAGGCTGGGGCGTAGGTGTGGGCGTAGGTGTGGGCTGTGGGATATCCTCATCGCTGCCTCCACCGCCACAACTTGCAGGAATGACAACCGCCATTCACGCTACAAGGAATAATTTTAAGAATGTCTTCAAATACAAATGATTCTTTCAGGTCATACCTTATTAATATATATAAGGACTTGTCCTTCCGCTTCCAACGCTTGCTGAGGTTCAGGAGTCTGACCACTTGGATACCATTGGCTACACCTCGGCCATTTCGAGCAAGCTCGATGGCGCTCGGTTTGCACAATGCTTACGGAGCAACGTCTTTTTACCATGTGCCTATCATCGGACGACAGCCGTGCTAACTTGCCTCCATATCCCTATGCAGCTTAATATAGCATACTTTCCATTCCCCGTCCTTGCACCATTGCTCCCGATCGCTCCTCTTCCGCTTGCCAGGCTGTGAACGCCGATAAACGCTACCCCCGGCCGTGGCCTCCGCCAACACGTTCGCGATCCGGATTTGTCCGGTTAAACTTTTATTTCTGCATCTTCGGTGCAAATATACTATTTATTTCAATATCTTCCAAACTTTCCGCCAGAAAAACAACAAAATGAATTCAAACCGCATAATAACTCCGCCAAGATTTCGGGAGGTGACGAAGTGCTTTATTTAATGACTATCTTTTTGTTGCCTTTGATGTAGATACCCTTGGGGAGTGAATGGACATCACTCTCTTTCACTTTGACGCCACTGAGCGTGTAGATGGCTTCCTGGTCTTGTGCGCCTGGATCGGTAGTTATCCGAACGATGCCAACAGTTCCATCCTCAACAATGTTTGTAAACTGTTTCCAGAAACTGTCTGACTGGTATTTTGCCTTACAGCCAACAGGTACATACAGCTTGATGTCTTTAAGGTTCTTATTCTTATGGAACAAAGAATAGAAACCTTTTTGTTCTTTTTCCGTCATATCTGCAACCTTAGGAGGCTCTTGGTGAGGTAGAAACAGCTTACTGAGTTTCAATCCGTCAAAATTAAACGCGCCCTCACCGATATATTCAACTGTGGAAGGGATGGTGAGCTTCTGTACAGGACAATTGACGAAAGCAAACGGAGCTATATGGGTGACCTGATAATCCACTCCTTGATGATTAATGACAGACGGAATAGCGTGTTCAGACTGTGTCTTATCAAATGCAGAGATGACACATGCCGTATTATCGTTGTCATCCAGTATATACTTTATTCCTGCTTGGGTTACAATATCTCCTAATTCTATGATGTTACCAAAACTCCACCACACCATAGTTCCTTTATACTTTTCTACTGTACCTTTAGGCACATAAAGGGTGCAGAGGGTCAAGTTCAAATTTCCGAAAGGAGAAGTTTTCAATGCTATCGGCTCACTTCGCTTCATGATAACAGTACGCAAAAACTCCGTATCAACAGGACCCGCTATAGAAGTGGAAGGACCCGTTATAGAAGAGAGGTTTGAAGGAAGAGATAATCTTATAATATCACATCCCTTTAAGGCGTTAATATCAAAGTTTGTCAAACCCGCTGGCAATTGCAATTCTCCCGACTTAATACTGCAATCACGGAATGCATATGATCCAATAGTTGATAACAAAAAACCTTCGTCAAACACCAATCTATCCAGCTTGCTATAAGCGAAAGCGTAATCATTAATGGCTGTAACAGTGTAATCTCGATCGCCATAACTGACCTTAGAAGGGATTGTCACATCTCCTTTATAGGCCCCTTCCCCACTTTTATTGAAGGTGATGGTTGCCTCTTTATTATTATCGTAAAGGAGATAGAAGACGTTGTCAATCTCAACACGTCCATTCTGAGCACCATGATAAATATGATTATTCGCATAAGTCTTTTTCCCGTTCTTTACATTGAGGTCGACAAAAGTCTGACAATAGTCAGAGAATAGGCACTTTTGCCAAGAGTCTTTCTCGTCCGTTCGGAATACAGGATACAGGATGTAATCACCATCTGATAGCGACTTGTTCATCTTAAACTCAAACTTGCGCTTTCCTTCATCACAATATATTATCTTATGCGTAACAGTATCTTCTATGGCCAAAGCACAATAATAGGTCAAGCCATTTACCACGCCTCCTGAAATATTATTGAAAGACAAACGATCAGACTTTGGTTCATACATAAAATTTTCAACTGAATAGAGAAAGCCGCGTGGCTTACCACCTTCATTCTTCTTGATACCAAATGTAATATGTTGATAATATCGATAATCAGGTACCGTCAGAAAGGTATAATAGTCGTTAGAAGAACCATTCCAACCGAAGTTAAAATGGAAATAGCCATTGCCGTCATAGCCATCGATCACCATGGCATGACCACCACCACCACTTTCGCCTCTACCAGAGAATTGAACCGGAAGTCCATGTGTCAAATCATCAACAATGAAATTATTCCATGTTTCTTCATTGCAAGCATCTCTATCTATATGTCCCATACTGGCATCGTAGTCAAAGAAGTTAATAAGTCCAATACTTGCATGGGTAGTACTTGCAGAACTTGCTCCTAATCCATAATCCATTCTGCTTGCGTAGCCAACATCGTGCATCAGTAAGGCTACAGCATCACACGATTCCTGACTACTATTACTATTATAGGTGGGGGTCATCAGATCCCAACGATAGATTGACTGGCTGAAATCTGTCGACAATGTTTGTCCTGTGCTTTTCCATTGGTAACTGATGTTATCTTTACCACTTTCTGGCCATTTATGATAATACATGATTTGTGAATAGGCTGTTGCGACACAACCTGTAAGGCAGTTTTTCCCATCAATCGTGGGACACATATTATTATATGGTTGGTGTTGTCCCCAAGCTGTTTCACCCAATAATGGCTCCACCACCTCACCTCTTGTCTTCTGAGGAGTGGATACTTTGTAATCAGGATGGACTTGTAAGAAGGCTATCTGATCTGCATAGCCATCAAGTAAGGCCCTCTGGTTACAAGGCACTTGCTGGTCATCATAGTGGCCATCAGTAGAGTAGCCCAAGACATCTGGTGTACGCTCATCACCACTTACGACGACATAACCGCCATTGGCCTCGTCGTTGAAGATGAAGAACTCCTGACGATCATTGGCCAACACCAAATTAGGCGATGCACTACGGGTTTTATTTGATTGGGAAAGAAAAGTCAGAGCCTTCTCCTTAGCCACCTCTTTCGAAACCTGCTGTGCATACAATGGCAAGCAACATAATTGCAGAACCAGCAGAATACAAGTCAACTTCCAAAACTTTGTCATCTTTGTCATCTTTAAGTTAGTCTCTGTTTGCAAAGATAGTTATTATTTCTGAGAAAAGCAAAGAATAAGTAGGGAAATATGTTATTTTTTTGTGGATTGCAAAAAAAGCAGTAACTTTGCAGCCAGAAATGAAACAGATATTGTTAATTAACGATGTGGTAGGCTACGGCAAAGTGGGCATGGGCGCCATGCTGCCCATCCTCTCCTACCTCGGCATTCCTACTTATAGTCTGCCCACAGCCCTCGTGTCGAACACCCTCGACTACGGGAAGTTCAACATCCAGGACACCACAGATTATATCAGAGGGACGCTGCCCGTATGGAAGGAGCTTGGCTTCTCGTTCGATGCCGTATGTACTGGTCTGATGTTCAGCGACGAACAGGCCAAGCTCGTGGCTGGCTATTGCGAGGAGCAGGGCAAGCTGGGCACAACGGTCTTTGTCGATCCGATCCTGGGTGATGGCGGACGCCTCTATAATGGTATGACAGAGCGTCAGGTAGAGCTGATGCGCGAGATGGTCTCTGTGGCTCATCTCACCTTCCCCAACTATACGGAGGCTTGCTATCTTACCAACACCCCCATCAAGATGGAAGGCATCAGCTGGGGCGAGGCTGGCGATCTGCTCGATAAACTGCGTGAGATAGGGTGTAAGTCGGCCCTGATTACCAGTTGTAAGATCGATGGACAGAATGCCGTAGCTGGCTACAACCACTTCGACGATACCTACTTCCATCTGAACTACCACGAGATTCCAGGCCTGTTTCATGGTACTGGCGACATCTTCTCTGCTGTACTCATCGGCCATCTGCTGAATGGCGAAAGCCTGAAGACCAGCACCCGCACGGCGATGGATACCGTCTTCCGCATGATCGACCGCTATCGTAATACCGACGACAAGAACCGAGGCATCCCAGTCGAGAAATGTCTGGATCTTCTATGATTCATCCGCTTCACACAGATATTTCCCTTCCAGAACGGTTTACCTATCCTTTCTGTTATGAGCCCCATCCGCTCTGTATCGCAGCTGCGGAAGAGGTGAAGCAGGAGATCGCCCGCATCAATCCCTCTGAGGGCAAGATGTTTGGGGTTTTAATAGTAACCCAGGAAACACAGGGGGATGGTTCTTTTGTGTCCCGCGAAGCATCGACACAAAAGAACCGTCCCTCTGTGTTTTTCCTCGCTGCGTATTCAGGATTATTGGAGGGCCGCAACGACTGGGATTACTTCGTGCCCCCCGTCTTCGACGCCCAACAGCCCGATGGCTATTTCAAGACCAGAGAGCGTGAGATTATGCAGTCGGCCGACCATAAGGAACTATCGCAGGATCTCCAGCTCTGGCTCTTCCACCAATATCGGCTTTTGAACGCCAAAGGCGAGACAAAAGACCTTGTCGACATCTGGCGCGACTACCACAGCTCGCCCCGCATCCAGAAGAAGTTTCCCCTACCCCCAGGCGGCACGGGCGATTGCTGTGCACCCAAGCTGCTGCAATATGCCTACAGCCATCAGCTGAAACCCATCTGCATGGCTGAGTTCTGGTGGGGTCCTTCGCCCAAGAGTCTGATACGCCATCATGGTCAGTTCTACCCTGCTTGTCGTGGGAAGTGCAAGCCCATCCTCACATGGATGCTGCAAGGCCTCGATGTCGATCCCAACCCTGAGTTAGCAATGCAGCCCCATCTGGACTTCGAGGTGGTGTACGAAGACGAGGTGATGGTCGTCATCAACAAACCCGCTGGGTTGCTGAGTGTGCCAGGAAAGGAGGAAGACTACTCCGTAGCCACCATCGCCCAGGAGCGCTGGCCTGGTTCGATGGTTGTCCATCGCCTCGACATGGGCACCTCTGGCCTGTTGGTGATTGCCAAGACCAAAGAGGCCTACGTCGCCCTCCAGGAGCAGTTCGTCAAGCGCACCGTCCATAAGCGCTATATCGCCATCGTCGAGGGTATCGTCAAGCCAGAGAGCGGCCGTATCAGTCTGCCCCTCAACTCCGATCCCATGAACCGCCCCCGTCAGATTGTCGACTACCACCACGGCAAATCCGCCATCACCGAATACAAAGTGTTAGGTACATTTACAGGCGGCAGCCAACTTTTCACTTTTCACTTCATTCCCGAGCTTCGCTCGCCTACCCGTAGCCTTTCTCTTTTCACTTTAATAGAGTTATCCCCTCACACTGGCCGCACCCACCAGTTGCGGATGCATTGTGCCCACGAAGACGGGTTAGGCTGTCCCATCCTGGGCGATGAGCTCTATGGCAGAAAGGCCGACCGCCTCTATCTGCATTGCGATCATCTGGAACTGACACATCCCCAAACAGGCGGGAAAATGACTTTTAATCTCGAAATTCCTTGTGAGTTTCAGAAAATATGCGTATCTTTGTCACCGAAACAATTCTAAAACGATAAAGATTATGGTTAAGCACATTATTCTCTGGACGCTGAATCCAGAACTCTCTGAAGAAGAGAAGCAGCAAGTAAAGGCTGGCATCAAGGCCGGTTTGGAAGGACTCGTTGGTAAGGTTCCTGGCCTCATCGACGTGAAAGTACACATCGATGGACGCCTGGCATCCTCGAATGCCGATGTGATGCTCGACAGCACCCTCGAAAGCGCAGAGGCCCTGAAAGGCTACGCCGTTCACCCCGAACACGTTGCCGTAGCCAATGGCAAAGTCCGCCCCTACACCGTCCAGCGCTCCTGCCTCGACTTCGAAATCTAAAAGAAAATCCCCGCCACGGCGGGGATTATTCGTTAGAGTGTTGCCTATGTTTTAGAAAGGTTTTTGGTAATGTTGCCTATGTTTTAGAAAGATTTTCATTGTTTTCTGCCTATGTTTTAGAAATTATTCGTATCTTTGCCCCCAAAGAATTAGTCAAACATAAAAATATAAAATAGCATGAAGAAATTAGGATTATGGATGATGGCCGCCATCCTGCTCTGCGGCTCAGTGGTAACATTCGTTGCATGTCGCGGCAACTCGCTCGAAGACATTATCGGTAATGTGGACAATGGTTCAGGTAACAGCGACGAAGTGAAGTCTCTTCTTGAACTTATCCAGAATGCAGAAACAATCATAGTCACGGTGAAGTATATGGATAATAATACCGACTTGGAATTCAAGAAAGAAAACGGCAGTTTTGTATACCAAGGTCCAGATGGACCAGCACAGTCTACCTGGGAATCAACTTTCTATACCCTGAGAATCGAAAACGAGAAAGAATTAATCTTTAATGCTTATTTAGTTTATTCTTCCAATGCTCCTTATTTTGGTGTCATTGTTGATGCGGAGAAGAAAGAATTCTCAAGGGTTAATTATAATGCCAGCTATGATCTCGTGAGCATTAAGATAGATGGCCAATCGGTTGAACTTACAGATGCTTGTCCGAATAAAGCTGTTGTAAAAGCTACTGATAATAACGACATGTTTTATGTCTACTACGCATCTGGCGAGACATGGGAAGATGTTGTCAAGAGATATGCTAAGGCTTTTGGAGGAAGTAACGTAGTTATCGTAGTGGGAACAGGTAATAATACCGTATCTTTGTGGAGATTGAATTCTGGTGTTTATGAAAAATTTAATCTGAAGTATAATATTGATGGTAATGTGCCAGTACAATATAACTATATTGTAGGCAAGCGAGAAGATGGCACTACTGCCTTTGATGGAGCGAACGATAGTTATATAATATATCAGTAATAAGGTTAATCGGGTTTTAACCCCACCACCTCCACCAAAACGCTGGGATGGCCTGTGTTTATGGGGCTTTGAGATTGGTGGGGGTGATGGATTGAACCCCACCATGAACCCCACCATGAACCCCACCAAACAGCTCACTATACATCTCGCCAAAAGTTAGTCGTAATGTAACTGGTAGTTAGTCGTAATGTAACTGGTAGTTAGTAGTAATGTAACTACCAGTTAGTAGTAATGTAACTGGTAGTGAGCAGTAAGCAAAGTCATAGTGAGAAGTATTCTCTCTTGGGGTGAGAAGTAAGCACACCTCTAAATTCTCGTGAAAATTTAGGGGTTTAGTCGGAGTAAAGTCTGGGTTTACTCCGAGTAAAGTCCCACTTTAGTCGTCATAAACTCCTCGCTTCTTTGCGTTAATAAATCGTAATAATTCCGTCTCCCATGCAGTATTTCTTAGGTTGGCGGGTTATCATTAACAGAAAGATATTAATTTTGCATGCGAGTATGAAGAAGATGATGATGGGTGTGGCCATCGCCCTGATGATGGCAGTAGCGTTTGTGGCATGTTCCAGCGATGACGAGGAGCGTCTTGAGTTCAACAATATCAATGGCGCGTGGACTCAGGTGCATGATCCTGATCTGGCTGATGCCGGCATAGTAAGGTACACCTTCTTGGTGCACGACGTAACAGGGATGAGTGGAGGTGTGTCCATCTACACCTCTGATGCCTTTGCTGGCGACACCACGATTTATCGCGACTATACCATCTCTGAAGATGGTAGGCTCCATATCTATGGGGGCGACGACCATCCAGAACTCACCTATATGGATTGTCAGATCCGCCGCCTGAACAGTCAGGAGATGGTCTGGGCCATCCAGTCCTTCTGTGGCACCTGCGGCTCAGATGATATTCTCCTCCACTTCAAGAAAGAACCATACCAGCCCTTCTGCGGCAACAACTAATCACGTTAAAAGCCCCACCAAAGACCCCAGACTATGGAGTGAGGTGTTTGGTGGGGTTTGTGGTGGGGGTGCTGGTGGGGTTGACGGTGGGGTTCAAGCCATCACCCCCACCAAGCTCAAAGCCCCATAAACACAGGGTTCCCCAGCGTTTTGGTGGAGGTGGTGGAGTTAAAACGGCATCAGAGCGAAAAAGCGGTTGTATGGACAGCGGAATAACTTTGTGATACGGACGGCATCTATGGGTGGGCCGAATATCTTCTACGGGTGATCGGAGTATCATCTACGAGGTGTTCGGATAATCCTTTGGGGGGGTAAAGTGATATTCGGACGAGTCGTAGATGATATTCGAACGGGTGCTGGAGAGCATCGGAACAAGTGGAAGACCATATTAGCACGCAGGGTGCCTAACAACAGAGTTTTTGAACTGAGCACAAAAAAGCAGGACCTGCTGTTGCAAGTCCTGCTTGGGGGTTATAATTGTTTAGATATCACGTCAGGCGTTTGGCTCATATAATTTATAACTATCGTTCTCTCCATCAAAGGCTGTAGTGCCATCTGCTTTCTTGCCTACAATATAGTTATATTTTGCTGGCACTACATCACCATCAAGATTATACTTCAAATTATAATTTTGAGTTAAACCACCACCATACCACTTCAAAGATACAATATTGTCACCAGTTCCTTCTTTTAGCGTAATATTTGCACCAAATGCCTCTGTATATCTCTTGACAACATCAGCCCATGTTTCATTAGGACTGTAGAAAACATAAAAGAGTGTTCCTTCGGTGCCTGTTCCCTTTACTAGAGCTTTTTGTGGACAAACGTCTTTAATTTTATCACTTGGGGCCTTTACTTCATCATTAACAGTAATGCTCTTAAACTCGTAACTTGCTTGAAAATTAACCTGAGAATATGTATTGTTGTTGACATCGAAGATAATACCCATATATGGTATGTTTTCATTTCCAGCATTAATTGTGAATACGAGATGATTATTAGCTTCATCATAATTCATTTCAGGTCGGATTCTGTGGGAACCAGAAACGTCATTTGGCAGATCACCATCTGGGGTTTCTACTGTATATCCAGCTTCTTCCGGATCTTTCTTTAATTTAACATTATATTCATTATCACCAATTTTAAACTTAATGACAATCTCTGCGTTTGGTTCAATAGCACCAAGGAGTTCCTTAATAACATTCTCAGGTACAGTGTTGTCAGAGTTACCAATAATGTCTTCGAGGCTATTGCCACGACATGCAACGAATGTTACCACTGAGCCGCAGAGAAGGATGGCGGCGAGCATCCATAATCCTAATTTCTTCATGTTGTTGTTTTTTTATTATGTTTGACTATTTAATCTGGGTGCAAAGATACAAAGTTCTTGTTAAAGTTCCAAACATTTATCGGTTTTTCTTTGTCAGGTTCATGAAATAATATTCATATAGAAAAGTATAGATATACAAAGAGCCCTCGCCACGATGGACGAGGACTCTCCCGCATTTATTAACTTAATTACCTTTTTACTTCTTGTTGATAGCGAGGTCGATAGCCACGGCTACAGATACGGTAGCACCCACCATCGGGTTGTTACCCATACCTAAGAAGCCCATCATCTCAACGTGAGCAGGTACTGAAGAAGAACCTGCGAACTGAGCATCGCTGTGCATACGACCCAGGGTGTCAGTCATACCGTAAGAAGCAGGACCAGCAGCCATGTTATCGGGGTGCAGGGTACGACCTGTACCACCACCAGAAGCTACTGAGAAGTAGGGCTTGCCAGCGAGCACGCGCTCCTTCTTATAAGTACCAGCTACGGGGTGCTGGAAACGGGTGGGGTTGGTAGAGTTACCAGTGATGGATACATCTACGTTCTCCTTCCACAGGATAGCTACACCCTCACGAACATCGTCGGCACCATAGCACTTTACCTTCAAGCGGCTGGGGTTGTTGCCATAAGGAACCTCCTTCACCACGTTCAGCTCGCCAGTGAAGTAGTCGAACTTGGTCTGTACGTATGTGAAACCGTTGATACGGCTGATGATCTGAGCAGCGTCCTTACCAAGACCGTTCAGGATAACGCGGAGGGGCTTCTGGCGCACCTTGTTGGCCATCTCGGCAATCTTGATGGCACCCTCGGCAGCAGCGAAGCTCTCGTGACCAGCCAGGAAAGCGAAGCACTCAGTCTCCTCGCGGAGCAGACGAGCAGCGAGGTTACCGTGACCGATACCTACCTTACGATCGTCGGCTACTGATCCGGGGATACAGAAGCTCTGCAGACCGATACCGATGGCCTCAGCAGCCTCGGCAGCTGTCTTCACACCCTTCTTGATGGCGATAGCAGCACCACAAACATATGCCCACTTAGCGTTCTCGAAACAGATGAGCTGTGTGTCTTCACACATCTGATATGGATCGATACCTGCCTTTTCACAAATCTCATTGGCCTCCTCGATAGAGTTGATGCCATTCTCCTTCAGAGCAGCAAGAACCTGGTTGATACGGCGCTCCT
>JAEEGG010005400.1_pt1 | contig 30396 bp, 25 predicted proteins | sample 9134161 | NCBI WGS metagenome assembly JAEEGG01 (sample SAMN16246543, study PRJNA631951) | gut metagenome | biome: gut microbiome; feature: rumen; material: CR-attached | host: Bos | place: Iran: Karaj | collected 2018-10
AAGAATCATCATTTATTCCTCTGGTTCCTTGGGCAATGCTGATGCTGGCGAGCGACGGACAGGCTGCGAAAGCCTCGTTACCCACGCCTGTGAGGCTGCCGGGCAGCGAGAGGGAGGTGATGCCCGTTCCGTAGAAGGCCTTGTTGCCGATGTACTGGAGGCCCTCTGGCAGCGTGACGCTGGTGACGTCGCTGCACTCACAGAACACTTCCTTGTTGATCTTCGTCACTGGCTTTCCGTTGACAGTGGCTGGGATGGTCACGTCGCCGCCCATGCCGATGTACTCTTTCACATAGTAGGAGGTGGCATCTACATCGTTGGGATAGAAGACGAAGTCGCCATCAATCACCGTGGGATTGTCACTGAAGTATTTGCCCAAGCTGGCAGGGATAGGCAGCTGAGCCGTCTCTTTGAAGTAGAACCAGTTGTCGCCCAGGTCTGACTTCATACCGTCCTGATTGGCGATGGTAGCGGGGCAGTTGTTTTCCGTCACTACGGCGTCGCTGCCACGGCCATCGACCAAGGCGAGCCTAATGTTGTTCAGGTCGGTGGCATAGCAGCGGTTGACTTCCAGGGTGCCGTTGCTGCCGCCGATGAGTCCAGCCTTCAGTTCGCCCGTGGTGGAGCGGGTGATGGTGGCGATGCATCCGCAGTCGCTGATCTTACCGCGCAGCACATTGCCGCAGATACCGCCTGCCCATGCCGCGTCGTTGGCGTTGGCGTAGGAGGTGGTCACCGTGCCTTTGAAGTAGCAACTCTCGATGGTGGCGTAGGCTATATTTTTGCTGTCGGCCACACGTCCGCCGATGCCGCCCACGCTACCCAAGCCGTTGACGGAGCTGTTCTCAACCATCACGTCTTTGATATAGCAGGGGCTGAAGATGGTGGTGCCGAAGAGCGCGCCCACATGGTTCTGACCCGTAACGGTGGCGTTGGTGATGCGCACGTTGTGGAGGTAGGCGTTCATCAGACAGCCGAACAAACCCACGTTGTCCTGCTGGGCGTTGATGGTCAGGTTGCTGATGGTGTGGCCCAGTCCGTTGAATTCGCCCATGAAGGGATGCTCGGCCGTGCCGATAGGTTTCATGCTGACGTCCGTCATGTCGATGTCGGCACCCAGTCGCACCACGCGGCCTTCGTAGTCGTAGCGACCGCTGTTCACCTCTTCGGCCAGAGCCACGAGTTCGGCGGCTGTGGTGATGACCTTGTCGTTGTTGAAGTTTGCCTGCAAATGTGGCCAGAGGTTTGTCCTGGTCTTGAATGCTGAAGGATCAGAGCCGAGGTAGGGAACTGACATGCCAAGCATTTCCGCGGTAGTCTTGCCTTCGGGCCATTCCTGCCAATAATTCCTCTGCATTTCTTTAAAAGCATCCAGCGAACCGGAATAATCCTTGTTGTAGTAGTTGCGTAAAGCATACACCTCATAGCTGTTGTCTTTAACAAAGAATGCCGCCTTATCTTCGGTGTCTCCATCTACCGTGGCGTGGATGATATTGGCAATTATTTTGCTTATCGAATAGTCCGTTTCAAATATAAGACCATCGTCAGTCCCTAATCCACCGAAAGCACCTCCTGCCCAGTCGTCTCCGCTGACATTGCAGTTTAGGACAAGGTTGTCAACGGCATTAAGCAATTCTTCACTTTCGCCAACCAGTCCACCGGCATAGTCATCTTCACCATCAATAGAGGTGTTGATGACACGGTTTCTGTACAGGGCAAGAACCGTTGAATAGCCGACAAGACCGCCTGCATAATTGTCGGTGGTAGAGATGGTGCAATTCATCACCAGATTGTCGCAAAGTTGCACTTTCCACTCGTCTGGAGCCCATACCATATAAAGTCTAGGAGCATCTTCTGGTACATATTTGGATATGCCAAGTGCCCCTCCAGCTATGCCTCCTGCGTAGGTGGCGTCACCAGTCAGCTTGCAGTCTATCACGCGGACGCCCTCGATGATATTTCCAAAATGGTGAATCTTTACATTATATGGTTCCTTATCTCCAATCTTGACCCTAACATACTCTGAGTAAGTATATTCTTCTGCGCATCCACATACAATTCCGGCATACTTCGCACCAGAGTCCTTCACATGGTAGTCCTTCACCACCAAATCCCTGATTTTGCTGCCTGCGAGATAAGAGAATAAGGCATGATATTTTCCGCACTCCACGGCATAGCCATTGCGGATGGTGTGGCCGTGGCCGTCGAAGGTGGCACGCTCCATGCCATAGTCATCGCGCGTGATGGAGAAATAGTAGCCGCCCAGGTCGATGTCGCACAGCAGGTGAACGTTCCTCTGCTTGCGGTCGTTTCGGATGCTGCTGCTTGCCTGGTACATATCCCAGGCATAGCGTGCCAGCTGTGCGGCATTGCGGATTTCGATGTCGCCGTTGCTGTTGAAACTGTAGTTCTGGAACGACTGTCCGTCCCACAGGCTGTAGCCGTCGGCGGTGGTGTTTGCACCGTTCTTTCCGAAAGAGGTGTTCTCGGTCCATTCGGAGATGTCCGACGTTGTTTTCTGCGCCGATGCTGACAGAGTTACCGTCAGCAGAAGCAGGATCAAAATGTTGATTTTTTTTTCTCTCATTTGTTTGTCTATTTATGATTTGTTTGTCTATTTATGCAGTCCGATAGAAAAAATCAAAACATACACACTCGTAGCTGGCAGGCGTAGCAGTCCTACAAACCCCCGCTACCATGCTAATAGCGGGGGCTCATTTCGTGTAACGGTCGTCAGCCTTCTGGCTGGGGTCTTCCCATGCTTTCTTCAGCGCCAGCAGGGCGAGCTTGCGATAGATGCGCGGTTCGTAGACGATGGGGTAGGAGTTGTCGCGGTTGTAGGCCGTCTTATCCTGTGTCCAGCGTCGGTCACCGTCTTGAACATATTGGTGGAAGGCCTCGTGGTAGAACAAGGCAAGGTTTTCACAGACTTTCTCGAGGTCGGACAACGGCTTATAGCCCAGCATGACCATTGCCTGATCCATCCTCTTGTATCGCTCAATCGAGCACAGTATCATGGTGCATCGCTTTCCGCCGACGTTTATGTGGTAGAAAGCATCCAGCTCCTCTATAGCGGTGCGTAAGTCGTCGGGCCATTCCGACTCCTTCATCTCCTGTTTCCCTTCCGGGGTGATGAGATATACCTTGTCCTTTGTTTCGTTGACCAGCAACAGGTTGAAGTCTGCGGGGTTGGCACTGCTGTCCCATACCTGCTGAATCTTGGGATGACACTTCTTGACTGCTGCCAGGTACCAATCGGACAGCGACTCGAAGTCCAGCTTCAGTTCCGGCATGTCCGACTTTTCTTGAGGTGTGACGGGGTCTTGGGGGTTCCCAGAATTGTCGTCACTCTTACAGCTGGTAAGCATAAGCCCGCAGGTCAGAATAACGACTAGTTTTCCTAAGAGATTGTTGTTCATTTTTTTTTGTCAGAATAATTAACGTTGTTGTTTACGTTATTACTTTTCTTTTACTTTCAGTCCAGAAACGCGGAACTTGATTGATGTTTTCTTATTTCTGGATCTTTTTCTGTCCGCTGCGGCTAACACTGATATTCCTCCGGCCCCCAAAGGGTGTGTGGTTGACATCCTGTCTGACACCCTGCAGCGAGTACCACTCGTCGTCGGCCGGCGCAGCGTCGGCGGTGCTGATGCCCGTTACCTCTCCACTGGGAGCGATGGCAAAGCGGACGATGAGCGGATAGTGGTCGCCTAAGGGCTTGCCGTCTAAACAGGTATAGCCGGTCTTGTCAATCTCGGCGCTCGTGGGCGTGATGACGGTTGTGGCATTGGCGGGGTTGATGTAGAGCACCTTGTCGAGCGTCTCGTCTTCCTGTGGCTCGCTGCCCAGCTCGGGATAGACGCCGCCCCACTGCTTCTCCACCCATGCATCGCCCACGGTGGCGAGACCTGTTGACTCGATGGCATCGATGAAGACGGTCTTGAAATCGTCGCGATAATAATAGCTGTTCATGTCGCCCACCACCACTACGGGGCGGCTGTCGAGGTGCTCCATGATGTGCTGGCGCAGCTGTTCCCACTGCGACAGGCGTGCCTCGCGGTCTTTGGCTTCGTTGCCCATCCGTATGTCGCGCGGGTCGCTGGCATCCATGTGCATGTTGTAGACCACCACCTCGGTGCCGTCCTCAAGGGTAAGGTCATGGCGGCGGAAACCCTTGGTGATGAGGTCGTCGCCGGCATGGCTAAACTTGCCGAAGTTGCGGTTCCAAGCCACACGCTCGTAGGCCGTGGACTGGCACGTGCGTTTCCACGCCATGTTCAGGCCGTCGCACTCCAGCTTGAAGTTCTGAGGATGGATATAGTCCTTATCCATGATGGTCGCGAGGTCGACGCCACCCGTCCACTCGTCGTGCTCATAGCCGAAGATGAGGCACGACCAAAGCTCACAATTGTAGTTGAAGTCCTCCTGCATGGCCACGATGTCACAGTTCTTGCTGGCCATGTAGAGGCTGATGGCCCCGCTGCCCAACACCTTGGGGCCGTCGTCATTGACGTTGAAAAACAGGAGCTTGCCGGGCAGACCGTCGACGTTGAGGGTCATAATGCTGAACGAGCTGTTGTCGCTCTGTGCCATTGCCGGCATGGTGGCTGTCATGGCCACTGCGGCGATAACGGATAATATATGTTGTCTCATAATTCTCATTTCAATTATCAATTAACACTTATTGCTTAACGCAAATCACTTAACACTTATCTCTTAACGCTAATCACTTAACTCTTAACACTTAACTCTTAACACTTAACACTAATCACTTAACTCTTATCTCTTATCTCTTAACTCATAACTCTCTTTCAGCCAATTTTCTAAGAAGAAGAGATAGTAGTCGGGCGTGCCGGGCAACGGGCGCTTCTGCATCTTGGTCTTTGCAGGCATCGGCTCTGAGAGGTCGGCGCTCATTGCCCGTGCCGTAGATTCTTCCTCAGTGAGGTAAGCGTAGATTTCCATGATTTCCTCTATCGACAGTCCGCAGTCGCCGGCTATCTGCAGCAGTTCGAGAGATGTGAGATTCAGCGGTGCCAGCATCTCATCGAGCGATGCAAGCATTTCTAAGACTCCTCCACCGCCACCTTCGCCCGCATTGGCTATACGCTCCTGCACGATGCCTTTCACGTCGATGCCCAGCGTCTCTAACTTCTTGATGATCTGCATCACGGAGAAGCCTTTCACAAGGTCAGAATAGTGGGTGTTCAGCTCGCCGTCGTAGTAGAGCACCGGCAGGGCTGCCAGTGTGGCAGCGAGGTTCAGGTAATAGGCGAGTCCCCCCACCTTGACGTGGTCGTCAGAGTTGATGACGAAGTTGGTCTGCAGGTGTGTCTTCTCCGGAATGATGCTTTTCTCGAAGAGTGGGCTGATGTCGCCTAAATCCTCATAATAGTAGTTGGCGAGGAAGTCGGCGAAGGCACGGCAACTGCCGGCTGGCACGATGTTGTCCTTGATGACACTCGTCACATAGTAATTCTGCAGCGTGTCGGGTACCCAGTCGTTATATAATGCCACCTTCTGCATGGTTTTCTTCAGCTTCTTGTAAACAGGTGAATCGCTTCGGTAGAGTGTATCCTTCAATGCTTCTGCGAGGGTCATGCCCTTGAGGGCGTCATTGACGTCAGTCGTGGTGTATTTTCCACTGTGGAACCATTCTTCGAAGTGAGAGGCTAACGGCTCGTTCATCATACTGGGCAGGTCAAAACCCAGGCCGGCGTGCTTGTTATAAGAGTCGAGAATCATCAGAAATCCGAAAAGGGCGACGGAGGGGTCGTCTTTCCTATCGGCATAAGTGGAGTAAGCATCAACCATGTCGAAAGGGAAGCCTCCCACCAGCGTCTTGTCGAAGAATATCTGGTCGCTGTAATACATGTCGCGCACCTTCTGCGTGGCAACGGCATCATACCCGCCGGAAGAATAGCCGGCATTGACCAGGAAGCGCCCCTGGCTGATGCCCCTTTGGTCAAGCAGCTTGCGGGCTGCCAGCAGACAGTCGATGCTGGCCTGGCCGTTGGCTGTGCCATAGCAGTAGTACTGGCCCTGGCCTTCCGTAATGCCGAAGCCGTAGAAGTCGCTGCACACGACAATGTAGTTGGGGAGCAGAGGGTTGGCTATGGCTAAGTCTTCGCCCTCGGCATTGCCGCGTGTAGGGGCACCGTTGTAACTGAGCTGTGTGTAATGATTGTAGAGCACCACGCCGTCGACGGGCTGCTCGCCCGAATAGAGGTCGGCGGGAATGGCCACATAGCCGCTCAGCTCCACGGGATTACCTTCAAGGTCTTTCGACGGATAGGCAATGTCGATGCGGTGGATGGGGCGGCTGTAGAGGTTGATGCCCTGATAGCCGAAATGCCAAACAGTGTCGGTCTCATTAATCACGCGCACATTGACATCGGTGGTGCGGGCCGAGGCGGTGGTAAAGGCTGTGGCTGCCAGCAGTAGAGCAGCAAGCCAAGTTCTTAAAAAGTTTCTCTTCATTTCACTTTTTATTTTAAATATTATTCTGTTCCAATTATCCCGCTAAATTACTAATTTTATATTAATAAATAATGTATAAGGAACAAAAAAATGCAAAACTAATTGCGCTGAAAAGCGCGATTTGCGCAAAAAAGCATGATTTAAGTAAAAAAAAGGGCGAAAAGTGGAAAATAAAAACGCGAAACTAATCATTGCAAATTAAAAGTTGTACCTTTGCATTCTACACAGTAGTGACACCATTGCGGCGTCACTGCACAAAGGCCAAATGAGCAGAAGTCATATAGAAGTCATGGAAGAGAGTCATGCCGCTTTCGAGACGCAAGAAAGCATAGAAAGCAGATATAGGATAGAGCACGTAGCCAGCGGTCTGCCCCGTTGGCTGATTGAAGCAGCCTTCGTCTGCTATCTGCTGCAGGCTGTCCTCAACTGGACACCTTTTATTCACTGGATGAACGGCATGTCCCTGTCATGGGTTAGGGCCATCGCCCAGACTTTCGGCCCTGTGGTGATGTATGTGGGGCTGCTGCGGGGCATGAAGCCGCTCTATAGGCCGATGACCGTGGCTTGGTGGATAGTCATCGCACTGAACATCGCAGGATTCTTCACGGAAATGATTACGGCCGTCATGTACACCATCGGGCTGCCCGTCGCCGTGTTGCTGATGGTGGTCTATCTGCCCTTAGGTTGCGCCATCGCTTTCAGTTATCGCGGAAGGCTTCGGCAGGTAGGCATCTGGATGGCACTCTACATCCTCATCTCCAGCATCATCCCCGTCGTCTCTTATCTGCTTGTCGGCCCAGAGTCGGGGCTGGCCAACCTCCCGATGGAGATACCCACCATCGCCGTCATCGTCATCTACGCGTGGATGCAGCGGAGGGTGCTGATATAGTCATCCACACCTGTTGCGCCGAGCACGTGAGAACGCCCTTGCCGTTGTGACTCACAATACGAAGCATTTCAGTCGAATCGAGGGTCTGAAGACCGAGGACTGGCTACTATAATATGATAAATGTAAATAAACAAAAGAGCGGGAACTGAGGCCGAGGATGTCGGCGCGGGTTCCTGCTGCTTTATTATAACTTTTTCGTGAAAAGTGAGCCAGTTCTCAGTATTTCTTCGTACCTTTGCACCGCTGCCGCTATAAAAAACCAAACCCACTAGTTTGACTTGCGTCAGGGACTAATGGGATTCAGCGATGCAAAGATAAGCATAAAATCATTAACGACCAAATTTTTTAGGAAGAAACTAACAACCTCTATTCACACTCAAAACTGCTCGCCAGCCTTGAGTTCGGCATTTGGAAATACATGTTCTCGCCTGTGCAGTACCGGGTAACGGGGCGCACTCTACTCAGCATTTTTCCCAACAAAGCCCGCTCCACGCCGCAAGTGCAGTACAACCATTCGTACATCTTCAACGAACTTGACAAGATTAACACCCTACGCAATCGCATCGCCCACCACGAGCCTATCTGCTTCCTCTTGCAGCAACCCATCATCGACACAGGTTTCATTCTCAACGAGTATCAGAAAATCCAAACCCTTTTCTCGTGGATGGGCATTGACAGTCAGTCGCTCCTCTATGGTCTTGACCACGTGAAAAGAGTGTGCGACAAAATCGACAACTTGAAGTAGATGGAATGTGGAGAAACAAAGAGCGAGAACCTGAGGCCGAGGGTGTCGGCGTGGGTTCCCGCTCTTGGCTCTTGTGTTGCTTCGGATTACCGAATGAACCTTACACTAATGTCTGACGTTGATGTCTATTTCCTGCCTGGTACGTGAGTCGTACTGGTTGTCGCGTGTCCGGTAGTTGCCAGGACGGCCGTCAACAGTGATGCGAAGGATACGTTTATCTTTTATCAAGTAATCGAAGCGAGGGTCGATAAGGCGGTCACAATTGTATTTACGCGCAGCCTCGGTCTCCGCTAACCGTTGTGCCTCTGCAAGCGTCAACTTGTATAGTTTCTGTTTGCCCTCGGGAGTAGAGATGTCAATTGTATAGGTGATACGGTCGCCAACGGGCACCAAGTCATAACTGTTGTAGCTGGTGCCTCTGGCGTCAACACCCATATTTGTAGAATAGCCGCCAGCACCTATGCGTGTACTACTACACGAATAGGTTGTCAATATGGCAATGACTGATAAAACTATAAACAAGGAATTGTTTCTCATCGTTTAGGCGTTGGTTAAAAGTTGTAACGAAGGCCGAGACCAATTGTGTTTGTGCCGTTTATTCGGTCACTAAGCATATCTGCACATAGGGAGATAGAAGAACCATTGGAAAGATTGAAATCATATTTATAAATTGCAGATGACTCAAATCTTTGAATTTTTTTCTTCTGTTGATTCGCTATGAGAAGAAACGTAGTTGTAAATGCTGCACCTCCGCCAATTAATGCGATTGGGATAGGCAAATCCTCGCTATCAGGGCAGATGGCAATACATACTATACCAGCACCAGCAATAGCGGCTCCTCCAATCCATCCTATCTTTCTTAATGTTTTCACTTTAGTATAAGGATTATTTGATGCGGCATCTATCCTCAATAACGCTCTGTCATTATACTGCTGCACCCCATCATTCTGATTTCCAGGCGCATAAAGATTCGTTGCCTCCGACAGGTTTTCCTTCTTTCCATTCTCGTAATTGATGGCTGAGGCAAGCGACTTGTCCATTACATAATTGGAACCGTTCAGGTCGCTCCACTTCTTGTAGGTAATCTCTGTAGCGGAGACTTCTACAACGCGGCAGACGATGGTCGAACCGTCCTTCTTCACAATCACGTCCTGTGCAGAGACACTGGCTGAGCACAAGAGAAACAATAAGACTAATAGGTGTTTCATTTTACTTGCTTTTTTACTTGTTAATACTAATCTCGTCCGTCAGGAGAAGTCGCGCCAAGCCTGTGGACACAAGAAAAGCGCAGGTCTTCACCATACGCCACACAGGTCTGCTACAACCTTCTAACATCTATGGGAAGCCTGCGCTTTAGGCGCAAGCCTCTTGATGTTAGATATTGCCCGTTCACTTTCAGAGGTAGCAGTTCGTGTGGCGAATGAGCAAATAAAATGTCGTGTCTCCGAAGAAACACGGTGCAAAGATACAACTTTTCCCCAAATAACGAAACAAAATGGCATAAAATTTTCAAAAAATTATGACAAGCAGATGATACCCGGCTTATGGGTATGTCGAAAAACCATTTCTTTTGTGTTCCGTACAGTCTTTGCGTAGTAGAAAACTTTGAGCGGGAAACCGAGGCCGGTTTCCCACTCTTGTCTTTGCCACTATGAGTCAATGTGTCTGTTACCTTGATTCCTTCGAGAAATCTATTTCCTCTTCCGAAGGGATACGAAACGTAAATGTTGTCCTTTCATCCAGGTTGGTTACAGCCAAGTCGCCTTTCGCTATCACGTCCATACCGATGACCACATCGTATTCATCGCTTTCAAACTCCATCGCCATGATGTTCGTCACAATGTCGCCCGTAGGCAGTCCCACATGGACGCAGTAGGTGTCTTTCACGTCAATGCCCTCATTGTAGCCCGACACACCAGTCTTTCCAATCGATGTCAGTCCCAGCACTTTGGCTACCCTGGCAGAAATCAACGTAACGGAAGCCCCGGTGTCCCAAAGCGAGCGCACCACTTTCACACGCTTGACATCTTTACACGAAGAAAGGTCAACTGGCGCATAGACGTAACTTTCCGTCACAATGCAGTCGACCTTCTCTTCAAATCTTCTCGTGATAGTTCCCATACCGTGCTTTAGCCTTTATAGATGTTCACACCGTTAGCTATCACTTCGCTCTTGGGTATCTCCACGTCCAGTTTGCGCCACAGCACCTTTGCTATGCCTGTGCGCCTGATGCTGATGCCATCCATGCGTGCACCGCTGGCTATCAGCTTTTCCTTTCCTGTCTTAACCGTCTGAAGTTCCATTATGCTGTCCTCCCTCGTTAAATGTGCTGCAAAGGTAAGCATAATATCTCGATTTTCAAAGCATTTCAGCAGATTTCTTTAAATAGAGCACAACGAATGGTCTATAATAATGATAATGAGGAGGAGCAGAAAGCAATAATTCAAGGCCGAGGGTATTGGTACGGCTTATTGGTAGGTCGAAAAACAATTATCTTTTATGTTTCGTGCAGTCTTTGCGTAGCTGAAAGGACAATAAAAATAGAGAGACATCCGTTTTATAAACAAAAAGAACATGAAACATGACAGAACCTTCGCTTGGATGATGGCGATAGCCATAGCCGGCATGACGATGACTGCTTGCAGCAGCGACAGTAACGAACCCGCAAAGTCCTTCACCACCGATCCCGTGGAGCAAGTGAGACTCTTTGCCTGCGAACCCGTCGACGAGACAAGGGCCGCCGCCATCGACACCATCTTCACCGAGGACGACATCGAGTGGTTCAACGTCAGCACCCGCGAGATACGCTTCAAGGCGCAGGACGAGCGGCTGTTCAACAAACTGATGAAAAACTATCACCACGAGGGCTTGGAGTTCCGCCTCGGCGAGAACTTCTTGTTCGAGGTCAGCCGCTTCGTCTCCGACATAGACAGCCGTGTCTTCCTCGACCTCGTGCTCCACTACTCCACGATTGGCGACGACGAGGGCAATCCCCGCTACTACCTGCACGACTGCTATCCTCAGCAGTTCATCAACGACGAGCGCACACAGGCCAACATCAAGCAGCGTGCCGGACAGTGGGAGTTGTTCACTCACTATCTGGAAAGCAAGGGCAAACTGAGGAAATAAAGAATCTTATTTGATGGCATCCAAAGCGCTTTCTCGCTTGTCCAAAAGAGCGCAGTAGTCCATCTTCATTTTTTCTGGAAGAAAAGAACGGGTGATGAGCTCTTTCCACTTTGGAAGGTTACTCCTCATTCGTTCTATCATCTTCTCTGCTATTGCAGCTGAAATACCGCTTTGGGTGAAGGCTGTTATGAAGGTATTGCGATTGAAGCCGCTTTTTCCGCCATTGTCCGATAGAGCCATCGCTGTAATTATACCTTAACGGGTGCAAAGATACATATTATTTACGAATAATATATCCATTCGGGTATAAATTTTAGAAATGCGCCCCAAATTATACCCGAAATGTAATCTTTGCTTACGGTTTCCTTGTTTCTAACGCAGTCTTTTCCTTGTTCGATGGACTATTCTAATAGGAATAAGAAACAAGGAAATGTACACTATCAAAGATTACGCCGTGAATCATACAGGTTAGCCTGAATGATTCATGGCTGATTGAGGTTATCGATTAGAAAGAATGTGCCCTGCTCTCCATTCTTCTGCTCGGCGAGCCCGTCACACTCATCTTCATCGTGGCCTCAGTCATCATGGCCGTCGGCTGTTGGATAGCTGCGAAATGACACTACACACTCACTTCTGTAATCGGGCCAACCGGGACGTGATGAGCTCCATATATGCACACTTCATTCCTTCGCTGAGGAAGGAATCCCGTATAAACGTCTGCCACTTTGGCAGAGTCTTTTGAAGACTATCTATAAGACGCAGCACCACATTCTCTTCCAAGCCCATTGTCTTTGCCGCACTTAGGAAATCGTCAAGACGTAGCTTTTTCTTTCTTCCAGAAAGGGAGAGTGCCAATTCCTCTTTGTCCTGGGGATTGGCAATAGCAACGTTAAGGAGGTCATAGGCTGGCGACAACTGATACTTCTCAGAAGGGCGATAGAGCGAGAAATTCTTCAGGTGCATATCATTATTGCCCGTCACAAAGCAGAAAAGCAAGAGCTGCATATAGTTCGTCATGTCGAGCTTAGGCGTACTACTATACTGCGCTATGGTCTTAGCTATCTGCTCGTATGAGCCTTTATACTTATATTCTGTAGGGTGCAACGTCAGTTGGCACATGTCCTCCATGTCAATCTTCTCCCCATTCTTGGTGCGGTCAATACGTTTGGTAATGTAACCAAGTTCTCCATCGGCCAAACGTATGAGGCTATGAGGTACGACACTTATCTTTGCCGCTTCTGCAAGGTGCATCGTCAGGTCTTCGTTTTCGGGCAACTGCAGATAGCTCTCTGTCTGAGGCTTGAAGATATAATCACCCCAAAGCCCCACGATGGTCAGTCGGCTGCTGCCCACATGTCTGTTAAGGTTCAGCGACAGCTTGGGCTGTACACCTGTTAGTGAAGTTTGGGAACGAATAACATGCTCGGCCAAACTCTCAAGGTCTTCATGACGATATTCCAGCGATGGGGCATCTTTTATACCAAAGAACTTTCGAGCACAACCAGGATGAAAATCTTTCTGACCCTCCTTCAAAGGTTGATAGCAATACAGGCACTTACACATCATTCGCCTCCTTCCTTGTTGATGGGTACGACACTGACAGAGCCGATGCACTCCTTGCAGCACAACAGCAGCAGAGACATGCGGTCGAGAATACTGATGTCAGTGTTGCGGAGTGCCACATCAAGCAACCATCCTTCAGGTATCAGGCCGTCAAAAAACGGAAACAACACAGGGCTTACGAACGCCTCCGTCTGTAATGGCATTGTCAGACTTACAGGCTGCACATCCTTGCGAGCGAGATACGTTTCATCATAGCAGAAGCGGTATTCGCCGCCTTCTTCGGTTAAGATGCCCGCAAAAATGTCTTTGCGGTATATTTCTGCCTGTCTCATTGTTTGGGGGTTGCCGTTAGTTCGTAATTAAACAAATCAAGCAGTTGGTTTACCTTATCCATCCTCAACGTCACTTTCCCCTGTTCCAGGTTTCTGACGAAGCAAAGCCCCACACCCGACTTCAAGGCGAGGTCTTCCTGGGTAAGCCCATATTCCTTGCGCAGCGTCTTAACAACAGCTGACAGTTTAGTCCTTTCCATATCAAATTATATTGTTTCGAATGCAAAATTACAACTTTATTTTAATATTACATCATTTCTAATATAAAATTGCGCAGATTTAACACAATTACATCCGTTCTACTATAATGAGACATGGTTGCGTCGCCAATGATGCTGCGGGAACGCATGCATCTCGCTTGCGAACCGCCGCAGGCGAGATGCCCACGCTCACCACGTACACCCCCAGAAAAATTCCCAGCGTGGGAATGTTTTATTCCCACGCTGGGAATAATTTGTTCCCAGCGTGGGAATAATTTGTTCCCAGCCTGGGAATAATTTGTTCCCAGCCTGGGAATTTTTCGGGCTGTGCGGTTTTTATCTTGAACTGCGTACAAAGCCTCTGTACACTTCTCGCCGGCTTTCCGCGTAAACAACGCAGTGATGCCGTGAATGCAGGGGCTAAAGAAAAGGGGCATGAAGGCCCCGGCTGTCGTCATTCTTCGTTCTCTCCCGCCCAAGCCTGCGACTGCCTGTATTGCAGCGGCGTGATGCCCAGCCTGCGCTTGACCTCCACCTGGAAGGTGCGGCGGCCGCCGAAGCCGGCCTCTGCACCTACGGCCTCAATAGTCCAATGAGGCTCCTCGCGCAGCAGGCGGCAGGCATAAAGAAAGCGCTTCTCGTTGAGATAGTCACCAAGGCTGGCATACTTCGCATGGCTCTTGAACAGCCCGCCCAGCCGTTTCTGAGTCAGCCCAAGCGCATTGGCCATGACTTTCAGCGTCAGGTCAGAGTCTTTGAAGAGAAGCGTCTCATCCATTTTCCGGTCTACCCACACCATCAGCTCCTCGTCGGTCATGTCGGCCGTCTGCTCGATGTGCTCACGGTGCTGGCGCGTCTGTTCGCGCAGCAGCGTCACCTCATCGACGGACGTCTGCTGCAGCTGCTTGGCCAGATCCTGCTGTTGCCGCAGCAACGTCTCAATCATTTCCTTCTGCTCCTCCAGCTCACTTTGCTGCGCCTCCAACTTTGTGCGCTGCTCCTCCAGTTCGTCCGTCCGCTTCTCCAGCTCGCTGCCCTGTCTCTTGTTCTGCTCGAGCAACGTGTTCTGATTCTCCACCAGTTTGGTATTGGCAGAGATGAGTTTCTTCGCACTGTTGTTGAGCACCAGCATCGTGATGACAAATGCTGCCACGAGTGCCAAGATGATGGCTGCGATAAGTAGATGGGCTCCGGTCATGGGAATGTGCAGTATGGGTGATTACCGACTGCAAAGTTACGCTTTTTTCTTCCGAAACAACACTTTGCAAGGCACAAATCAGCAAAATTTTTTGCGCAGGAGCAGTCGTTTTGCGCAGGAAAAGCCGTTTATTGGGGCAGAAAACGAGTTTTTCCCTCCTCTCACAGGCTTTTTTCGGCAAAGGATTTGGCGTTGTCAGGCTTATTTCGTACCTTTGCAACTATTATGAAGAAAGACACTTACATCCGCCGCAGGGCACAACTGAAAAAAGACATGGGCAGCGGGCTGCTGCTCTTCTTAGGCAACGACGAAGCAGGCATGAACTATGCCGACAACACCTACCGCTTCCGTCAGGACTCCACCTTCCTTTATTTCTTCGGCCTCGACTATGCCGGTCTGGCCGCCGTCATCGACATCGATGCCGACAAGGAAATAGTGTTCGGCAACGAGCTGACCATCGACGACATCGTATGGACAGGCACTCAGCCGACGCTCAGCGAGAAAGCATCGGCCGTAGGCATTTCCCTGACGATGGCGCTGAGAGAGCTGAAAGGCTACGTTGACCAGGCCCTGCGCAAGGGTCAGCCGGTGCACTTCCTGCCCCCCTACCGTGGCGACCACCGTGTGTGGCTGTGGGAGCTGCTCGGCGTAGCGCCGAAGGCCCAGACCGACCGGGCCTCCGTGGCGCTGATCAAGGCCATTGTGGCACAGCGCAACCACAAGGACGAGGAGGAGCTCCAGGCCATCGAGGCATCGGTAGACCTGAGCACCGAGATGCACCTCACCGCCTATCGCATGGTGCGCCCCGGCATGCATGAGAGTCAGGTGGCCGCCGCCGTCGAGGAGGTGGCCTGCCGCCACGGCCATGTGCTGGCCTTCCCCACCATCGCCACGGTGCAGGGACAAGTGCTGCACAACCACGGCTTCATCCATCGGCTGAACGAGGGCGACATCTTCCTGCTCGACGCCGGGGCAGAGACCAGCGAGCACTATGCCGGCGACCTGTCGTCGTCGATGCCCGTCGGCGAGCGTTTCACCGACCGGCAGGCTGAGATATACAACATCCACTTGGAGAGCTTCTATGCCGCCGTCGACAAGCTGAAGCCCGGCGTTCCCTTCCGTGAGGCACACATCGCCGCCGCCACAAAGATAGCCGAGGGCATGAAACGCCTGGGGCTGATGAAAGGCGACCCGGCCGAGGCAGCTGAGACAGGCGCCTATGCAATGTTCTTCCCCTGCGGGCTGGGGCACATGATGGGACTCGACGTACACGACATGGAGAATCTTGGCGAGCAATATGTGGGCTATGCCGAGGGGATGACGAAGAGCCGCCAGTTCGGTTTCAAGTCGTTGCGGCTGGCCCGTCCGCTGGAGCCGGGCTTCGTGTTCACAGTGGAGCCAGGCATCTATTTCATTCCCGAGCTGATGGACAAGTGGCGGGCAGAGCACCTGTTCGAGGATTTCATCTGCTACGACCAGCTCGACGCCTGGCGCGACTTCACCGGCCTGCGCAACGAGCTCAACTACGTCATCACGCCCACCGGCGCCCGCCTCTTGGGCACCATCAAGAAACCCATGACCATCGAGGAAGTGTACGAAGCGAAAGAGAAGCCATTTTAACTCCCATTTCATCTAAATGGCTTGGAGTTTCTGAAGACGATAGCACAGTATATGGAGCGCCACAGGCTGCTGAAGCCTGAACAATTGCACTTGGTGGCGCTCAGCGGCGGGGCCGACAGCGTGTGTCTGCTGCTCTGCCTGAAAGAACTGGGCTACCGTGTGGAGGCCGTACACTGCAACTTCCACCTGCGCGGCGACGAGAGCAACCGCGACGAGCAGTTTGTCATCGCCCTGTGCCAAGCGCACGACATCCGTCTCCACCTCATTCACTTCGACACCAAGACCTACGCCTCCTTACACCATGTGAGCATCGAGATGGCAGCCCGCCAACTGCGCTACCGCTATTTCGAGCAGCTGCGCCATGACATCGGCGCCGCCGACATCTGCGTGGCCCACCACTTAGACGACAGCGTGGAGACCATGCTGCTCAACCTGGTCCGCGGCACGGGCATCGAGGGGATGAAAGGCATCAGTGCCCGCAACGGCCACATTGTGCGTCCATTGCTGTGCGTTCGCCGACACGACATAGAGCTGTGGCTGCAGGAGCGCGGACAGCATTATGTCACCGACAGCACCAACCTCGTGGCCGACGTGCAGCGCAACCGACTGCGCCTTGACATCATTCCCCGCCTGGAGCAGATGAACCCCGGCGCGGTGAGCAACATCGCACGCACGGCCCACTGGCTGAGCGAGGCCAACACAGTCTATCAGGACGTCATCAGGCAGGCGCTGGCCCAGATGGTGAAGGACGGAACGATGGACACCAGCGACCTCTTCAAGCAGCCATCGCCAGAGTGTGTGCTCTTCGAGTGGCTCACGCCCTACGGCTTCACCCCCGCCACCGTCTATGCCATCTTTGAGAGGCTGAGCCGGCAGGGCGGAGAACAGACGGACGGTCTGCAGTGGCTATCGCCCACCCACCAGATAGTGACACACGGCCAAAGGCTGCTCGTGGCGCCCCGACAGGAAGAGCGCCCCACCCTACGCCTGCCTGAAACGGGCAACTACCGCTACGATGCCCTTACCTCCTTCCAGGTGAAGGTGCTCCCCGCGAACACCATCTCACTGGAGCCCCATACCGCTACGCTCGATGCCGACAAGGTGGCGTTTCCCCTCACCATCCGTCCTGTGCAGCAGGGCGACCGCTTCCATCCCTTCGGCATGAAAGGCTCGAAGCTGGTCAGCGACTATCTCACCGACGCCAAGCTCTCGCTGATTGACAAGCAGCAACAACTGGTGATGGCCGACGCCGACGGGCGCATCGTCTGGCTCGTGGGGCGCCGCACCGACAACCGCTTCCGCATCACTCCCACCACCCGCAGCACCCTCGTCATCAGCCAGCAAACGCCACTCAATACGCAACCATCAACTCTCGACTAACAATTGAACGACGCCAAAATCATCAACGACCCCGTCTTCGGGTTTATCCGCATACCGCGCGGCCTGCTTTATGACATTGTGAAGCACCCGCTGTTTCAGCGCCTGACACGCATCAGCCAGCTGGGGCTGGCCTCAGTGGTCTATCCCGGTGCACGCCACACGCGTTTCCAACACTCCTTAGGAGCCTTCCACCTGATGGCCGAGGCCCTGCTGACATTGCAGCAGAAAGGACAGTTCATCTTCGACAGCGAGGCCGAGGCGGTGCAGGCCGCCATCCTGATGCACGACATCGGTCACGGCCCTTTCTCGCACGTGCTGGAGCACACACTCATCAGCGGCATCTCGCACGAGGACATCTCGCTGATGATGATGGAACAAATCAACCGCGACCTGCATGAGCAACTCGCACTGGCCATCGCCATCTTCCGCGACAACTATCCCAAGCACTTCCTCCACCAGCTCATCTCATCACAGTTGGACATGGACCGTCTGGACTACCTGCGACGCGATGCCTTCTTCACCGGCGTGGCGGAGGGCACCATCGGCTCGGCCCGCATCATCAAGATGCTCAATGTGGTAGACGACCGGCTGGTGGTGGAGCAGAAAGGCATCTATTCGCTGGAGAACTACCTCACCTCGCGCCGTCTGATGTACTGGCAGGTGTATCTGCACAAGACCACCGTGGCCTACGAGAAGATGCTGGTGAGCACCCTGCGCCGCGCCAAGCACCTGGCGAAGCACCACGCTGTGGGCGACCGGCTTTTTGCATCGCCCGCGCTGGCCTATTTCCTTTATCATGACGTGGACGCCGAGCATTTCCACAACGACCCCGAGGCCCTGCGCATGTATGGCGAGCTGGACGACAGCGACATCTGGAGCGCAATGAAAGCGTGGCGGCACAGCGATGACAAGATTCTCGCCCAGCTGGCCGGCGACCTCCTCGACCGCCATCTGTGGCGCTGCGAGATGACCTCAGAGCCTCCGGCCGAAGAACGCCTCGAAGAGCTGCGCCATGACCTGGCAGAGACAATGGGCGTCAGCATCGACGACACCGACTACCTCATGCAGGTGGTGAGTGCCGAGAAAGACATGTACTCGCCCACCGACGACAGCATCGACATCCTAATGAAAGACGGCACCATCGCCGACATCACCCATGTATCCGAGCTTCTCTCAGCGTCTAATTTGCAAACGGGCAAGGTGAGGCGCTATTACCTCTGTATGCACAAATATCAATGAACCAAAAACGACAGATATGAAAAAGTTACTCTTCACCGCCCTGCTGCTGATGGCTGCAGCATGGCAGTCAGCAACGGCTCAGCAGCGCCGCCCCATCGACAACGAACACCCGCTGTGGCTTGTTCACATCGACGTGTGGAACAGCGCCGACCCACAGAAAATCATCGACCTCATACCCGATGACATCAAGCCCTATGTGTGCATGAACCTCTCGCTGTCCTGCCAGTATGACAAAGACCTGAACATGTACCGCATGCCTCGCTGCGCCGTGCGCACCTACAAGTCGTGGGCCTCGGTGTGCCAGCAAAACAACATGTGGTTTACCTGCCAGCCTGCCAGCGGCGGTCACACGCACATTCAGGATGACGACCTGGAGACCTTCGAGTATTTTTTCAAGGCCTATCCCAACTTCCTCGGCTGGAACTATGCCGAGCAGTTCTGGGGCTTCGACGAGGGCGGCGACGAGAGTTCCAGCACTCAGGCCTCGCGCATCGAACTGTTCTCGAAGCTCGTACCCATGCATCACAAGTATGGCGGTTTCCTCACCATCTCGTTCTGCGGAAACATCTGGAGCCATCCGCTTAACCCCATGGGCATGATGAAGCGCAACACCAAGCTGCTGCAGGCCTGCAAGGACTATCCCGAGGCCTGCCTCTGGCTCTACAAGTACACCACGAGCAGCTGCTGGTATGCCAACGAGAGCGTGACATGGGGACCCTTTGTCAGCGGTCTGGCCAAGAACTACGGCGTGCGCTATGACAACTGCGGATGGAACGGCGCCCTCGATGCCCTGCTGGGCGAGGGCCACGGCAAGAAATATCCCGGCGCTGCCGGCATAGGCACCGTCATGGAGCAGTGCTGCGTCAACGGCGGCGCAGTGTGGGACGGACCAGAGCTCATCTGGACTGAAGACTTCCAGAACCTCAGCAACTCGACCGTCGACGGCTACACCCGCCGCAACTGGGGCTTGTATGCCAACTTCAAGGGCGTGTGGATTGACATGTTCCGCGAGATCATCAAAGGACATCTTTACATACCCACCCGCCAAGAGGTGGTGGGCAACATCAAGATTGCCATTCAGAACGACATGAGCAGCGGAAGCGACGAGGACAAGTATGCTGTATGGGGCAGCCTCTACGACGGGCTCTACAAGCAGACCGACCCCTTCAACCGGGGCAACGGACAGTGGATGGACAACCTGTGCTACTTCAAGAAGACGGGCCGCTACGGCACCATTCCCTTGGTCATCGGTTACTACGACGACACGGCCAAGAGCATTCCCGTCAAACAGAAGAAGTCAACCTACAAGAGCACCAGCCAGACCAAGAAGGTGAGCGACTTCAACGCACAGTATCCCGAGGTGTCGAAGGGCGACCTCTTCGTCAACCGCTACCGCAACCATCTCGTCACCTACACGCCTTACACCTATCTCAACCAGAAGACGACGGCCTCGGCCGACATTGCCTTGCAATACAACACCTGCGACTCGCTGAAGCTGACATACGCCATGCTGTCGAGCGGACACATCCGCGAATACAGCGACCGCATAAAGTTCTACCTGAACAACTATCGCAGCGACACCTCCACGCAGCAGACTGACGTCATCACCATCGTGGGAGCAACGAGCAAGCCTGTTGCCAAGGTGACGAAACACGCCGTAGGCTCTGCCAGCAAGACCGAGACCTACGATGCCGACAATGGCATCTTCACCGTCAATGTGAAGCACTGGGGCCCCTGCGACCTCACCATCGAGTGCTCAGGTGCCGCCACCGACCGCCGCACTGACGTGCTGCCCGTTGAAGAGCTGCCCATACCACAGCAGCCAGAGGCCTTCGCCGGTCCTATTGTCATCGAGGCCGAGAACATGGACTATAAGAACGTGAAGTCAGTGGCACTCACCCACTCAGGCTGGTGCGCCCCCGACTACTCCGAGTTTACCGGCATGGGCTACGTGGAGATGGGCACCAACACCACCGCCGCGCTGCGCCATCAGCTCAAGCTGCAGCAAGGCGGCGACTACGACATCTACATCCGCTACTGCAACACCTCGAAGGCAGGCAACGTCAAAGTGACGGTCAACGGCACCGCACAGACCCTGACGTGTGAGAAGGTGGCCAAGAACGACTGGCGCAAGCTGAAGCTGTCGGCCACCCTGAAAGAAGGCACCAACAACCTCATCATCACCAACACTGGCGCCACCAACATGACCATCGACCAGGTGATCTACATGCCCGCCGGCACACCTGCCGAGAAGTTCCTCGTCACCGTGCGCAGCGCCGCCCACGGCACCGTGACGTCCCATGTCAGCGAGGCAGCCGAAGGCGATACCGTCACCCTCAGCGTCATGGCCGAGGAAGGCTATCAGCTCAAACAGCTGCGTGTGGTCAACTCCGTCTTCTACACCATGGCCAAGACCATCGACATAAACGGCGACGGCGAAGTGACCTTCACCCTGCCCGACGACAACGTCACCCTGCTGCCCATCTTCGGCATCGACACTGGCAGCGGCGAGGGCAACTCAGGCTATGTGCTCGACTTCACCACAGTGGCCAACGGCACCATACCGGAAGGATGGAGAGCCACCGACGGCACCGACGTCCACGAGTATCCCTCCAGCTACAGCTCAGGCCCACGCACCATGGTAGGCTTCGGCGGCTGGCAGAACAAGGGACTCTACTGGCGTAACACCAGCTGCGAGTATGGACGGCAGAGCGCCTTCCCCTTCACACTGGAGCCGGGCGACTATGAGCTGACATGGGCCATGGCGGCATGGAAAGGGTCGCCGACCTATAAGGCCAGCATCCTGCCCACAGGCAGCAGCACGGCGCTGGCCACATCAACCACGCTCACTGCTGCGCCCAACGCCAACGGAAGCACAACCGCCAACCTCACGGCGGCAAAGACGCAGAAGCTGGAGTTTACCGTGAAGACCAAAGGCAACTATGTCATCAGCTTCAAGACGGCCACCGACGGATTCTTGGAATACCTGCTCTTGGACTGCCGTGTGAAAAAAGTGAACAACGACAGTGCCATCGACATCATCACACAGCAGCCGACATCCGACGCGCAGCGTTACTACGACTTGCAGGGACGCCCCGTCTCCAAGCCTCGCAGCGGCCAGGTCATCATTCTCCGCAGTGCCGATGGGCAATCGAAGAAGATTATCTGTAAGTAGTCGAGCTGTTTTGGAGTTTTTTGGAGTTAAAGGAGTTAAAGGAGTTAAAGGAGTTAAAGACAATAGCTTTGCTATGGAGTTTTTTGGAGTTAAAGACAAAACTCTGCTATGGATTCTTTTGGAGTTAAAGGAGTTAAAGGAGTTAAAGGAGTTAAAGGAGTTAAAGACAATAGCTTTGCTATGGATTCTTTTGGAGTTAAAGGAGTTAAAGGAGTTAAAGACAATAGCATTGCTATGGATTTCAATCCGGAGACAAAGGCTTTTCATGGAAGAGTCATTTGTCTTTAACTCCTTTAACTCCCTTAACTCCTTTAACTCCTCACTTCCTCAACTCCCTTAACTCCCTTAATTCCCTCAACTCCTTAAGAAAAAACTTGATTATATTATTTAATACCTATAAAACCATGAAGAAAAAAATAGTGTTGATGATGGCATTGGCATTGGCCGTGTCATCCTTCGGTGCCAACGAGAAGCGCATCGACAGTCCCGACGGCAAAGTGTCCGTCACCGTGAGCGATGAAGGCGGAAAGCCGCAGTATGCCGTAACCCTCAACGGACAGCAGGTCATCCTGCCATCGCCGTTAGGCCTGAAGTTGAACTTCGCTGACCTGACGCAGGGCCTCACCCTGAAGGACTGCGAGGTGCAGACCGTAGAAGACGAATACCTGCTGCACACCACGAAGCAGAGCCAGGTGAAGGTGGTGGCCACCGAGGCCGTCTGCCACTTTACGAAAGACGACCGCCAGGTGCTCGACATCTTCTTCCACGTCACCGGCCGTGATGTGGCCTTCCGTTACAAAATCTACTCACGGCGCACACGTGGCGGCGAGACGTTGGTGGGCGTCGTAGAGAGCGAGGCCAGCGCCTTCGTCCTGCCCGACGGCACCACGACATTCCTCTGCCCGCAGTCGAAGCCTATGGGCGGCTTTGCACGCACATCGCCCAGCTATGAGACCAGCTACACCCTCGACGACGAGGCCGGCAAGAACGGATGGGGCGAGGGCTACACCTTCCCCTGTCTCTTCAAGGTGCAAGCACCCCCTACGGCCTCCAAGGGGGCTTCAAATGCTGGCAAGCCTCGCAAGAAGTCAAACGTAGCCCCCTCGGGAGCAGAAGGGGGGGCATGGATCCTCATCAGCGAGACGGGCACCGACGGTGGCTACGTGGGCTGTAGGCTGCTGAACGACGGCGGCACGAAATACAAGATTGGCTTCCCGCAGCAGGGCGAGCTGAACGGCATCGGCTCCGTCACGCCCGGCGTGTCGCTGCCAGCACTCACGCCCTGGCGCACCATCACCATCGGCGAGACACTGGCTCCCATCGTGGAGACCACCGTCGCCAACGACCTGGTGCGCCCCAAGTACGCTCCCTCGAAGGAATACACCTACGGCAAGGGTTCCTGGTCGTGGATCATCGGCATGGACAGCAGCTGCAACTTCGACGAGCAGAAGCGCTACATCGACTTCTCGGCCGCCATGGGCTGGCGCTCGGTGCTCATCGATGCTTTCTGGGACAGGCAGATAGGCTACGAGAAGATGGCTGAGCTGGCCCGCTACGGCCGCGAGAAGGGCGTGGGCATCTTCCTCTGGTACAACAGCAACGGCTCGTGGAACGATGCTCCGCAGACGCCTATCGGTAAGATGGACAAGAGCAGCACACGCCGCAAGGAGATGGCGTGGATGCAGCAGAACGGCATTCTCGGCATCAAGGTGGACTTCTTCGGCGGCGACAAGCAGCCCATGATGCAGCTCTATGAGGACATCCTCACCGACGCCAACGAGTTCGGCATTCAGTGCATCTTCCACGGCTGCACCCTCCCCAGAGGCTGGGAGCGCATGTACCCCAACTATGTGGCCTCCGAGGCCGTCCTCGCCTCTGAGAACCTGCACTTCGGACAGGGCGCCTGCGACGCTGAGGCCCGCAACGCCTGCACACACACCTTCATCCGCAACACCGTGGGCTCGATGGACTTCGGCGGCTCCACGCTGAACAAGTACTACAATGCCGACAACCAGCACGGCAGCATCCGCCGCACCAGCGACGTCTTCGCACTGTCTACGGCAGTACTCTTCCAGTCGAGCGTCCAGCACTTCGCCATGGCTCCCAACAACCTGACCGATGCTCCCGACTGGGCCGTGCAGTTCATGAAGGACGTGCCCACCACATGGGACGAGGTGAAGTTCATCGACGGCTATCCCGGCAAGTATGTCATCATGGCCCGCCGCTGCGGCCAGCGCTGGTACATAGCAGGCATCAACGCCCAGAAGGAACCTGTCGCCATCAAGCTCGACCTGACGACATTCTTCAAGAAAGGCGCAGCCATCACCACCTACACCGACGATGCACAGCTCAACGGAGCAATGCGGCAGATGACATTCAATGCGAAACCTTTAGCTATCAATATTCCTGAGAATGGCGGTATCGTCATCACTGGTGATAAATAATTCAACTTTCGCAAGTTTTGGAGTTAAAAGCTTCGCTATGGAGTTTTTGGGAGTTTTTTTGGAGTTAAAGGAGTTAAAGGAGTTAAAGACAATAGCTTTGCTATGGATTTCAACCCAGAGACAAAGGCTTTCATGGAGAGTCATTTGTCTTTAACTCCTTTAACTCCCTTAACTCCTTTAACTCCTGAAAATTGAGCGAATGTAAAACGTAAATCACAAAACAAAAAGATGAAGAAAGCATTATTCTTGTTGATGCTCATAGGCAGCATCAGTGCTCAGGCACAGCTCATGAGGAACAACACGCAATGGTATGACGGCAGTCTGAACTACACGGCCACCGTGAATGCCAACGGCAGCATCAAGATGGAAGCCATGGCCGAGGGCGAGGAGCTGCAGTTCACGATGAACCCCATCAGCGACCTGCCCAACCAATACCTCGTGCACAAGGATGCGGACTATAAATGGACCAGCATGCCCGAGGGCGCCCTGCTGAAGGTGCAGCAGCAGGACGGCCTCACCGCCATCAGCCAGTATTGCACCGACCGCAACGGCGTGGAGAACGTCTTCCTGAAGACCACCGACGACAGCCAGACACTGAACATCGAGAAGCAGAAGGCGCTACTGATAGGCACCTACACCCGCAACGACGGCAAGCGCGTGCTGATAGGCAGCAGCTCCATCAGCGTGGGAAGCGAGGAAGGCACCTACGAGGTGATGACCTTCAACGGCTTGGCCCTGAACGTCATCAAACTCAACGGCATCAGCGGTGCCAAGTATTGGCAGATGGTGCCTACGCTGAAAGGCTTCAACCTCTACAACGGCGACTTCGACGAGTACGGCATTTTCGCTAAGGACCGACGCATCGGCTCGCTCATAGAGAGCGACCCCGGCGTGGGACGCTTCTACGCAACGGAGCAAGTGGTGCTCAATGGCAACATCCTCGGCAGCTTCCGCAAGGAGACGCTGCGCCTGATGCGCAACGAGATCATGGCACGCCACGGCTACGTCTTCCAGGCACAAGACCTGAAGGACTATTTCGGCCGCGAGCCGTGGTACAAACCCGGCACCGACAACAGCGCCATCAAGCTGTCGTTCATCGAGCAGCTGAACGTCGACCTCATCGTTGGCGAGGAGAACCGCAACGAGCGCAATGCCATCGAGGAAGACTGACGGGAAATGAGAAGTGAGAAGTAAAAAAGTAGAAAGTAAAGAGGCGAATATGAAGTTACGGACTATAGCATGGGCGCTGGTATGCGTGCTCGGGATGTTGACGGCCGGGGCCACCCCTATAGACGACCTGTTGGAGCGCATCGACAAAGGGGCGTCGAAGAAATTCAAGATTGAGCTGAGGCAGGCCGACAAGGACTACTTTGAGCTGGATCAGCAGGGCAGCCGCGTCGTCATACGAGGCAACACGTGGGTGAACATCGGCGTGGGTCTGAACTGGTATCTGAAGTATTACGCTGGCATCCACCTCTCGTGGAACCAGATGCAGGCCCCATTGCCCAACGTGCTGCCTCGCGTGCCTCAGAAAGAGCGTCACGAGACAAACCTCACCCTGCGCTACGCCTTCAACTACTGCACATTCTCCTATTCCATGGCGTTCTGGGACTGGGAGCGCTGGCAGCGGGAGATTGACTGGCTCTGCCTGCATGGCGTCAACCTGCCGCTGGCCATTGTCGGCGAGGAGTGCGTGTGGCGCAACATGCTGCTGCGGCTGGGCTACAGCGAGGACGAGATAGGGCAGTTCATCGCCGGACCGGCCTTCCTCGCCTGGTGGGAGATGAACAACCTCGAAGGCTGGGGCGGCCCCCTACCCTCTTCGTGGTACACACGCCAGGAGCAGTTGCAGAAACAGATTCTGAAACGCATGAAGGAGCTGGGCATGCACCCCGTGCTGCCGGGCTACTGCGGCATGATGCCATCATTCCCCAAAGCCTCACCTTCTGCCCCCGAGGGGGCAACTATAGACCCTACCCTTAATGGCAAAACTATAGAAGCCCCCTCGGGGGCCGTAGGGGGGGCTCTGTGGAACGGTTTCCAGCGCCCCGCCAACCTGTTGCCTACCGACGAGCATTTCGACGAGATAGCCCAGCTCTACTACGACGAGCTGACGAAGCTCTACGGCAAAGCCGACTACTACTCGATGGATCCCTTCCACGAGAGCCACGACGACGCCAGCATCGACTATGCTGAGTCGGGCCGCAAGCTGATGGCTGCCATGAAGCGTGTCAACCCCAAGGCAGTATGGGTGATTCAGGGATGGACGGAGAATCCGCGGCCGGAGATGGTGGACCCGATGAAGGCCGGCGACCTGCTGGTGCTCGACCTCTTCTCCGAGTGCCGGCCCATGTTCGGTGCACCCAGCATCTGGAAGCGCGACGAAGGCTACAAACAGCACCAGTGGCTGTTCTGCCTCCTGCAGAACTTCGGTGCCAACGTCGGCCTGCATGGGCGCATGGATCAGCTGCTGAACAATTTCTACGGCGAAGCCCCCCTGTCGTCCCCCGAGGGAGGCGAAGCCCCCCTGTCGTCCCCCGAGGGAGGCGAAGCCCCCCTGTCGTCCCCCGAGGGGGACACTAATGCTGGCAAGCCCTGCAACAAGTCAAATGAAGCCCCCTCGGGGGCAGTAGGGGGGGCTTGCTCGGGGGCAGTAGGGGGGGCTTGCTCGGGGGCAGTAGGGGGGGCTTCCGGCATCGGCTTCACGATGGAAGGCTCGGAGAACAATCCCGTGATGTTCGAGCTGATGAGCGAGCTGCCGTGGAGGCCTCAGAAGTTTACGAAAGAGGAATGGGTGAAGAATTACGTCAAGGCCCGCTATGCAGTGGAGAATGATGATTTGCAGAAGGCGTGGCAGCTGTTGGCAAAGACCATCTACAACTGTCCGGCAGGCAACAACCAACAGGGCCCTCACGAGAGCATCTTCTGCGGCCGTCCGTCGCTGAACAACTTCCAGGCCTCGTCGTGGTCGAAGATGAAGAACTACTACGACCCTGCCAGCACGTTGGAGGCCGCACGCCTGTTCTTGAAAGGATGCTTACTTAGTTTAGAGTGTAGAGCGGATGGTTTAGAGTTTGCTACCGCCATGCCTACCCCTGATGGGACAGCGGCAGCAAACTCTAAACTCTACGAAGCCCCCCTGTCGTCCCCCAAGGGGGACACTAATGATGGCAAACCCTGCAACAAGTCAAATGAAGCCCCCTTGGGGGCCGTAGGGGGGGCCAACAATTTGGAGTACGACCTCGTTGACATCACCCGTCAGGCCCTGGCCGACCAGGCCCGACTGCAATATCAGCACGTCATCGCCGACTACAAGGCCTTCGCCATCGAGGACTTCAAGCGCTCGTCAGCACGTTTCCTTCACATGCTCTTGTTGCAGGACTCGCTCTTGGCCACACGCCCTGAGTTCCGTCTTGGCCACTGGACGCAGGCCGCCATCAACTGCGGCACGACGCCCGAGGAACAGCAGCTATACGAATGGAACGCCCGTGTGCAGATAACCACATGGGGCAACCGCTACTGCGCCGACACTGGCGGATTGCGCGACTATGCTCACAAGGAGTGGCAGGGACTGCTGCGCGACTTCTACTATCCGCGCTGGAAGGCATACTTCGACGCCCTGCTGGCACAGATGGAGGCGCAGACCAAGCCGCAGCCCGAGCTGCTGGGCGGCGGGCCCAACGCCAACAAGACAGCCTCAGAGCTTTTCGCCCTGGCCCTACCACAGGAGGTCACCATCGACTGGTATGCCATGGAAGAGCCCTGGACCAAGAAACAAAACAGCTACAGCGCCCAGCCCGAAGGCAATGCCCTGCAGATGAGCATACGCGTCATGCAGTTCCTGAGTAACCGGGAACAATAAAATTAATTATGATTATCCGCAATCACCCGATAGCGTGCCCGTCCATATTGGAGCAAGCCGACTCCCCCTGAGAATGTATCATGACAGTTACAAGCAAAGGCTTGCAGTAACTCAATTCTCCCCCTTGCAAAGGGGGAGTTAGAGGGGGATTCATCTGCGCAGAGTGAATCCCCCCCTGCCCCCCTTTGCAAGGGGGGGAATAAGTTACTTTTGCGGCAGTACGTGTTTGTCTGATAATGAATGAGACAGAACATGATAACAACGGCATCCATCGGCTACATGCGGATAATCATTAAATTAATTCGTGCTGTACGGATGGGGTGACATAGTTGCGTCGCTATTTATGTGAGTTGATACCGCAAAGCGGTCTGAGAAAAAACCAATAAAAACAAATAAAAACAAGAAAAACAATTTGGAAAAAGGTTATCGCCTTGACCGCTGCAGGGACCACGTGAGGCGGGCAAGGAACGGCAAGAAGTCCCGAAGGGACGACGGATTACAGGCAGGGGCAACGCCCCTGCTAATGGTTGACGCCACAATAAGTCCCGAAGGGACGACGGAACCGATGCGCAGGGTCTGTCGTCCCTTCGGGTCTTTGCTGCAGCGGGCAAGGCGATAGCTATTATCCCAAATTGTTTTTCTTGTTTATATTGGTTTTTATTGGATTTTTCTCAGGCCGCTTCGCGGTATTAACTCACATAAATAGCTATGTATTTAGAGACCTCTAAACAACCACAAACAATGAAAAACACATAGAGATAAACCTTTGTATATCAACCACTTTTAGATTTTAACGCTTCAGACTTGCTTTTTGGTGGTTCTCAAAAATCCGCTTACCTTTGCAACGCATTTCTACCGCGGAGAATTTTGAGGACTTTTATTTTGCCATCTCGTGGACAGGGTTGACAAAGGTTGACAAGAGTGGATAATGGTTGACTGAGGAACGAGAGGGAAAGGAGCAAGGAAGTGACCTCATTTGATGGAAGTACAACGAGAGCCGGGGCACAGTAGCCTCGGCTCTCGAAGTTGATAGAGGTTTGGTCATGCAAGCATGGCCAATCGTGTAACTTGCAAATGACCGAGTGTCAACAGCGCCTCAGAACGTGTAGCCGTTCACGCTGTCCCAGTCGGGGTCGGCGGTGAGGCGGAAAGTGCCATCGGAGGTCGAGCTACCGCCGCCGCTACCGAAAAAACTGCCGGTATAGCGGGTCACCTGGTTGCGGCTGACGGGGACGTTCTCGAAGACCTTCTCCTTCACGGTGTTGTCGTTCTGGTCGAGGGCGGTGACGGTGAGTTTGGTCAGCACGTCGTCATCTGTGTGGGGCAGGGTGAAGATTTCGTAGATGCCGTCGTCGCTGACAGGGCGTATTTCCGTCTGCTTCGAGTTCACGCAGCCGTAGCCGTCCTTCGGGCTGAACGTGCTGGAGCCGCCGAGGTAGTAGAACTTCAGCTTGGCGACGTTCGCTGGCATTTCTTCGTCGGTCAACACCAGACGGAACATGGCGACGGCACGGGTCAGCGTGAGGTCATAGCTCTGCACTTCAGAGGTCACCACCAGGTCGCCGAAGTAATAGAACGTGTCGGTCACTTTGTTGTTGGGGAAGGTCACCTTCTCCGTCGAGGTGATGGTGGCCGAGCCTTCACAGTTGTGAGCGATGACTACCAGCTGGTACGTCCCGGCGGCAAGTGTCAGGGCGACAGTGCCGTAGCCTGCATCGCTCTCCTTTTGCGCCTTGGTCGCTTGCTACCGAAGGAACGCAAGAACGGCCAGAACAAAACTTTTCTGTTCATCATTTTAATAGAATTTAATTGTTTTCTGGGACTATTCCCATCCTCAATATAACGCTTCTCTTGAAAAAAAGCAAAATATTTGTGTGGAAACAGTGTTAACTCCCTCATAAAAAGCAATTTTTTGAAATATTTTCCGTACCTTTGCACGCGAAAGCGTGCGAGTCTGCTCACGCTCGGCCATCAATGCAAGCATCATGGCTCTCGCTTAACCGCAGACTTGTCAGCCGAAAGGCTGCGAAAGGCTACGGGTAGGCGACCAGCGGTCGGGAATGACGGCAGACAGACAACAACAGACAATTCAAAGAAATAATACAGATTATGGCAACTTATACTATCACATTGAACGAGC
>JAEEGG010005401.1_pt1 | contig 30395 bp, 22 predicted proteins | sample 9134161 | NCBI WGS metagenome assembly JAEEGG01 (sample SAMN16246543, study PRJNA631951) | gut metagenome | biome: gut microbiome; feature: rumen; material: CR-attached | host: Bos | place: Iran: Karaj | collected 2018-10
TATCTGGCGCATCAGGGGTCGAAGTTCGTGGAGCGGTTCGACGCCAATTCCTACCTGTACATCACGCGTGCGATCGACTATTTCGACCTTTCCGACTGCGCCGACGGCAATCTCGCGGGCGCGCTGAAGCCGGTTGCCACGCCGTTCCTCATCGTGTCCTTCTCCAGCGACTGGCTGTTTCCTTCCTACCAGTCCAAAGAGCTCGTCCGCGCGCTGCTCGACAACGGCAACGACGTGACCTACTGCAACATCCAGTCGTCGTACGGGCACGACGCCTTCCTGCTGGAGACCGAAGCGCTCGGCTCCCTGATCTCCAGCTACCTGACCAACCTGCCGTGGGAGCCGCCGAAATGACCATTAAGATCAACAACAACGAAATCCAGCTCCAGCGTTCCGATCTGGCCGCCATCCGCGACATGATCCCGGAAAACGCGCATATCCTGGATCTCGGCTGCGGTTCCGGGCGGCTCCTGTATGCCCTGAAGACCCTCAAGCACGCGAAAGTCATGGGCGTGGAGCACGACCAGCAGAAGATCCTGGAATGCGCCGCGCGCGGCATTCCGGTCATCCATGCCAGCCTCGACGCCGCCCTGACCGATTTCCGCGACGGGTCCTACGACTACGTGATCCTGAGCCGCACGATCCAGTCCGTGCAGCGCCCGGACATCATCCTGAACGAAATGCTCCGCATCGGCAAGCGCGGCATCGTGTCCTACATGAACTTCGGCCATATCAACGCCCGCATCCAGATGCTTTTCGGCCACATGCCGGTGAACCGCAATTTGCCGCTGCCGTGGTATAACACCCCGACCATCCGCCCCGGCACGGCCTCGGATTTCAAGGACCTCTGCAATACGCTCGGCATCAAGATCTGCAAGGAGATCCCGCTGACCAACGAGGGCGACTACCTGCGCCGCATGGCCGTCCTCTGGCCCAACCTCTTCGCATCCAACAGCATTTTCGTCATATCCAAGTGAGGTTGCATCGTTATGAATCCCGCTCCCGTCATCTACTGCGTCACGGTCGAAGACACCTCCGACAACCCGGAAGGCGCCGCCGAACTCTTCAACGCGCTTGAACTCGATTTCAGCTCGTGGCGCGACGAGGAGACGAAACACGTCCGGCACACCGTCTATTTCCCCGGTGAGTCCGGCGAGGCCGATGCCGCCGCATTCCGCGAACGCCTGAAGACCTCACTCATCCCCTTGTGGCGCGAATTCGGCGTGGTGCTGGAGGACCCCCGCACCGCCGAGATCAAGAAGGAAGACTGGGCGGAATCCTGGAAGATCCACTTCAAGACGATGGTCGTCTCCCCGCGCATCGTGGTGCGTCCCTCGTGGGAGCAGTACACGCCGGGTCCCGGGCAGCACGTGATCGTGCTTGACCCCGGCATGAGCTTCGGCACCGGCCAGCACGCCACCACGAAATCCTGCATTGCCGCCATCGACCGTTTCACTTCGGAATTTCCCGCCGGGCAGACGCCGTCCTTCCTGGACGCGGGCTGCGGCTCCGGCATCCTTTCCATCGCGGCGCACGCGCTCGGCTGCGCCCCGGTCGATGCGTTCGACATCGACCCGGACGTGATCCCGATCGCCCGCGAGAACGCGCAGGTCAACGGAATCCCCGACGCCGAGCTCGCGCTGTCCGTGTCCTCCCTGCTCGACTTCAAGCCCGGCAGGACCTACGACATCGTGGCGGCGAACATCCTGTCCTCCGCGCTGATCGAAGGCCGCGAACACCTCGTTTCGCTGGTCAAACCCGGCGGCATCCTGATCCTCGCCGGCATCCTCACCACGGAATACCCGGCCGTCCGCGACGCTTTTGCCGCGCTCGGCTGCGTCGAGCTCGGCAACTCCACCGAGCGCGAATGGACCGGCGGCAGTTTCCGCGTGCCGTAACCCGCTGACAGTCGCACCATGGACCGGGGCATTGCAGACGACGGGCGGACAGGAGCGGAGCAGGGGAGAGATTCCATGCCCGGCGAAGAAGTGTTCTCCAAGCCGTCTTCCGCGCGGCGCCGCCTCTCCCTGATCTTGTTTTTTACCGCGCTCGTCTTCTGCGCGTGGTTCTTCCATGTCGGACACGTGAACCAGATCGCGCGTTACGACGCGGTAAGCGCTTTCTTCGAGAATACCGGCGACGACGCGCACACGTTCCGCATCGACCGCTACCTGTATTCCGAGGCGAAGCAGATGAACACCCCCGACTGGTCGGAGTACGGAGGGCATTACTATTCGAACAAATCCCCCGGCACGACCTGGTTCGGCGTGGCGCTGCTCGCGCCGGTCTACCCGCTTGAGCGCCGCATCTGCCCGGACGGCGACGGCATTTCCCCGCGTGCGGAAATATTCAATGCGTGGTATCTGAACTTCGTGATGGGCGTTCTGCCGACGGCGTTCTCCGTGCTCGCGCTCGTGGGCATTCTGCTGAAACTCGGCGCAAGCGAGGCGCGTGCGTATCCCGGCGCGCTGCTGATCGTGCTCGGCACGGCTGTGTTTCCGTTCGCGACCACGCTGATGGCGCACTCCACCGTGGCGGCGTGCCTGGTGTTCAGCCTGTGGTCGTATCTGCGCGGCGGACGTTTTTCGCTCGCGGCGAGCGGGGCATGGTTCGGCGCGGCGGTGCTGTTCGACTATTCCGCCGGACTTCTTTTGCCGCTGGCGCTGGTCTTCCTCGCCGTCCGCGAGAAAGGCCGCATCTGGCAGTTCATCGCGGGCGGGATCCCCTTCGCCGTGCTGTACTGCGTCTACAACGCAATGTGCTTCGGCGGGCCGTTCTCGTTCGCCGCGCAGTACATCAACCCGGTCTACCGCACCGAGGGCGACGCCGCGGGCGGCCTGCTGAATCTGCCGAAACCGTGGCTGATCCTGGAACTTCTTTTCGGCGCACGTCGCGGCGTGCTGATCGCGTCGCCGTTCCTGTTCTTCGCGATCCCCGGGTTCATCGCCCTCTGGCGCGAACGCGGCCTCCGGCGCGGACTCGCTTTGTTGATCGCGCTGTCGTTCCTGGCGCTCCTGCTGATGAACGCGTCGTTCAACGGCTGGCACTCCGGCGCGAGCTTCACGGCGCGCTACATGGTCCCGGTGTTCCCGCTCGTCGGCATCCTCGCGGTGATGGCTCCGCTGAAGCCGGGCTGGCGGCGCGGGCTTTTCGTTTTGTTCGCCGCGATCTCCCTGATGAACATGTTCGCCGTGGCGGCATACACGGTCACGCCGCCGGAACACGACCCCTCGCCGGTCTACGTGACCTCGTACCGGCATCTGTTCGACCGTACGCCGCCCGCCATCCTGATGGCGCAGCTTGGACTTCAGGCGCTCCGTCCGGATGCGGCCGCATTGCGCGATGCCGCGCGGTTCACGCTCGGAAGCCTGATCGGACTGCCCTACCTGATTTCACGGCTGTTCCTTTTTATTCTCGGGCTCGCCGTCTGGACGTGGCTGCTGATCGTTCGTTTTGACTTTTTGCCAGGGGAACAGAATGCGTCCCTGCGGAAGAAATGGGCGACGGTTTTCGAATCTGTTCGGGATTTCCTGCTGAAGCGTCAGGCGGGATTATGGGGTGTGCTTGCGTGCTGTGCGGCGGTCGCGGCGCTGCTTCTGCCGGGTGACGTTCCGTTCACGTACGGAGGCGAACTTCAGGTTCACAAGAGGGCGATCGACGCCATCGGGGCGAATGCGTTCGTGAATCCGTTCGCCCAATGGGGCCTCTCCGTGCTGTTCTATCAGATCCTGTATCTCTTCACGAAAGACATCCTTTTCCTGGCGTTTCTGAAGACCGCGCTGTCGCTGCTGGCGTGCTGGCTTCTGCTGAACCGGGTCGCGAAGTATGCCAAGCTCTCCGCGCCGCTCCTGTTCCTTTTCGCCGCGGCGTCGCCGTATCTCCTGCTCGCACACAAGTCCCTGCGAGGCGATTCCCTGCTGCTTCCGGCGGGGGCGTTCGTGCTGTATGCTCTGGTCCGGCTTATGGACCGCGACGATGCCGCATCCCGCGCGAAACAAATTGCCCTGCTGTTCGGTTCCCTGCTGGTCTGGGGGCTCCTCTGGCTTCGGACGCCGCCCGGACGCATCCCGGTTCGCGGTCCGTTCGCCGTGCTTCAGACCACGTTCGGCGGATTCGCCGACGTGTTCCATCCCGAGCTGGGGGACGTCGATCGGGAAGCCGCCTCGTTCCTGCTGCTGTTGGCTGTGATCTCGATCGTGCTCATGGCGGCGCTGCTCCTGACCGGGGCAGTGCTCAGTTTCGTCCGCAAAGACCGCGCCGGCATCGTTTCCTGCGTCCTCGTGCTGCTCGCCTCGCTCGCTTTCCTCGTGATGAAAGAGCCGTTCCATCCGTTCCACTACCTGTACGCCGTGCCGTTCGCCGCGTACCTGGAAACGACCGGCGCGATGTGGTTCCTGTCCGGCCGCACGCTCCGCCCGGCGAAGATCGCGCTCGGCGTCTATTTCGGGCTGTGTTTCTGCGGTTGGCTGGTGTTCCTCGGCGTGATCCACCGCGATGCCGGAAACCGCGCCGAGACGTTCGGCGTGTCGCTCTCCGAACAGCAGGCGGGCGCGGTGCACATCAATTCCGAGCTCCGCCGTTACGCGCCCGGCCCCATCGCGATCACAGCCCGCAACAAAGAGGAACGCCGCACGTTCTATCCCGTCGGCTGGATGGCTTCGCTCGACCGTCTCCGCGATCCTTATGTCCAGATGCCGAACGCCGCACCCGCGCCCGGATTCTTCATCGCCTACCGCGACGCCTCCCGCGCCCAGACCGGCTATCTGCGCATTATGGCACGGTTCAAGGACGACAACGGCCTCCTCGAAAAACTGCCGAAACTCCCGGAAGGGACGCCGCCCGCCGACTAGCACACGGCGTGTGCTGAAACAGCCGAGCACCACACCATAACAGCACCATAACAACACTGCTCTGTGCTCTCGCGCAGCAGAGCACTGTATCAACACTGCTTGCAGTGTCCGGGCAAAAAAAAGCGTCCGGCAACGAGGTGTTGCCGGACGCGATGTATCCGAACTTGGAAATGTGCGGCGTGCAGCCGGGGAGCTTTTACTCCAGCACGGCGGCCGCGGCCTTGAAGTCGTTCTGGAATCTGCTGTCGTTCGCGGTCCTCCTCAGCTCGCTTTCCTCAAGGGAATATGCCAGCTGGTCGAAGCCGTTCTTTTCCAGGTAGATCACGGTATCATACAGGTCTTTGCCCGACGGGGTCGCGCGGTAGGCGTTGATCTTCGCCTGGGCGCGGAGCAGGCGCGCCAGATAATCGCGGGTCAGGATGACGCTCTTCAGTTCCTTTTCCGGGGTGCCGTCCACGATGAACGAGACTTTTCTGCCGCTGGGGAAGAAGGTGTCCGCGGAGTTCAGCGCCAGGAAATGCAGGTCGAATCCGCCGAAGTCGTCCGTGGTGTACTTTCTGTTCTGGCGGTCGGAACGCACGGTGATCTCCTGATGGGACAGCGGAGTCTTGGTGTTTTCCGTGATGTCGCTCAGCATCTTGCGTTCGAGCGAGACCAGGTTTTCTTCGGAGCGTTCCTCATTTTCCCAGTTCAGGGCGGGGTTCATGCCGGTGAACGACAGGTTCGTGATGGATTTCGGGATGTCGTAGGGCAGGATGCCGAACGAGAAGATGAAGAGCAGGTGGGAGCCGATGGAGACCGGCAGAAGCCCGATCCCGGCGGGGACTTCGTAGAGTTCGCGCCAGCCCTGGTACGGAGTGACGATGGACTTGACGGTGCTGACCTGGTAGTTCTTGACTTCCACGGATTCGAGCTTTTCGATCTCCACGTGATAGGCGGAATCGCGGATCGTTTCCGGCGTAAGCTTCAGGTCATAACGGGTGCTGAGGATCTTTTTGTCGTCTTCCTGCGACACGGTGCTGATGTCGCGGAGGTGATTGGCGCAGCTCGTGAGGAGAAGCGACGAGATCCCGAAAACCGCCAGAAGCGGCAGATGCTTCATTTTCATTGAAACGTAAACTCCTTTGGGTTGGTATGGTTTGGTTGAAATGGAAAACCCGCCCGTTTCCGGGCGGGGATGTTTCGTTTTTTACTGCCTTAACTGCTTGCTGTAGCGCTTGGCTTTGTCGCTTCCGGCATCGGCGGCCTTGTTGATCCACTTCAGGGCAGTCTGGATGTTGGAGACGACGCCGTCGCCTTTTTCATAGCGCACGCCGAGGTCGAACATCGCGTCCGGGAGACCGAGGTCGGCGGCCTGCCGGAGATAATCCATGGACTTCGCGTCGTTCTGCGGGATCTCCTTGTAGCCGGTCTTGTAAAGGTTGGAGATCCGGTAGAAGACGTCCGCCTGGTTCAGCGCGCAGGCTTTCATGTAATAATCCAGCATTTCTTTTGCGGATCCCTTGTAGTCTCCGTTGTCGATGGCCTTCGCCACCTTCAGCGCGGCTTCCGCGGAACCGAGGTCGGCGGCCTTTGCATACCACTTCATCGCTTCCTTGGTGTCGGAGAACCACATGCCGAGGCCGCGTTCGTTGATCTCCGCGACTTTCAGCGCGGCGTCCACGTTGCCGGCTTCCGCGGCGGGCGTGAACGTTTTCAGGGCTTCCTTGTATTTCTTGTCCGCGAACTGTTTCATGCCCGCCTCGTATTCCGCCTGCATCGGCTGCTGACTGGCGTTCTGCGCCACTTCCTGCTCCGGCTCATCGACCTGTTCCGGCTCCTGTTCCTGCGGCTGGGGCTCCGTGAAGACGAACTCCACCATCATCCTTCCGCCCGGCTTCGTGCTCCGGACGGTGCGGGTAAGGCGTTCCTCTCCGTGGACGCCGACGACGGTGAACTCGCGGAAGGTGTCGCATTCGACTTCCTGTCCGGGCTTGCCGGTGGACCCGTTGAACGTGATCTCCGCGTCGTCGAGGTTGGAGACGAACTGCAGATACGAGGGCATTGCGACGGGTTCGAGCGTGCATTCGTTGTTCTGATCGGCCTTGACCGTGAACTGCGGGACGCTCAGGTCCCTGATCCCGTCCGCACGGACGGAGATGGCGTAGTCTCCGGCTTCAAGTTTCTGGCTCCACGGGAACACGCGGATATCGGACCAGGTCTCGTCGCCGACCTTGATCTCCACGCCTTTTCCCTGCAGGTATTCCACCAGTTCCGGCGACGCGTCGAACGAGATGCTGACGATGCCTTCCTGCTTTTCGGGTTCAGGCGGGATCACTTCTTCCGGCTTGGTCTCCTGCTCGTCCTGCTGCGCGACCTGGCCGTCGCCGGTCTTGTCCGGCTCGTCGGCGGGCGGCGTGACGACCGCGACTTCCTCGACCAGATGGCAGTCGAACGACATATCCTTGTCGAGGTCGATGTCGAAGTTCTGGCCGACCATGCCTTTCTTTTCCGCCGTGATGGAATACTTGCCCGGCGTCATGCCGGTCAGGTTCAGATTACCCGCGGCCGGCACAAGGTAGGTCCCCTGAAGCTGGTGGTTCAGGAACAGCATGATCTGGGTCCCCTCCGCCGCGTTGAGCTGAAGCTTGTAGGTGATCTTCTGAAGGTCCACGTTCAGGTTCTGGTTCCGGGTCAGGTCGCACGCCATTTCCTTGGAGTGGTACCCCTCGCTGGAGATCTCCATCTGATATTCGCCCGCCACGATGCCGTCGGCGACCGCCATGCCGAGCGAATTCGCCTTGACCGTCTGGACTTCCTTGCCTTCCTGTTTCAGGACGATCTCCGCGTTGGGCGCGGTGCGGACCGTGAGGGCGACCTTCACGCGTTTCTGCTGCGCCTGGAATTCCATGTCCCTGTTCAGCAGCAGGGTCTGTTCATAAGTCTCCCAGCCGGGAAGCTCGATGTGGACGAAGAGCGTTTCGCCGAGCAGTTCAGGGAAGACCGCGCTCCCGTCCGCCGGGACCGTCATGGTCTTTTCCCCGTTTTCGACGCCCTCGATCCTGATCTTCGAACCGGGCTGCGCCTTGATGGCGAGCTTCTTGAAGTCGGCGGTCAGCGGCAGATCGAGCTCCGTGTTGTCTTTCAGTTCGACGTCATGTGTGAGCTGGCGGTAATTGTTTCTGGAGATCCTGACCTTGTATGTGCCGGGCTCCAGGCCGGGGATCTTGAGCATGCCTTCGTGGTTGGAGGCGTAGACCCGCATCTGGCCGTCCTCGGAAATGAAGTGGATCTCGGAATCCGGGGTCGTCTTGATCTGCAGGTCGTACCGGCTTACCTGAACTGGCGGCGGGGGTTCCTCGATGAAGGGGTCCGTTTCCGTGACGCTGGTCTCCGCCGTCTGCTGCGGCTGGGGCGGGACGTCGGCCTTGCGGCCCTTGAGCGCGACGATCGTGCCGATGCCGCCGCCGAGAAGCACCAGCAGGACGACGGCCGCCAGGACGGCCCACTTGATGTATTTCTTGTACTGCCAGGCGAACTGCGTGGTGGTGATGCCGGAGCTGAACGCCGTATTGTGTTCGGTATCGCCGGCGATTACTTTCTTGATGAGCTCGGCCGATTCGTACGCGGTATGCGGCGGGAACGTCTTGTCCATCGTTTCCAGCAGTTCGGTCGCGCTCTGGAAGCGGTCCTTGGCGTCCTTCGCCATCATCTTCATGACGATTGCCGCGGAGGCCGGGGAGACCTCGGGATTGATCTTCCGCGGATCGGGTACGGGGTCCGCGAACAGCTTGTGAAGAATTTCGAACGTGTTGTGGCCGGGATAGGGGTGTTCCCCCGTCAGCATTTCATAGAACGTGGCGCCGAGGCTGTAGATGTCCGCGCGGGCGTCGACGCCCTTGGCGTTCTGCGCCTGTTCCGGCGAGAGATAGGCAGGCGTGCCGATCATCACGTTGGTCCGGGTCAGCTCGTTGTCCGCGTCGTCGTTCTTTGCGATACCCAGGTCCGCGAGCTTGACCTCGCCCTGTTTCGTGAACATGATGTTGTCGGGCTTGATGTCGCGGTGGACGATGCTGAAGCTTTCGGCCGCGCGCAGCGCCGACGCGATGGCCTCGACGATGACGACAGCCTGTTCCTCCGACAGCGTTTTCGTGGATTTCAGGATATTGCGCAGACTGCCGCCGTCGATGTACTCCATGACGATGTACGGGCAGCCGAACTCGGTGTCCGTTTCGACGTCCATGACGCCGACCACGTTCGGGTGGCGGATCTCGGAGGCGAGTTTCGCCTCGCGGATGAAGCGGTCGAGGAATTTGTCGTTGTCCTCGAGGAACTCCCTCGGAAGGACTTTCAGCGCGCGGTAGGTGCCCAGCGTCTTGTGCTTGGCAAGGTAGACCTCGCCCATGCCGCCTTTGCCGATGCGCTTGACGATGATGTATTTGCCGATCTCGCGACCGGAAATGAAGATCGCCTGCGTCGACGACACGCCCGCCGGAAGCGGAGTCTGAGAGCCGGTCGAGGAGATGGACGACGGATGTGTCCCCGCCCCGTCCGAGACCATCGTCCGGTCATAATCGTCGTTGGCGGCTGCTTCCTTCGCGGCTGCTTCCTTGTCGGCTGCTTCCTTGTCGGCTGCGATCTGTTCCGCCAGTTCGTCGGACATCATGGTCATGGCGGTGGCGTCGATGCTGTTGTCGTCGTACTTGCCGATCGGGAGGAAGTTCAGCGTGACGGTCTGCTCCGGTCCTTTTGCCGCATCGTTGATATTCACCACGGTCTGCATCGTACGGTCGATGTCCATGGCGTCGTCGGCGGGGCGGACGATGTCCACACGGATCTCCCGGTCGCCGATCTGGATGATGTCGCCCGACGAGATTTTCCGCTTGTCCTGGATCCTGTTGTGATTGAGGAACGTTCCGGTCTGGCTGCCGTTGTCCCGGATGAACAGTTCCTCCCCTTCCTCCATCAGGAACGCATGGCAATCGGAAACCCCGGTCGCCGCGGTGATCGCAATGCCGTTGGTCTCCTTGGAACCCAAGGAGATTTCGTGATCGACAAATTCAACCGGGAAATCTTCACCGGTCAGGCCATGACATATAATCCGCATATTTCGTCACGCATTCGGGTTTATATGGTTAATAAAAATATAGATAAAACAGTTGTTCGGCTGATGTTTTAAAAACTATATCACACGGAAGTGAGATTGCAAGTAGAAAACCGGAAAAAACACTTGTTTTTTTGATGAAACTCCGTCGGAAGATTCCGGGGTCAGTTTTCAGCTCCTCCGGGCAGCAGTCCGCGAACCGCGGAAACCAGTTTTCCGTCCGCCGCGCCCTCGGCGGCGACCAGCGGGACGCTGCGGTACTGGCAAACGTCCCTCGTCGCGGTCAGGTACGGCTGCAGGCGGTCGTCGTCTTCGTCCCCGTCCGGCTGAAGGAACAGGATCGGGATCCCCTTCTCGCGGAAGAAATCGGCCTGGTACGCGATGACGTTCTCATAGCCGGACGCGGAAATGCCGTCCTCGGCATATTGCCGGGCGAAGCAGATCACGACGGCCGAGGGCGACGCCTTCGCGATCGTGTCGAGTTCCCGTTTGTAGCTTCCCATGCCCGCCGCTTCCTGGAACGAGACTTTTTCCGCGCCGAATGCTTTTGCCAACGCCTTTTTCGCATCCCGCGCGAGCGCCGAAGTGTCGGAAAGCAGCACGATCTGGTTCTTGCGAAGCGGATCGGGGACCATTTCGTCCTCGTCTTCTTCTTTCCCGGAGCCGGACGGCGTTTCGCTGACAGTCCGGACCGGAGTGGCGACCGTCGTGGCGGCGGGTGTGACTTCCGTGTCAGCGGCGGCGGTGTTCGCGGTATTGGCGGGTTTGTTCGAGGCTGCAACGGTGTTCTGTTCAGGCCGGACATCCTGCGCCTGTCCGCCGGAAACGGGCTTCGTCTCCGCGGTCACAGTGGTGCCCGGAATGGCCGGAGACTCGGTTTTGTTTCCGGGATCCGGCGGCGTGACCGCGGGGGATTCATCTCCAAAGATCAAAATCAGACCGATCAGGCCTGCGCCCAGCACAAGCACAAAACACGCAGCCAGGACCGCGACGACGACCACGATCCCCTTTTTGGATTTTTTCGGGGAAGCGGCTTCTTCTTGTTTCGGGGGAGCGTCCGGAGCGGTCGTTTTTGCTGCCGGAGCAGTCGTTTTTGCTGCCGGAGCAGTCGTTTGAGGCGCGGTCTGCCTCGGGGCAGGGGATGTCTTCTGAGGCGGAGCGGCAGAGACCGTTACTTCGGGCTCTGCGGCGGGTTTGGGAGCCGGAGCGGCGGGCGGCGCAGTGGTCGCCATGGTGGGCATCGTGACCTCGGGGCTTTCCTCTGGAGCAGGGGCCTGCGGTTCGGGTTCCGCAGGTTCGAACGTCTGAGGCGCAGAAGCAACCGTTTGAGGTGCGGAAGCGACCGTCTGAGGTGCGGAAGCAACTGTTTGAGGTGCAGATTCAATCGTTTGAGGTTCGGGTTCCGGTTCGTTCACGGGCTCGACCGTTTGAGGTTCGGGCTCGACCATCTGCGGTTCGGGTTCCGGTTCGTTCGCGGGCTCGACCGCTTGCGGTTCGGAAACTGGCGGCGCGGCGGTCGCCATGGTGGGCATCGTGACCTCGGGACTGTCTTCCGCCGCGGGAACGGGAGCCTGAGATGCAACCGTCGCCATGGTGGGCATCGTGACCTCGGGACTGTCTTCCGCCGCGGGCGTCTGTGGTGCTGCGGTCGCCATGGTCGGCATCGTGACGTCGCCGGCGGGTGCGGCGGTCGCCATGGTCGGCATCGTGACGTCGCCTGCCGAGGTCCCGTTCCCGGACTGTTTGTCCACGAGGATCTCTCCGCGGGTCCGCAGGGGACGCGACGCGATTTGATCCGGGATCCGGATCTTCTTCAGTTCCTGCACCAGAGTGTCGGGATCGGGGATGCGTTTTTCGAGGTTCTTTTCCGTCATCCGGGCGATCAGGTCGGCCAGGTCCTGCGGGGTTTCCGGGCAGACTTGCCGGATGTCGGGAGTGCTTTCCGGGTCCATGATCTGCGACAGGATCTGGATCGTCGTGTCGCCCGAGAACGGGCGCTTCCCGGACAGCATTTCATAGAACACGATGCCCAGGCTGTAGATGTCCGCCCGGGAATCGACCTTGCTGGAATCCTTTGCCTGTTCCGGCGACATGTAGGCCGGGGTGCCGAAGACCGAGGATGCCATGGTCAGCATGGTGTCCTGCTCGTCGGTCGACTTGGCGATCCCGAGGTCGGCGAGCTTGGCGGAGCCGTCCGCCGTGAACATGATGTTGTCGGGCTTGATGTCGCGGTGGACCATGTGGTGCGCATTGGCCGCCGAGAGCGCGCCCGCCACCTGGGTGATGATCTCCAGAGCCCGTCCCGGCGGGATGCGGCGCGTCTTTTTCAGGAGATCGCGGACGCTGCCCCCCGGCACGTAGTCCATGATGATGTAGTACAGGCCGTTCTGGGGGTTCTGGCCCGCGTCGTGGACCGCGATCAGATTCGGGTGCTTGATCTTGCAGGCGAGTTTCGCCTCGCGGATGAACCGGTCGACGAACTGCTTGTTCTTCTTCGCGATGTCGGGCGCCAGGATCTTCAGCGCGAACAGGGAATCGAGCACGGTGTGCCGGACAAGATACACGGCGCCCATTCCGCCGCGGCCGAGTTCCTTCACGACGGAATACTTCTCGAAAAGCGTCCCCGGTTTCAGGGCGGCGTCTTTGGGCTTGTCTTTGTCTCTGTTCTTCGACCAGATCATGAAAATCGGCGCGTTGTCTTATCGCGGAGCGAAGAGGAAAGAAACGCGGGTGTGCAGATTATTGTTCGCCGCCGACGACCGATTTGCCGTCAAGCGCCGGAAGGTTCTTCGAGAGCGAGAAGAGGGCTTCGTTCATCGCCTGTTTCATCAGCTGCGGGTACAGGCTCACGTCTTTGCCGTGCCTGGCGTAGATCCAGTGCATGATGTAGTCATAGCCGCGGTATTCGTGGCTCCACACGATGTCGCCCTTGCGGTTGAGCAGCTCGAACTTCACCCAGAGTTCGTTCTCCGAGGTGCCGAACGGTGCGCCCAGGACCCAGAAGACCGGGGAAATGAGGTAGGTCAGGCAGTAGGAATAGATGCTGCCGGCGTAGAACGTGTTCGTGACTTTTCCGCGGAAGACGTAGTCCGCGTCCGCCTGTTCGGCGCTGTTCGCCTTCGAGACGCCGGCGAAGAGGCCGGATTCCTGCAGGCTCGTGTAGGCGGCATTGGACAGGTCGCTCGCCGGATCGAACTGGAACGCTCCGATGGAGACGAACCCTTCGGCGGTCTTTTCCGGTTCCTCCTTTTCGTAGAAGCCGGCGGGGAGCAGCGGGATGAGGCCGAACCAGTAGGAGCCGTGATCGCCCTCGGGATGCGCGGAGGCCTGTTTCGCCTGAAGCGGATCATAATACTTGGTCTGGCGCTGGTCCAGGAACGGAACGACGGCGACGGTTTTCTGCGACGCTTCGCTCTTTTCGAATTTCGCCATGACGCCGGGGGCGGACGCGTAGTCGAACGTCGCGACGCTGGAGCATCCGGTCAGGATCACGGCGACGGCTGCCGCGGCAAGGGTTTTCAGGTCTGTTTTTTTCATGGAAAAAGCTCCTCGTGTATTGTTTTGATATAGCGTTGATCGCTGTTGAGCAGATTCACTCTGTTTGGCCGGGCAGGGCGTTCGGGGTTATCTCCTGGTCGCCGACCTTGGTTGGCTTCGGGTCGTCGGATTCCGGGTCGATCCCGAAGAAATCCATCGAACCGTTTTCATCGGTGAGCCTGGAGATCAGGTCCCAGGCGTCCGAGGTGTTGATGGGGATGGTGAGTTCCAGGATCTTTCCGTTGACCGCGGAGCGGGGCGACTGCTGTTCCGTGCCGAAATAGGACTTGATGGCGGGCAGAATATCCTTCGCGCTCTCGGCGGCCGCGGCTGCGTCGGCCTCGGACTTGAACGTGAACGAACCCTTCAGGATCGTGAGCGCGCCGCTGACCTGCGCCGTGAGGCCGATGTCGGAGATCTTTTTCATGAACGAGTTCAGAGCCTCCATCGCGTCCGTGTCCGCCGGGTTGAGGCCGACGAGTTTCTCCGGGACCAGGTAGCACGCGAATGCCACGTCCTGGCCGGCGAGCTTCGCGAAGCTTTCCGGCGGCGGTTTGTTCCCCGGGGTTGCGGGCGTGGCGGTCAGCAGGGACTGGGACATCTTGTCCTTGGGGTTGACGTTGATGCGGAACTGGATCTGGTTGGGCGTAACGGGCACGACCATGACGTCCGCGCCCTGCGTGTTGTCTTTGCCCGCCAGGCTCAGGTTGTAGAAGTTCATGTCGTCCTTTTTGCTGACCTGGGGCTGGGGCATGGAACCTTCCTTCTGGTTCATCGTTTCCATCAGCTTGTCGATGTCGCCCTGAAGGTTGCCGGAGATGTTCGCGACGCCCTCGATCGTGCCGCTGAACGGCGTGACGGTCGCGATCCTGAGGTTCGCGATCACTTCCATGTCGCGGTTCTTCGTGTCGAACATGCCGCCGCCTTTTTCTTCCTTCTCCTTCAGAGCCTGGTTCTTGTCCTTCTGGATGCGGTCCCAGACTTCTTTGTCCATCGCCTTTTCCGGCTGTTTGGTGTTGATGTACACCACCACGTCGGCCGACGGATCGGCGTAGCCCCAGAGGGACTCCTCGTTGTCCGCGGCCATCGCTCCGAACCCGGAGGCGGACAGCAGGACTGCGGCAAGCAGTGCGTATTTCTTACTGGGCATGGTCAAACCTTTCTTCCGAGATCTTGAGGAGGTAGTCGTTTTCCTTGATCTCATCCTCGGATGGCGTTTCGGGCTCGGGGAGTTCCGACGCGATCTGGCACAGGGCGACGGTGTAGTTGTCCTTGGCGCCCGCTTTTCGCACTTCTGCGGTCAGCGCGGCGATCTTGTCATCGAGCGTCGTCGTGTTGCGGAATATCTGCTGGATCTCCTCGTCGCGGAGCATGGTGGTGATGCCGTCGCTGCAGACCATGATGACATCGTCCGGCAGGAGCTCCGTTTCCTCCCATTCCGGCAGGACGTAGTCGGCGATCCCGATGGACCGCGTCAGCACGTGGGAGATCGGGGAGGCGGTGTGGTCGTCCAGCGATGCCGCGGCCGCGGTCTTTCCGGCTTTGTTGAGCGACGCCGCCAGCTCGCATCCGACCGTGTGGTCGCGGGTCAGGAGCGTGAGCTCGCCCTGGCGGAACCGGTAGATGCGGCTGTCGCCGATGTGGCACAGCAGACCGTGTCCGGGCCGCCAGGAATCCAGCAGGATCAGCGCCAGGGTCGCCCCCATCTGGGAGTACCGGTGCGATTTTGCGTATTCCCGGATCTTCCGGTTCGCACCGTGGATCGCCTGCTGAATGGCGTATTTGCGGCTGCCGGGCGCGTCCGGCGCGGTGCCGGCGATGGCATCGGAGAGATATTCGACGATGATCTGGCTCGCGATCTCGCCCGCGGCGCCGCCGCCCATTCCGTCGGAAACGATGCAACAGCCGTCTTCGGGAAGAACGGCGTAGGAATCTTCATTTTCCTTCCGAACGAGTCCCCGGTCGGAATCGGCTGCCACTGTCATCCAGTTGAATTCTTTCATGGTCTGTCTCACTGAGTTATTCCGTAGGAGAAATAGGTCTCTCCGCCGTCATGGTTCCAAACCATCACGAGCAGGGTGTCCTTCTTTTTTTCGAAGGTCAGAAGCACCTGTTTTTCTCCTTTTTCATCGATCGGTATTTCGAATTTGAACTTGTAGCCTTTTTTCAGGATGGCGTCTTTCAGCAGCGCCTTGGTGTCGTTCATGGAACGCTTCAGCGTGCCGTTGAACGCCCACGTCTTGCCGGTGTCGTCGCGGCTGATGACCGTGGTGCCTTTCGGCAGTTCGAACGGGTCGGCGGCGGCCGCCGCGACAGCGGCCGACAGCAGGAACAGGAGGAGGAATTTTTTCATGGGACGATGATGTATTGTGATGACGCGTGTCGTTGTTTCATGTTATTGGTTGGTGAACTGGTTCAGGCCTTCCTTGAGGGTCCCGGAGATGTCCTGGATCCCGCTGACCACGCCGTTGAACAGGGCTTTGATGGAAGTGATGCTGGATTCCCCGCTGAACAGCCACAGCATCCGCTTGTATCCGATGTTCGGCCCGACGACGGGGAAATCACCCGCGTTGCCGAGGTTCCCGATGGACGGGATCGACGTGAGGCCGGAGGCGGATGCCAGCAGGTTGCCCAGTCCGTCGGTCAGGTTCGACGTCAGGTCTCCGCTTGCGCCCAGGAGGTCCGGCATCGAGACCAGATCGCCGCTGGCGGCTCCGCTGCCGATGCCTGAAACCAGATCGCCGACACCGCCGACGATGGTGGAGACACCGCTGCCGACGATGGAAGCGCCATCGACGAGACCGCTGCCGACGCTTGAAACGACATCGCCGATCCCGCTGCCGATGGTGGAAGCGCCGCTGGCGATCCCGCTGCCGACGCCTGAAACGACATCGCCGATCCCGCCGCCGATGCCTGAAACGAAATCGCCGATGGAACCGCCGGATCCTCCGTCATCGCCCATGCAGGGCAGGGCGGCCACGGCGGAAATCATGCAGAACAGAACGGATAAAAAGAATTTATTCAGCATATATCAAATCCCCAGAAAGAGCCTGATGTCGCCCAGCGAGCCGTTCGAGGGCCAGGACCGGTAGATGACTCTCTGATAAAGCAGACTGTTGGCGTCCTTGACGCTGCCGCGGTCGTCCTCGCCGCTTCTCCGCAGCACCAGCATTTCGCCGTTCGGGAGCTTCGCGCTCTGCTGCGCCTTCCCGTTTTTGTCCTTCGTATCGGAGACGGACCGCGTGAACGTGAACGCGGATTTGTAAAGCGGCACGGTCTCCTGGCCGTTTTCATAGTTGGGGAAGAGCACGCTGGAAACGCCGATCGCGCCGATGTACGTGGCGGAGACGCGTTCCATGCGAAGCTCCATGTTGCCGGAGCAGACCATGGACCAGTCGTTCCCCAGCGCCCCGCTGACGACGCTGGAAAGGCCGGGGATGCTGTCCGCCCAGCTGCTGCCGGTGGTCAGCTCCACGCCGTTTCCGCTGAAATTCTGATTCGTCGAGCCCCACTGCTGCGGGTTGTCGCTGTCCTGTTTCTGCGCCGTTGCGCCGCCGCTGTTGAACGCCCAGATCGGCTCGCCGGACATGCTTTTTTCGAGGGCGTTTCGGGCGTCGTAGAACTGCGTGACGCGCTTGTACAGCTCTTTGTTGATCTTGTTGCCCTTGTCGTACCGGTCGTTCTGGATCCATGCCAGGTTCCGGTTCGATTCCTGCAGGTGCATATTTGCCATGGTGATGTCGAAGATCAGGAACGTGCCGCCGAACAGCAGGAGCCAGATCGGCATCATCAGGCAGAACTCCATCAGGACCGAACCGCGTTCGGATTTCAGGCGATCGAGCATGGAAAGACCGGTTCTCACAGTGTTTTGTCCTTCAGGATGGTCATGACGTTGACGGATTTTTCTTCCTTGCCGACCGGGACCTTGGTATTCAGGTTCAGGCCGCTTCCGGCGGCCATGCCCGTGCCGAGGATGCCGGGGACGATGTCGCTGACGGCGTCCTCGAAGAACGTCGAGTCGCCCTTCTTCCATCCGCCCGTGATGAACGGGCTTTTCGCCATGGCTTTGGCGTCGAGCGCGCCCCAGGTCCAGCTCTTGCCGTTGCCGACGATGCTGTCGGACTGGGCGTTTTTGTAATTCGAGTTGAGGAGGTTGACGCGTTCCTTGTAGTTCTGCTGGTTGAACGAGCGGTCGTCCTTGGTCTGGTTGCCCATGTGGAAGGTCGCCTTCTGGGCGGCGCAGCGCAGCGGCAGGAGCGTGGCGTCCCAGTCCGTTTCGCAGAGGTTCCACATGTCGTGGAACTGCCGTTCGTTGCCGGAGCACGGGCATCCGTTCCAGATTGCGGTCTGCGTCTGCGATTCCCCGTTCGGTTCGAACGCGCGGGAGATCGCGTTGGGGTTGTCGCCGTGATCGCCGCCCCAGGCGTCGACGGAGACCCAGCGGCCCTTGTCGTCTTTGTTGCCTTTTTCCTGCTTGAGCACGTACGGGCCGTTCGCGTAGGTCAGGTTTTCCGGGTCGCAGGTCGAATCGTAGGTGATCTGGTACTGGCGTTCCTGGTCGAACTCCCCGTTGCGGCGGGTGTGGCGGACGCCCGCGCGGGCGGCGGACATGGCGACCATGAAGTTGCCTTCCGGGATGTTGAACGCGGAGAGGACGGTGTGCTCGGCGTCCTTCTGCGTTTCCGTACCGAGCTTTCCGCCCTTCATGTTCCAGAAATTGAAGAGGCGGACGAGCGGGTTTGTGTGCTTCATGGCGGCGCCGACTGTGATCGTGCCGTCTCCGGCGAAATAGCGTTCGTTCAGCACCCACGGCTTGCAGCGCGCGCCGACGTAGCGGTTGTCGAAGATCTCCTTGTCGTCGCCGTAGATGCGGGCGTGGCCGCGGATGAGGCCGGGATAGGTGTAGTGTCCGAGGACAGTCACGCAGTCGCCGATGCCGTCGAAGAACATGGCGCAGCTTTCATACTCGTCGCGGGAGAACGTGCGTTCCTTTTCATCGCCCCACAGCGCCTGCATCGGGCGCACGAAGCCGTCGAACAGGTCCGTGATGTTGTTGTCCATGTATCCGTGCTTGCCGCCGGAAATGGTGCTCGGGATCAGCGGCGGCAGGACATCGAATCCGTGCGGATCGTGTCCGCAGAACCACTTCGGCAGTCCGAGGTGCGCATAGCCCTCGACGGAAATGTCGATCTCGATGCCGAGAAATTCGATCTCAAGGTCCGCGCTGGGCAGGTCGCAGTAGATTTTGGGATAATCGAACACCATGCAGACGAGGTAGGCGAACGCCTTGGTCGCGCAGAACCACTTGCCCGAGCCCCAGCGGTATTCGGAGTACAGCGCGGACGTCGGGTCGGTGATCTTCTCGCACATCGGGTACTTGGCGTAGTCCAGATCGGGGTCGTTTTCGCAGGACGGGTGGACGTCGATGAAATTGCCGATCATGTTGCCCACCACGTTGGAGACGGCGTTCCCGATGAGGTCGATGCCCTGCTGCATGATCCCCGAACTTTCCTTCTGGCTTGAAAAATCGACCGTCTGACCGCCCTTCGTGGCAAGAGGATCGCCGTCGGAGACCTGCTGGCCGTTGTCGATCGCGTCCTGACGGATCTCGTCCATCCTGTCGCGGAGATCGGCCTCGTTCGAAATGCCGCTGCCCGATCCGCCGCCTCCGCCGCCTCCGAAACTTCCGCTCAGATACCCCTTGATCGCGTTGGTCACGTTGTTGGTGAGGTTCATGAAGTCCAGCAGATGGTTGCCGCGCCAGACGGCGTCCTTGGAACTGCCGCCGTTGCCGCTCGAGAGGAACCCGGCGTTATTTTCGTTCAGGTTGGCGTCCTTGTAGACGCGCTGGATGCCCTGCATCCCCTCGTCGCGGACCATCGTGGCGGTGTGATCCTTCGCGGAATGCTTGAACGAGACTTTCTTCAGCGGGGAGGGATCGTAGGAATGGTCCTTGCCGTCGCTGTAGAGGGCTTTCCCGCGGATGAACCACTGGTCGAGGCCGAACGCGGCCGAGGAATCGTTCAGGAGCGCCGGGAAGTGCTGGAGCAGCGTCTTGGACGCGGAATCCGCGGACGGCATGTTCAGGAACAGCATTTCCTCCGCCTCGGTGTTGTGCAGCGGGGAGAAGAACGACTTCGGAGCGTCGCCCTTCGCGGCCTCGTCGTCGTACGGGTTTTTGCCTTCCGGGATGTGGATGCTGATGAAGAAATCGTCCAGGCCGCCGCCGCGCGGGTCCGCGAGCATGGATTTCAGCGTGCTTTCCGCGGTCATCTTCATAGCGACGGTCATCTGGCTGTTGATGCGCTCCAGCGCCTTGTTCATGTTTTCGATGTTCGACTTGTCGTAGTCGATCCATTTGCCGAGGAGTTCGCCCCAGCCCGACGGCCCGGACCCCTTGTCGAGGAATTTCAGGACGTTCAGGAACTTGTTTATGTTCTCGTAGGTGGTGAACTTGTCGGTGACCGCCTCGATGCCGGACGTCGCCAGCGAGTTCAGGAAGCCTTCATTCTTCGGGTGGTTGAGGCGGATGTTGTGGCCTTTGCGGTCCCCGACCTCCAGTCCGCACCACCAGCCGTGCCCTTCCTCGCCATGCCACACCCCCTCGATCTCGCCTCCCAGCTGGCCGGAGCAGTCCAGGCCGAGGATCTTCGAGATCGCGCCCGAAACGACCAGTTCCAGCAGCGCCCACCAGCCGAGCTCCTTGTCCACGGCGAGCACGATGTTGTCGTTGTATTCCTCCGCGTTCGCGAGGTCCTCGCCGAACCGCTTGCAGGTGAGCTTCAGCCAGCGGTAGGTGATATAGTCCATCTGGCGGTTGGTCATCTGGACGTAGCTCCAGGCCATCGCCCGGTTCACCGCCGCCATGCGGCTCAGGCCGTCCGCCTGCACTACCGCCGCGGAATACGCCGCCGCGTCGCATGCGTTCTGGATCTTGATCTTCTGGTGGATGGTCTCGCCGACGGCGTAGACGAATGCGCAGAGGACGAAGATGAACAGGAAGATCGCGAGCGTGGACATGACCACGAATCCCTCGGAGTCCTTGCGGAGTCCGGCGATCCTGTGCCACAGATAATTGAACGTGCGTCTGATCATTTCCGGTCTATGAGGTTATTTTCCCGTCACGGGATAGGTGTCTGTCTTGTATGGTTTCGCCATGGTGCAGCTTTCCTCCAGGACGATGCTGTAGAATTTCCAGTCGCCGGACTCCGTGTAGTTCCCGGACGACTGGAGGTTCGCGTGGACCTGCGAACCGTTCGTGGCGGTGAAGCCGCCGACGCCGATCGAGTCGGCCGTGCTGATCCCGCCCTGGTTTGCGCCGAAGAAATAGGCGACGACCGGGCCTCCGAGCGGGATGAAGAGCGGGAAGCGGAACTTGACGCGGACGGTCGCCGCGGGGAACTGGTCTTCGATGGAGCCGCCGCCGCCCGAATTGCCGTTGCTCCCGATGGATTCGAACTCGCTCACCTCGACCGAGACCTGGTTGCGGATGTTCGACGACATCGGGACCGAGAACGTCCCGATTTTGAAGTTGTTGAGTTCGTTGAGCGCGCCTGCGCTGGAATAGATCATGCCGGATCCGCCGGACATGTCCATGCCGCCGATCGACCAGCTGATCCAGGACAGCACGGCGCATGCGGCATCATGCACGACGCCCGACCGGACGGGGCCGCCGGTCTTCCAGCTGCCGTCGCCCTGTTTCGTTGCGCCGTAGTCCGCGGGATTATAAACCAAAGTGGCACGGGCCCCGCAATAAGCGGCATAATAGGTCATCTGCTTCGCCGTCCAGACGAACGTCATCTGGATCACGAAAAACACGACCATGACGAAAATCGGAAGCACCAGCACGGTTTCCATCATGATCGAACCGCTGTCCTGCCGGAATTTCATATCGGCCTTTCCACGTAATATGCGTAAATCAGTGTGAAAACGGTTCCCAGCGCGATCGCCACGCCGAACGGAACACGTTCCTTTTCATCGTTTTTGGGCGGCAGGTTCTCCGCCCCTTTTTTGCGGTCGTACCGCCAGTCGAAAATAACCCGGAGCCAGTGCTTGAGCCTGGACGACCTTACACGTCCGAATGCCAGCATCACCAGCCCGAGAAGCAGCCCGGTCAGCGAAATGAAGAGCATTTCCGCGCAGCAGTAACGCCAACCGGTGAAAATGCCCGCGGCAGCGATCATTTTCAGGTCGCCGCCGCCGGCGCCCTTCACGAGGAAGGGCAGTAGAAGAAACAATGCGCAGACCAGGCCTCCGAGCAAGCCGTCCAGAAGACCCCCGATGCCGCCGAACACGAACCGCCAGACGATGCCGAGGACGGCAAGGCCGAGCGTGTAGGCGTTCGGAAGACGCCGGTATTTGCAGTCGTGCCAGCAGAGGATCGCCAGCAGCGGCACGGTGATGCAGAGGGTCCAAATCCAGATCATGAACGGGTTTCCCGGAGGTGGTCTGTTTCAGCTGTGCGCCGATCAGGTCCCGGAGCCGGAGCCGCCACCGGAGCCGCCGCTGGACTGAGTGGCCCGGGCATCGGTGAAGTCGCCGCCGAGCTCGTTGCCGGCCTTGACGGCAGTCTCGTTCTCCGAGGCCATTTTCTCCTGCTCTTTGCGGTAGTCAGAGCCGACCTTTTCGACTTCGGAGACTTTGGTCGAGGTCATCGTCTGGTTGGTCTTGTCGAGCATGTTGCGGAGGTTGCCGCCGAACACCATGACGAGACCGACGACCGCGGCTGCGACGAGCAGAGCGATCACGATGTACTCCATGGCCACGGCACCGGATTCCTCGCCGAGGACGCGGCGGAGGGCACGGCCGCAAAGAGACTTCTTTGCGCGTTGGAACAGCAGAGATTTCATGTTTTTCTCCTTTGTTGGGTGTGGGGTTTTAGCCTTGAGGCTGTTTGGGTTTGTTTGGGTTTGTTATTTGGTACGGATGGAACGGTATTTCAGTTTGTTTTTTCAAGGGGCTCTCTTTTTTCAGGGGATCGGCATTGCGATCCCGGTCAGCACCCGCTGGAAGTACGCCACGAGCGGTTTCCCGATATCCTCGGTGAACCCGACGCCCGGCTCGAAGATCTGGATCGCGAAGATCCAGAAGACCACGCCGACGGAAAGCATGAGGACATACTCCAGCATCATGGAGCCGTCCGATTCCGCAAGGATGTTCCGCAGGCGCCGCATCGTCACTTCTCCGCCGGGACCTGGTCGGCCCACGGCTGTTTCAGGAGCGCATCGCCGGGGATGCCGGTCCTGATGATCTTCTTCTCGTTTTCGATGCGCTGTTCGGGCGTCGTGTCCAGGCTCTGTTCGTTCAGCTTGGAGACTTTTGCGCGGAGCGCCTTCAGGGAAGCGCTCACGTCCTTCGCGAGTTCGTCCGCCTTGAACAGCGTCCAGTTGTCCGGCACCAGGCAGTGCGCCACGCCGCCGGCGATGATGCCGTCGCGGGTGTCGTCGCTTTCCTGATACTCGTTGTACATCTTTTCGATCAGCTCGTTGCGCTGGTTCAGGATGTCCTTGGCGCGCTTCAGGTACTTGGTGAGGGTGTTTTTCGAGTCGTTTTCCGCGAGCATGCGCTGCATGGCGTGGTAGTACGACGACTGCTTCATCGGCTCGCAGAACGACACGAAGATCTCGATGTTGCTGAAGAGGTCCTTGGCTACGAACAGGGTCGGCTTGAAGCGTTCCTCGAAGATCGTGGTGTCGAAGTCGCCGCCGATGGAACGCAGATATTCCCAGAAGGCGTAGACGCCGAGGATCTGGTCGTATTTGCTGCGTGCGGTCTTTTCCGAGTAGGACGGCTGCGGCTTTTCGATGCAGTCGCAGGCCAGGACTTTTTCCCAGACATCGTCGTCGAACACGGTTTCGAGCAGATCCGAATCCATGCCGGGCGCGATGTTATTGTCCTTGAAGATGGTCTGGAAATTCTTCATCTGCATGGACATGAGCTTCAGGCGCTGGTTGTCCTGCTCCATTTCCAGGCGGCAGACGGACAGGTTCGGGGAGAGGATGCATGCCTCGTTGGACGGCAGATGCAGGTCTTCCTTGAACTTGGCGAACTCGAACTGCGCGAGCTGGAGATAGTTTTCGTCGAGGATGAGGCGGCTGTCGCGGAGTTCGCCGAGGACCGCCAGAAGCTTCTTGCACATGATGTCCGTGCTGGCGGAAGACGCCTGCCCGTTTTTCTTGCGCTGTCCCGTGCGTTCGACCGACTTGTCGCGCAGTTTTGTCAGCTCGGCGATGGTCTGGTCGAGCTTCGCCGCGGCGACGCAGTTGCCCATGATGGTCTGGATCTCGTTGTGTTCTTCGATCTGTTTTTCCATTTCGTTGACCAGGTCCAGGGCATCGGCCTGCATGGCGGTCTGGTACGGCTGCGGGTTCTTCCTGCACGCTTCCAGCGATTCCTTCAGCTTGGACTGCGCGTTCTTCAGCGCCGTGATGCTCTCCTCCGACTGCGTCATGAGGTCGTCGGCGGCGAGCAGGTTGGAGAGCAGTTCCTGCGTCTCCTGCGCCTTCTTCATTTCCACGGAGGCGTTGGAGACGTTCCACTGCCAGCGTTCGCGGTCGGCCGACGTGATCTTGCTGAACAAGTCGTTGGCATCGTAGAAATCGCCCAGGCCGGGCTGTCCGGACAGGATCGTCTGGATCTTGTTCCAGGTCTCATACGTCTCCTTCCAGACATCGAGCTTGCGGGAGAGGTCGAGACGCTGCGAGGCGTCGGAATCCGCGCCGCGCGCGGTCGTGGCGGTGACGAGCACTTCCTTCGCCTTCTCGAATTCGCCTCTGGCGGCGAGTTTTTCCGCCGACAGGCGGATGCTCTTGGCGGAGGGCGAGATGGTCTGGAACGCGAAATAGCCGCCCAGCACGATGGCGAGGGTGGCCGCGACGATCCCGATCTTCAGGAAGAGATGCGAGCGGATGTGGACGACGGTCTTGTCCCAGAACCGGAATTCGAGGTAGGCGATGGAGATGATGTCGCCGTCCTTCAGCATGCGTCCGGTCTCGGCATTTTCCTCCGTCAGCGGGGTCCCGTTGATCTTCGTCCCGTTCCGGCTGCCCATGTCCTTGATCCAGCACGTGTCGTCGGAATGGTTTTCCAGCGTGGCGTGGAGCTTGGAGACCAGGCTGTCGTTCAGGACGATGTCGCAGTCGCTGGCCGCGCCCATCTTGGTGCAGGATTTTGTCAGCAGATAGAGCTTGCCGCGGTCCTGGCCCGTCAGCTGTTCCAGCTTGTGGTACTGCTCCGTCTGCTTCTTCTTGCCCGTTTCGACGGGCTTTTCGATGTAGAGCTTGCAGTCGCCGATGCTGTAGACGTCGCCGGGGGTCAGGCGCCGTTCCTGGATCTTGCTCCCCATGTAGTAGATGCCGTTGCGGCTCTTCAGGTCCTGGATGAAGCATTTCTTCCCCTTGAGGAATATCTTCGCGTGGACGCCGCTGGCGCTGCGGTCATCCTTCGGGATCCGCCAGGTGCACTGTTCGCTGCGGCCGATGGTGATCTCGCCGTTCAGCTCGCCGGAGGTGGTCTCGCGGACGACGGATCCGTTGAATTCAAGCCGGATGATCAGGGATGATTTTTTCATGGGGATCATTTCCAATCTTTGCGCTTGACGAGGTCATAGCGGTAATCGGAATACTGGAATTCCGAGGAGAAGACGGATTCGCCCATCGCCTGGATCGAGTTCATCGTGCCCTTGTCGTTGCTCTGGAACGCATACTGCCAGGCGAGCCGCTGCGTATTGAACCAGGTCGTCTGCTGGCGGCGCAGCTTGACCAGAAGGCTCTTCGCCTCGGTGATCTGTTCCTGGTCCGGCTTTTCCGCCTTCGCGGACTTGATCAGGGCGCTGCGGAGGAGGTAGTAGATCCTGCCCCAGTAGACCGGGGCTTCCCGCTGCATGAAGCTGGAGGCTTCCCGCAGGTCGGTCGCCACGGTGGTGTCCTTGCGGTAGGAGGACGCGCCTTCCCAGTGTTCCTCCGTCACCTTGGGAGCGTAGATGATCATGTTGGTGAGCTGCTGGTGCATGAACGGGGTCGCGCGCCACTGGTCGGCGAGCGGCACTTCGATCATGACGGAATGCACGTAGGCCTCGTTGCGGACGAAAAGCGCATATCCCCAGAAGTCGTCGTTTTCGACGCGTCTGGTGTAGGAAATGATGCTGAGCGGGACGCCGGCGCCTCTGGATTTGTTCAGGAATAATGTGGTCCGGTCGCCGCCGAAGCTCATGGTCGGCTCTTTTTCCCGCATCATTTCCATCCAGTTGTCGAATGCCTGGGGATGGTCCTGTTCGAGCGTCGCAGGATCCTTGACGCCGGTCGCCAGAATGTGCATGGGGACGTCCAGGCGCTTGCCGATCTTCGTATGGATTTCGGCGTTGTAGTCGTCGCCCGTGACGGTGACGCCGGGGACGCCGGGAAACGCCAGGGCGAGATACGGCGCGATCTGGCGGAAGTCGTTGAGGTATTCCCCGCTGGAATTGGTCGGCCAGGTGACGAATTCCTCCGTGGACGGCCTGAGGTAGAAGTACAGGAACACGGAAATGACGAAGAACAGGAACAGCGGGAGCGCCAGCATGATGATCTTCTTGCGGCGTTTGACCCGGAACGCGTTCTTGATGTTCTCCATTTCGTCGTCGGAAGCGACGCGCGTCTGGAACGCGATCGTCTCGGTCGCTCCGCCGCCGCCCGACATGGTCATCTCGCCTGCCGCGACCGTCGCGTTGTCGTCGCCGATGATCGTCCGCTCGTAGATCTCCTCCGGCGGAACGGGTTTCGGAGCCTGTCTCGGCGGGGTCGTTTTCTGTTCGGGAGCGGCGGGCGCCGGCGCGGTCGCCTCCTGCGGAATGACGGTCTTGTCCGCGTCGTCCGGGATGCAGGTCGCCATGTCGTCGTCGCCTCCGTCACTTGCTCCGGCGTGCTCGATGACGAACACCGTGGTCTCGCCCATCTGGATGACGCTGCCGGGGGAAACGTCCAGCATGTCGCCCATGGAAACGTCGTTTCCGTCGAGCTTCGTGATCCGGGAGCTGAGGACCTCCACGGTGATCAGGGCGCCGCGGAGCCTGATGATAATATGCTTTCCCGAGACGTCGGGCGCGGACACGCGGATGGTGTTCGAGTGGGACCGCCCGATGGAGACGGCCTGACCGGGGGAAAGCGGATAGACGGTGCCCTGGTTTTCCCCGGCTGTAAATTTGATTTGATACTGTGTCATTGCATGACTCCTCCAAGTCCACTGCCGAATACACGGATCAGGACAGGTACGCCGATGATCAGGAACATCGCGGGCATGATGAACACCGCGATGGGGAATATCATTGCGGAAACGGCCTTCGCGGCCTTGCGCTCCGCCGCGTTGAAGCGGACGCGGCGCATTTCCTCGGCCTGGATCTTCATGGTCTCGACGATGGACGCGCCGACCTCCATGCCGTGGATCACCGCGGAGGTGAACGCCCCGAACGCGTCGTGCTGCACGCGTTTGGTCATGTCCTCCAGCGCCTCGATCCTTGTTTTGCCGAGTTCCAGCTGACGGAGCAGGATGCCGAATTCCAGCGCGAGCGGATTGTCCTCCTTTTCCGTCGAAACGTAGTAGCGGATCGCGGCGGTGAAGTCAATGCCGGACCGCATCGCCGAGCCGATCAGGTCGATGGCGAAGGGCAGGGACTTCATGATCTGCCCCTGCCTCATATCCGCCGCGTTGTAGATCACCGTGGACGGCATCACGAACCCGATGAACCCGCCTATGATGAAGACCAGGAGCAGGACGAACCCGTTCATCGTGATCATCATGCAGATCAGGGTCCCGAGGACCGACGCGATCAGGCACGAGAGGATCTCCGCGGCGAAAATGATGTTGGTGTCCATCTTGATGTTCGCCACGACCAGTGCGTCCTGGAGCTTCTTTCTGCGTTTCGGCTGCATCTCCTCGGCGAAGTCGCCGACGGACTCCGTGAAGCAGGAGAAAAGCCACCAGGTCGTCCGGTAGAACGGCGGGATGTTGCAGAGCTTGAAGTCGAACGTCCGCTTTGCCGGCATGTCGATGAAAAACGACAGGAACAAATACGGAATGAATACGACCGCAAAGACGACCAGATACAGTAAAATATGATTTTCGCCCATGATCACACCTCGATCGTGATGATTTTTTTCAGGATCCAGTACCCCATGAGCACCATGGACGTCGCCACGCCGACGGCGATCCAGCCCCAGCCGGTCGTGACCAGCGGCTTCATCAGTTCCGGGTCGATGAAGTACAGCAGGATGAACGCCGCCAGAGGCGCCAGGGAGATCGTGAGCGCTTCGAAACGGCCCTGCGAGGTCATGTTCTTCAGGCGCTCCTGGAATTCCGTGCGGGCCCGGATCGTCGTGACCATTTCCTCGAGCACTTCCACGAGGCTGCCGCCGGACTTGGTCGTGAGCGTGATGGTGGTGACCAGAAGATGCAGGTCTTCGCACGGCATCCGGTGGTACATGCGTTCAAACGCTTCCGGCAGATCGACGCCGAGGCGGTATTCGCGGAGCAGGGTCGCCAGCTCCTCCTGCATCGGGCCGCCGATGCGCTTGGAGACGGATTCGATGGACTGCCCGAGCGCCAGGCCGGAACGCATGCCGTTGGACAGGCCCATGGTGAAGTCCAGAATCTTGCTCTCGAACGCCAGCTTCCGGTTTATCATCTTCCTGAGGAAGTACCAGTAGAACGCGTGGTAGGCGAGGATCCCGAAACCGGTCGCCACCGGGATCGCGATCTTCATCTGCTCCACGCCGAACGCCAGCTGCAGAATGAACATGATGCAGCCGGTGAGCAGCGCGGCGAAGATCCGGCCCGTGAGGAGTTTTTCGGGCGTGATGTAGCGGCGGAGCGCTTCGTATTTCTGGTTGGAGTTGAGCTCCAGTTTTTCCTGGAGATACTTTGTGATCATCCGGATCAGGATGTAGCAGAACAGTCCCGTCGCGGAGAAGATCAGGATGTAGTTGAATATCATAGGCCGCCTCAAACTTTCGGAACGAACACGGACATGTCGAGGTTCAGGCGTCCGCTTCTCCGCATGTCGTCGATGAACTGCGGGATATTGCCGGTCGCCGTATGGTATCCCTGGACGCGCCCCTTGGCGTCAAGTCCGGTCTGTTCGTAGGTGAAGATGTCCTGCATGAGGATCTGGTTGCCCTCGCGGCCCGTGACCTCGGTGATCTTGACGATCTTTCTGGAGCCGTCGACCAGGCGGGTCTGCTGGACGATCAGGTCCAGCGCCGACGCGATCTGTTCGCGGATGGCGGACGACGGCAGCTCGAATCCGGCCATCATCACCATGTTTTCCAGTCGGGTGAGCGCGTCGCGCGGGTTGTTCGCGTGCGCGGTGGTCAGGGATCCGTCATGGCCGGTGTTCATCGCCTGAAGCATGTCGAGCGCTTCCGCGCCGCGGCATTCACCGACGATGATCCGGTCGGGACGCATACGGAGGGTATTGATGACGAGGTCGCGGATGGAGATGCGACCTTTGCCTTCGATGTTGGCGGGACGGGCTTCCAGGCTCACCAGGTTGGGGTGCGACAGCTTCAGTTCCGCCGAGTCTTCGACCGTGATCACGCGTTCCCCTTCCGGGATGAACTGCGACAGCACGTTCAGGAGCGTGGTTTTGCCGGAGCCGGTGCCGCCCGCCACCAGGATGTTCTTCCTGGACTTGACGGCCTCTTCCAGGAAGAGCGCCATTTCCTTGGTCATGGAGCCGAACTTGATCAGGTCGTCCGTGGTCAGTTTCTTGTCCGCGAACTTACGGATCGTGACGGACGCGCCGCGCAGCGCCAGCGGGGGGATGATGGCGTTCACGCGGGAGCCGTCGGGCAGACGGGCGTCGACCATCGGGCTGGCGTCGTCCACGTGGCGTCCCAGCGGTTCCACGATGCGCTGGATGATGGAGAGCAGGTGCTGTTCGTTGAAGAACCGGACGCCGCTGTCGAAGAGCTTGCCCGCGCTTTCCACGAAGATCACGTTCGGGCCGTTGATCATGATTTCGGAGATCTTCGGGGAACGCAGCAGCGGCGAGATCGGGCCGAACCCGATCAGCTCGTCCATCAGCGCCTGGCGGAACAGGTCCATCGGGATCTTCGCGGGGATCTCGTGGCGGCGTTCCTTCAGGGTCCGGTCGAGGCAGGTCTCGAGCTTCGCCCGCATTTCCCCCTTGTCGATCTCCTTCATTGCGCCTTCGGACAGGTTGAGCTTCTCCAGGATGTTTTCGTGGATGCTCCTGGTGAGCGCCATGGTGTCCGGTTCGTACAGGACGGTCGCGTTTGCGAACTCGCGTTTGAAGTCCGGCGTCGAATCCTGTTTCTGCCGGACTTCGGGCGGACGCGGCGGAGGCTGGGGCGCGGCCGCGGGTTCCGCCTGGCGGGCCGGAGCTTCAGCCGCCTCGGAGGAAACCGAGATCGTGTAGTCGCCGATCCGGATGATGTCGCCCGGGGAGAACGGGGTGTCTCCGGCGATCTTCGCCTCGTTGAGGACGGTCCCGGCGGTACTGTTCAGGTCTTCGATGAAAAGACGTCCGTTTTTGGACGAAAGGCGGGCGTGACGCCGCGAGACGCCGTTCCCCGGCAGCACGATTTCGCAGTCCGCATGACGCCCCAGGGTTATGGCAAAGTCGCTATCCGGGACATTCTGGGACAGGAACTCCGCGCCGCCGGCATGGATTGTGATTTTCTTCATGACGCCGTCCCGGTTGATGTCTTACCAGTCGAACCAGTTGAGCCAGTTGAGCCAGCCGCTGTGCTTCTTGTTTTCTTCCTCGCGGGTCTGGTTGTCGGTCTGGGCGTCGCGGAGGGTGCCCGCGGTTTCCTGGTCAAGCGGGATCTCGATCTGCACGTCGGGGTTGGACTTCACGAGACGGGGGCAGGCAAGGATCAGCAGGCGGGTTTCCGTGGTGGAGTCGCGGTCTTCCGCAACGAACGATT